>ENA-UOJM01001171-UOJM01001171.1-human-gut-metagenome-genome-assembly--contig:-P116-NODE-1171-length-26059-cov-28.177434_pt1 | contig 26059 bp, 19 predicted proteins | sample MGYA00242349_ERZ723896 | MGnify/ENA metagenome assembly ERZ723896 | reverse complement strand
CCCCACTTCTTAGATAGTATATCATACTGTCTAACAAATGGGGTGCAGTTCAAAACGGCTGCTTTTTTAGATTTTTCGTTTACTTGATGCCCTTGATGCGGATAAGGTCCTTCAAAAGCTCGACCGTGCCATCGATGCCGAGCAGGCTCGAATCGATGCAGAGGTCATAGCTCTTGGCATCGCCCCAGTCCTTGGCGGAATAGTAGTTATAGTAGGAAGCGCGGGACTTATCCATCTTCTTGATGCGGTCTTTCGCCTCGTTCTCGCTGATGCCGTTGCGGGCGGCAACGCGCTTGATGCGGTTTTCGAGCGGAGCCGTGATGAAGAGATTGATGACGTCGTCGCGATCCTTGAGCGCGTAGTCCGCGCAGCGGCCGATCAGGACGCAGGGGCCCTTGTCGGCGAGCTTTTTGATCGTGTCGTAGGTCGCCAGGTACACCTGCTGTTCGATGGAGCCCTTGGGCGTCACATGGTTCATCGAGAAGGAATAGGGGTCCATCGCGATGGAATAGAGAAAGCTCTTCGGGCGTTCGTCAAAGGAACGGAACAGCTCTTCGCAAAGTCCGCTCTCCTCTGCCGCCTCCTTGAGCAGCATGTCGTCGTAATAGGCGATGCCGAGCTGCTTGGCAAGCATCGTGCCGATCTCGCGTCCGCCGCTACCGTATTGTCTGCCAACCGTAATGACCATAAAGATTCCTCCTTTTCCGCGCCTTGAAACAAAATCGGTGCTATTTGGATTATAGCACCGATTTCGTAAGAAGACAATATTTTTTCCTGTTTCGATTTTGTAAAGGCTCGGCCTTATTCCGGAAGCGGCAGGCCGAGGCGGCGATACATCGTCTTTTTTACCGCGCGAAGAATATTTTCATAGCCCGTGCAGCGGCACAGATGGCCGGAGAGGAGCTTTCTGAGCTCGTCATCGGTGTAGAGGCGGTTCGTCTCCAAGATCTCGACCGCAGTCATGATGAAGCCCGGCGTGCAGAAGCCGCACTGGACAGCGGTCTCTTCAATGAACGCCTGCTGAATGTCGCTCAGCTCGCCGTCGGGCCCCATCAGGCTTTCGAGCGTGCGGATGTGCTTGCCGTCCGCCCAGACGGCGAGGTAGATGCACGAGTTGAATGCCTCGCCGTCGATGATGACGTTGCAGGCGCCGCACTCGCCGACCTCGCAGCCCTTCTTCACGGACGTCATATGGTAATCGTTTCGCAGCATATCGGTCAGCGACGCACGCACGTCGACCATTTTCTCAACGTCCTTGCCGTTTAAGTTGAATCGCACCAGCTTGTACTGACTCATTTGATGACACCTCCCGCCCGTTTGATAGACTCGATCAGGCAGCGCTTGGCCATTTCGACCGCGATGTGTTCGCGGAACGCCTTGGAGGCGCGCCAGCTGTCACGCGCGCGGATATCGTTGAGCACGGCGAGTGAGAACTCTTCCGCCGTCGTAAGTGTCAAGGGTTTATCCTTGGCAGCTGCCTCCGCGCTCGGGCAGCGCATCGGCACAGGACCGGCAACGCCGTAGGCGATGCGGGCGCGCTCAATAGTCTGCTTGTCGGGCGACAGGCGCACGTTCACGCTGCACCCGAGCGTCGCGATGTCCATCGCGTTTCTCATGGCGTACTTGATGTAGTAGCCATAGCAGTTTTCGTAGCTCGCCTTTGGGATGAGGATGGCGGTCTGGATCTCGCCATCCTCCACGCGGATGTCGACCTGACCGGCCTTGATGTAAAAGTCTTTGATGGGCAGGCGGCGGATGCCGTCCTTCCCCGTCAGCTCCACGATGGCCTCCCACGCATGCAGTGTGGAGGCGGAGTCCGCGCTCGTCACGCCGTTGCAGGTGTTGCCGCCGATGGTGCCGATGTTTCGGATCTGCGGGCCGCCGACCATGTCGACCGCCTCGCCGAGAACATTGATGTACTTCTGGATGATGGGGTCGCGCGTGATGTGCGAGAAACTCGAGAGCGAGCCGATGCGGATGTTTTCCTCCTCGTCGATGCTCACGCCGCGCAGCTCGTCGAGGCCGTAGATCGAGATGAGCTCCTTTCCAGCGCGTTTGCCCTCGCGCATCTGCACGAGCACGTCGCTGCCGCCGGCGATGATCTGCGCCTCGGGATGCTCCAAGCGGAGGGCGACGGCGTTTTCGACGCTTTCTGCCTCATAGAGTGCTTTCATGTCATACATGGCTCACTTCTCCTCCTTCCAGCTGTCGTGGATGAGCCCCGCCTTGCTGAACTCGGCGTACAGAACGTGCGGGGTGATGGGAACGGTGTCGATGGCGACGCCGGTGGCGTTGTAGATGGCGTTGCGGATGGCGGGCGCGCCCGAGCACGCGGGCGGTTCGCCGAGCGCCTTCGTGCCGAACGGCGACGTCGGCTCGGGATTTTCGATAAACTGCGCCTCGAGATGCGGGTGGTCCATGAACGTCGAGAGCTTGTAGTCGAGAAGATTATTGTTGAGGGGCTTACCCGTCTTTTCGTCGAAGAGGAGCTGCTCGCTCAGACCGAAGCCGATGGCCATGGACATGCCGCCGTGGACCTGCGCCTCGGCAAGCGCGGGGTTGATGAGCTTGCCGCAGTCGTGGACGTTGATGATCTTCTTGAGCGTCACCTTGCACATCGGGATATCCACCTCGACGTCGGCAAAGGTGCAGCCAAACGAATAGGCGTTGTTGCGGATGGTGTAGGTCGACTCGGCGGTGATGTGCTCGGAGTCCGCGGCGTTGTACTGCGCGGTCATCGCAAGGTCTTTCAGTGACATGAGCACCATGCCGTCGCCTTTGCGGATGATGTTGCCGTCGACGATGTCCATATTGTCGACCGCCTGACGGGTGAGCTTTGTCGCGTACTGAAGAATTTTCTGCCGCAGGAGCGTCGCCGTCTGGCGGATGGAGAAGCCCGCGACGTAGGTCTGGCGGCTCGCGTAAGCGCCGAGGCCTGTGGGCGTGATGTCCGTATCCTGACACGAGACGACGCGCACGTCGTGATAGCTCTTGAGGCCGACGGCCTCGGCCGTCATCTGCGCATAGGCCGTGTCCGCGCCCTGCCCGATCTCCGTCTCACCGCACTGCATCGTCACCGTGCCGTCGAGATTCAGGAGCATGCGGTTCGAGGACGTTTCAAGCGAGATGGGATACACCGCCGTGTTGTACCAGAAGGCCGCCACGCCGATGCCGCGGCGGACGGGGCCGATGTCCTTGGCATACTCCTCGCGCTTTTTGTCGTATTCGATGTACTCCTTCCCCTTTTCCAGACATTCGCGGAAGGAATCGTAGTAGTTCGTGTTACCTGAGAAGCCGTCGTGGAAGCCCTTGGGCATGATGTACTTCATGCGGTATTCGAGCGGCTCCATGCCAACGGCCTTCGCGCACTCGTCGATGTTCGCGTCGTCCGCGAACGACGCCTGCGGCATGCCGTAGCCGCGCATCGCGCCCGCGGCGGGGCGGTTGGTGTACACGGTGTAAGCGTCGCCCTCGAAATTGTCGCAGGGATAGATCTGCGGGAACGAGCCCATGGCCTTGGCGACGATCGAATGGCCGTGCGAGGCATACGCGCCCTGATTGGAGAAGCACTCGACCTTGCGCGCGGCAATCGAGCCGTCCTTATGGAGCCACGTGATGATATGGAAGCGGATCGAGTGGCGCACACGGTTACTGACGAATGTCTCTTCACGCGAGCAGTCGATGCGCACGCATTTTCCGTGCACCTGCGTAGAGCACCACGCGCACAGCGGCTCATAGAGCGCATCCTGCTTGTTGCCAAAGCCTCCGCCGATGTAGGGCTTGATGACGCGGATATCCGCCCACGGACGCCCGAGCGCCTGACCGACGATGCGGCGGATGATGTGCGGGATCTGCGTGGAGGACACGACGACGATGCGGCCATTTTCCTCGTAAGCGTAGCAGCCATGGTTTTCAATGTGGCTGTGCTGCACGGTGGGGGTGTTGTACCAGCCCTCGACCTTGATGAGGCCGGGCTCTTTGATCGCCTGCTGATAATTGCCCTTGCGGATATCGGTGTGCTTCAGGATATTCCCCGGAAAATTTTCGTGGATGCAGGGCGCGTCGGGCTCCATGGCCTTCTGCACGTCGAGCACAAACGGGAGTTCCTCATATTCGACCTTCAGCGCGCGCACGCCCTGCATGGCCGAGACCTCATCCTCCGCAATGACGACCGCAACGTCGTCGCCGTAGTAACGCACATGGCGGTTCAAAAGATTGCGGTCGGCCACGTCCTGATGCCCCGGGTCCATCGACCAGGGATGTCCCGCCGTCGGGAAGCAGTGCTCCGGCACGTCGAAGCAGGTCAGCACCTTCACAACGCCGGAGATGGCCTCCGCCGCGGACTTGTCGACTGATTTGACAAATCCGTGCGCGATGGTGGAATGCTTGATGCGCGCATAGAGCGCACCGGCCGGCATCCGATCCTCATAGTATTTCGTGCGTCCGGTGACCTTGTCGAACGCATCGACGCGGATCTCGCTTTTTCCTACCTTGCTCATCTGTCTACCTCCTGTTCCGAGCAGCCGCTTTGTCGGTTTTGCTCGAAATCTGCAACTCCTTTGCTATTATTTTAGCACATTTCGCACAGCGTGTACAGTGCTGCATGCGTGATATAATACAAATGATCGCGGATGTACCATTTTGTCCGCTTTTTTCTGCCGATTGGTGAAAAAGAAACGAATGACTGGTGATTTTAGATGGATAACACGTTGAAAATAGGATGCGTGGTCATGGCGGCGGGCAATGCCGCGCGCTTTGGCGAGAACAAGCTCGCCGCGATGGTAAACGGAAAACCGCTTATCGAGCATGCGCTTGAGGCGATCCCGCGGGAGAGCTTTTCCCGCGTGCTGGTCGTAACGCAGCACAAAAACGTGGAAGCGGCCGCCAAAAATTTTGGCTTTGAAACGCTGCGGAACGAACATCCCGAGCGCGGCCAGAGCGAGACGATCCGCCTCGGCACGGCGGCGCTGTCAGACTGTGACGCGCTCTGCTTCATGGTGGCCGACCAGCCGATGCTCAAGCGCAAGACCGTCGCGCAGGAGCTTGAGTTCTTCTGCGCGCACAGCAAAAACATCGTCGGATTGGGACACAACGGCGTGCGGGGCAACCCCTGCCTCTTCCCTGCCCGCTTCTTTCCTGAGCTTTTATCGCTTGAGGGCGATGTCGGCGGCAGCGCGGTCATCAAGAGGCATTTAGATGATCTGCTGCTCTTTGAAGTGCCGGAGACGGAGCTTTGCGACGTTGACACGAAGGAAGCGCTCGAAGCGCTCAAGAAACGCTGATCTCGCCGCGGAGATTCTCCTCCATTGTCTGCTTGATCTTCTCCTTGTCGTAGCCGCAGGAGAAGAGATAGTACAGCTTGGCGACGGCGGCCTCGGTCGTCATGTCAAGTCCGCTGACCGCGCCCGCCTTTTTGAGCGCGCTGGACGTTTCGTAGGTGCCGAGCGACACCGCGCCCTGCGGACACTGCGAGCAGACCGTGAGCACCGTGCCGTTCTGAAACGCCTTGCGGATGATGGGCAGCAGCGCGTTCCCGTCGCCGGGGATGTTGCCCGCGCCGAACGTCTCGATGACGATACCGCGGAGCTTTTCGGTCATAATGGCCTCGAACAGCGAAAACTGAATGCCCGGAAATACCTTGATGACGCCGATGGGAATATTATCAAGCGTCTGGAGCTTGAGCCCGCCTTCCTGCCGCGGCAGGAGGGCGGCTTCGTTATATTTGATGGAAATGCCCGCCTCGGCAAGGCTCGGGTAGTTGGGCGAAACGAAAGCGATGAGTCCGTCGGCGGAGTATTTTGTCGCGCGGTTGCCGCGCAGCAGCTTTCCGCCGAAGTACAGGCACGTCTCACGCACGATGCCTTCCCCCGCAATCAGCAGCGCGGTGATGAGGTTGTCGCGCCCGTCGCTGCGAATTTCGCACAGCGGGATCTGCGAGCCCGTGAGCACCACGGGCTTGTCGAGCCCATCGAGCATGAACGACAGTGCCGAAGCCGTGTAGGCCATCGTGTCCGTGCCGTGCAGGACGACGAAGCCGTCGTAATCGTCATATTTCTGCGCGATCAGCTCTGCGATGCAGTTCCATTCGCGCACGGTCATGTTGGATGAATCCAGCAGCGGCGAGAGCTCGTAGAATTCCCACTCCGGCATCTCCGGCGCGCGGAGGTCGGGGATGGCGTCGAGCGCGGCGCGGAAGTAGCCCGCGCGCGGCGCGTAGCCGTTTTCCGTGCGCGTCATACCGATGGTGCCGCCGGTATAGATGATGAGAACTCGTTTCATAGCTCTCTCCTGATTGTATTACTTTTTGTACGGCGTATGGTCGAGCGGCAGGCTGCGGCGGCGCTCGCCGTCGTAGCGGTAATACGCCTGCGCGATGGCCGGTGCCGTGGGGATGGACGTGATCTCACCGATACCGATGGCGCCGTTGGCGAGGTTTAATCCCGGCTTGTCGATGACGATCGCCTTGATCTCGGGGATCTGATGCGAGCGGAACAGGCCGAGCGTGCCGTATTTTGCCGTGGGCTTGCCGTGGTCGAGCGGGTACTGCTCTGTCAAGGCGTAGCCCATGCTCATCACGACGCCGCCCTCGATCTGCCCTTCGCAGGACAGCGGGTTGATGGCCTTGCCGACATCGTGCGCGGCGACCATCTTTTTAATTTTGCCCGTCTCCTTGTCGAGAATGCACATCTGCGTTGCGTAGCCATAGGCGACATGGCTGACGGGGTTCGGCACATTTGCGCCGAGCGGGTTCGTCTTGGCGTAGTATTCGCCGTAAAACTCCTGCCCCTTCAAATCGCTCAGCGAGCGGTACTCCATCGCGTCGCGCAGCAGCAGGCATGCGCGGCGGCAGGCCTCGCCGGTGACGAGCGTCTGGCGCGAGCCGGAGGTATCGCCGCTGTCAGGCGTTATGAACGTGCTGTTGCCGTCGTAGACGACCTGATCGCGCGTGAGCTTTGCGTTTGTCACGACGAGCTGCACCAGCACCGTGCCGAGACCCTGACCGATGCAGGACGCGCCCGCGCGGATATGGACCTTGCCGTCCTCGCCGATGACGAGCTTGCAGCGCCCATAGTCGGGAAGACCGACGCCGACGCCCGCGTTTTTCATCGCGCAGGCAAGGCCGACCGGCTCGCCGTTTTTGACCGCTTCGTCATAGTAGGGCTTGATGGCCTCGAGCGTTTCGACAAGGCCCGTTTCGGGGCCGACGATCTGGCCGTTCGGCAGCACCTCGCCCGGGCGGATGGCGTTGCGGTAGCGAATTTCCCACGGGGAGATGCCGACAAGGTCGGCCATCTCGTTGAGTAGCGTTTCAGTCGCAAAGCAGGTCTGCGTCACGCCGAAGCCGCGGAACGCGCCCGCGGGCGGATTGTTCGTATAGTAGGCGTGGCCCTCGATCTCAAAATTCTCGTAGTGATACGGACCCGCGGCGTGCGTACACGCGCGCTCAAGCACGGGGCCGCCGAGTGAGGCAAAGCCGCCCGTGTCGGACACGACGCTCGCCTTTACGCCCTGAATGATACCGTTTTCGTCGCAGCCCATCGTGAAATCCATCCACATCGGGTGGCGCTTAGGGTGGACGAGCAGCGATTCCTGCCGCGTGAGCTTCACCTTGACCGGCACGCGCGCGATGTATGCGATCAGCGCCGCATGGTGCTGCACGGACATGTCCTCTTTCCCTCCGAAGCCGCCGCCGACAAGCATATTTTCGACCTGGCAGTGGGCAAAGTCGACGCCAAGCATCGCCGAGCACTCGTGCTGGGTGGTGTGCGCGCTCTGGTCGGTCGTGAGCAGCTTCACGCCGCCGTTTTCAAGCGGAAGCGCGACGCAGCACTCGGGTTCCAAAAAGGCGTGCTCCGTCCACGGGGTCTGAAACTTTTCATGTAAGACGTATTTGGAATGTTTGATGGCCTCGTCTGCGTTGCCGCGCACAACGTGGCGGTGCGCCTGCAAATTGCCGCGGTTGCCCATGATGACCTCGGGCGCACCGGGGGCGGACGCCTCCTCAGGCCCGTAGACCGCGGGAAGCTCTTCGTAAACGACACGTACAAGCTTTTTTGCCTGCTCGAGTGTTTCTAAGTCGCGCGCACAGACAAGCGCCACCGCGTCGCCGAGATACTGCGTGATTTCCCCCTCGCCGATGAGCGTCGGCTGGTCCTTCTGGATGTGGCCGACGTTTTGCTGACCCGGAATATCCTTTGCCGTCAGCACGCAGACGACGCCGGGGAGCTCTTCCGCTTCTTTCGTGCGGATATAGAGCACGCGGGCGCGCGGGTACTGGCTGCGCACCGCGCCGCCATAGCACATGCCGTCAACATAGATGTCGTCGGGGTACTTGCCATAGCCCTGTACCTTCTCGGCGACGTCGATACGGTGCACGCGCGAGCCGACCTGAAAGTCTTCCTTCTTTTCGGGAATTTTCCCCTCGCGTAAAATCTTCGCCGCAAGCAGGATGCCGTCGATGATCTTGACATAGCCCGTGCAGCGGCAGATATTGTTGCGGATGGCAAAGGCCGCCTCTTCGCGTGTCGGGTCGGGGTTCTGGTCGATGAGCCCCTTGGCCGAGATGACCATGCCCGGGATGCAGAAGCCGCACTGCACGGCTCCGGCCTCGCCGAAGGCGTAGGTAAAGGCCTCTTTTTCAAAGGCGGAAAGGCCCTCGACCGTGACGATATGTTTCCCCTCCAGCTTGTCTGTCTGAGGGATGCAGGCTTTCGTCGGCTTGCCGTCGATGAGGACATGGCACGTGCCGCACGCACCCTCACTGCACCCGTCCTTGACGCTGGTCAGATGCAGCTCGTCGCGAAGATAGCGGATAAGTTTTTGATTTTTCTCCACCGTGACCGGTGTACCGTTGACAACGAATGCAGCCATTTCAGATCTCCTGTTCACGAGAAAATCACAAATATCACAATTATTTTGGTTGCCTAACTAATTTTATTGTAGCACAAGCACAACAAAGACGCAACACAAATTCTAAATTCCGATATTCTATTTTCGGAATCACGCTTTTTGCCTCAAATCCTTGACAAATTTCTCCTGATGGGCTAAGATGTCGCCGTACCTGCAAGGGGCGCTGGCGCAAGCCGGCTGTGATGCGGCGTATCGCCGTCGCTGTCCCTCAGACCTGATCCGGGTAATGCCGGCGTAGGAATGCAAAGATGATCTTGCCTGAGCTTTGCACCGTGACGTCGACGCCGCGGTGCTTTTTTGTGCCGCGGCGCGGACAGGGATCATATTTTTAGGAGGAATCCCTTATGAGCAACACATCCACCCATTCCACCACCCGCCGCCTGACCGAGGGCGGCATCTGCATCGCGCTCGCCCTTGTGCTGAGCTATCTCAAAATCCCCATCGGTCTGTCGTTCGGCGGCTTCGGCGGCTCGATCACCCTTGTGATGGTCCCGCTCATCCTCTTCGCCGTGCGCTATGGCGCGCCCTGGGGCATCCTCGCGGGCGTCGCGTTCGGCACGCTCAAGTATTTCTTCGCCGAGGGCTTCGCCGTGAGCTGGGTGTCCATCATCTTCGACTATTCCGTCGCCTACGGCGCGGTCGGCCTTGCGGGCCTTTTCCGCGTGAAGGGCAACGACTATTCCAAGCTCCCGCTTGCCGCGTTTGTCGGCTGCCTCGGCCGCTTTGTCATCCACTTTATCTCCGGCGTGACGGTCTACGCGCAGTATATGCCCGAGGAATTCATGGGCATGACCATGACCTCTCCCGTGTTCTACTCCGTGCTGTACAACGGAACATATATGCTGCCGAACACGATCCTCGCGATCATCATCTGCGCGCTGCTGATGAAGCCCGCAGCGAAGCTGCCGAGCGCAGAGTAAAAAAATAATATGGCAGCGCGACAGCGCTGCATTTGTTCCCTGCGCCGCGCAGGGGTGCGATAATAAGGGAGGGGTATCTCTTTTTGAAAAAGAGATACCCCTCCCTTACACCCTCCCAGAGAAAATTTTCATTGCAAGCGAGCAGCTCGAAGAGGTGCGATGCTTGCCGATTGCACTTTCCTGCGCGCGGCGAAGCCGCGTTAGCATTGCTATACGATTTGGCCTACTTCTATCATCCGCTGCCGCTCTGCTCATCTTGTTTTGGTGCAGCCTAATCATCTGACAATGCATATCGTCTTGGTAGTGCGTACTGCGGCGAGCGCCAGCAAAGCCGCCTCGGCAGGCAATAGCAAATTTGTACAAGTCCAAAGTAGGCGGAAATTGCGTAAGGCTACCGAATCGCAGGCAAAGCGACAGCGAAGATAGAAGCAAACCAAGTCGTTTAGATACAACACCCGGCAGGCACCTGATTCCGCAGGCCGCGCAGCTCTTCAAGTGCCAATCTGCCAATGCAAAGCCTTTCTCTCGGGGTTCCAAAGGGGCCATTCTCTTTTGCGAAAGAGAATGGCCCCTTTGTCCCGTTCCCCTGCGGAGTGCAGGGAAAACATCGCACCCCCGCGCAGCGGGAATGTTTGTATTTACTTCTTGCGCTCCACCAACTTCTGGTATTGTTCCGAGATTTTCTTTCGGATATTTTCGATCTCGCGGCTGGATTCTTCCTGCGTGTCGAGGACGAAGTTCTTCGTGCCGAGTTTGAAAAACAGCATGAACGCCTCAGTCACCATGCGGCGGGTCTCGCGGTCGAGGTTTTTATAGGTCTTGAGCATCGCTGCGGCGCTTTTGAGCTTTTCCTCGGTGAGCTCGCTGAGCGTTTTTGCGCCCGAGGCGGTGAAGACTCTGTACAGCGCGTCGGCCAGCGCTTCGCGCTGCTGGGTGTTGAGCGAATCGGCCCAGGACGAGAGCGTTTCATCGACGAGCTTTCCCTCGCGGGAGAAGTCGTCGAGGTGGACAAACTGCGTACCCAGCACCTGCCAGGAAAACCCGTCATGCTGGTAAAGGCCGTCATAGGTCGAATGCACGACCTGATAGCGCTTTTCATGCTCCATCAGCATGCCGACGACGGACGTCTGCGGCAGGATCGTATGGATGCGGCTTGCGATGCGCTTGTGGCCCGGCGTCTCGCTGATGTCCCAGGCGAAGCCGGGGCCGTCGTTATTATGGACGGCGACGATGCGCTCTTGGATCTCGCCGCTGCTCTTGGCCGCGCTGTAAACGGCGAGGTTGCCGCCCTTGGAGTGTCCGCCGATGCGGATGGTCTTGTCGCTGTACTGCCGCGCGACGCGCGCGACGTATTCGACCGCCTGCTTCTGCGAGGGGATCTCCTCCAAAAAGCCCATGTTGAGGTCTTCCTTCCACCCGACGATCGTATCGTCCGTGCCGCGAAACGAGATATAGATGCTGCCGTTGCCAAGGTCGATCGTCAGCGCCGCAAACTGCTGCTCGATGGAATCGTCAAGCAGCGCTGTGTAGCCGTTAAGCGTCATATTGCGAAAGCGCGGGCTCGTCATCAGCTTGCGCAGCATTTTCGAGATCGTGTCCGGCACGAGGACACCCATGGGGACGTTCTTCCCGCCATGGCGTGCGAAAAATGCCTCCGCCGCCTCGTTCAGCGGCAGGCCGCGCCCGAGCTCGGGAGGCGGCACGATGCCGTCAAAGTCGACAAAGCTCAGCTCTGCCAGAATCAGCGCGTCCACCTCGTTGAACGGCGAAATTTCGAGCGTCAGATCCCCGCGCCAGTCCAGATAATCCATCAGATTTGCCATATCGTTAACCTCCGTCAATGGGTCTCGTTTTCTTTCATCGTATGGCGCGCATAGCCGCTGCGCCACAGCCGCACGGCGCGCGCTTGCAGCGCCTCGGGCTTGTTGGGGAGTTTTTCCGCCGCGACCTCGTCTAAAAGCCGCGCAAGCACCGCGCCGATCTCACGCCCGCGATAGCCGAGGGCGGCGAGGTCTTCCCCGCTGATCTTGAGCTCGTGGATCGAGCAGCACGCGCCCTCTGAGATCAGCTCGTCGTAGATTTTCTGTGCTTCGTGCCACAGCGCCTGCGCACGCTCTAATCCTGCGGGGGCTTTGGCGGCGTTGTCGGCCTGCTTGGTGTAAAGCAAATTCTGCACCGTTTCCACGCCGAGACGCGCCATCTCCTTATGGATGGCCGCCCGCTCGGGGCGGAACATGTCATCGAAACAGGCGAGCTGCGCGCGTATTCTGTCGCGCAGCGCCTTTTCAAAGTGCAGCCGCGCCATGATCTCCTCCGCCATTTGAGCGGAAATCGCCGTGTGGCCGTAAAAATGTCCGACGCCCTGCTCGTCAAACGTCCGGCACAGGGGCTTGCCGAGGTCGTGGAAGAGCATCGTCCACCTCAGTTCGCGCTTTGGTGGCACGGCGGCGACAGCGCGCGCCGTGTGACCCCAGACGTCGAAGCAGTGGTGGTAATTGCACTGGTCAAAGCCGACGCAGGGTGAAATCTCCGGAATCGGCACGCCCAGAATGTCGGGAAAGGTCAAAAGCGTCTCCCCCACGTTTTCGCCGAGCAGGAGCTTGTTCATCTCCGCATACACGCGCTCGTGCGCGACATGGGCGAGTAGGCCGCGTGCCTCATGCGCGGCGCGGGCGGTCTCCTTCTCCGCCGAAAAACCGAGCACGGAGCAGAAGCGCACGAGCCGTAAAATGCGCAGCGCGTCTTCCTCAAACCGCCGCTTCGGCTCGCCGACGCAACGCAGGACGCCTGCTTTCAGGTCTTCCTGCCCGCCGTAGGGGTCGACGAGCGTGCCGTCCGGCGACAAAGCGATGGCGTTGACCGTGAAGTCGCGGCGGGCAAGGTCCTCTTCAATGCTCGTGCCGAACGTGACGGAATCTGGGTGGCGGTTATCCCTGTACGCGCCGTCGCGGCGCATCGTCGTGAGCTCGATGGGCAGTCCCCCGCTCACGACCGTCACCGTGCCGTGCTGCAAGCCCGTCGGATGCGCGCTTTCGCTGAAAAGGCGCAGCACCTCCTGCGGTGGAGCGTCGGATGTCATGTCGTAGTCGGACGGCGCTTTGCCTCGCAGCATTTCGCGCACGCAGCCGCCAACCAGGTACGGCGAATAACCCGCGCCTTGCAGCGTGGTGATGACCGTTTCGACTTCCTTCGGTAAAAAGAGCATGGAACCCTCACAAAAAATCAAATTTTTAGCATTGCACTCCGTTCACCGCTATATTATAATAGAAAATCCATAAAAAGTAAATCTCCTGTGCTCCGCACAAGGAAAGGATTTGATACAATGACTAATCAGAAGGATATTTTCTCCTATCTCGTCCCCGGCAAGTGCGCGCATCTGGCCGGCATCGGCGGCGTTTCGATGAGCCCGCTGGCAGAGGTGCTGCACGGCATGGGCCTCAAGGTCCAGGGCAGCGACATGAACGACGGCCCGTCCGTCGAGCATCTGCGCTCGCTCGGCATCCCCGTGGCCATCGGCCATGCGGCGGACAACCTTGGCGAGTGCGACTTTGTTATCCGCACCGCCGCCATCCACGACGATAATCCCGAGATCTCCGGCGCGGTGACGCGCGGCATCCCCGTTTTCGAGCGTGCGCAGGCTTGGGGCGCTATTATGAAGGGCTACAAAAACGCCCTCTGCATCTCCGGCACGCACGGCAAGACGACGACCACTTCGATGGCGACGCACATCTTCATGGCCGCGCAGAAAGACCCGACCGTCATGATTGGCGGCACGTTACAGCTGCTTCATTCCGGTTATCGCGTCGGCAAGGGCGATACGATCATTGCCGAGAGCTGCGAATACTGCAACTCGTTTTTGAGCTTCTTCCCCACCGTCGCGGTCATTTTGAACGTGGAGGCCGACCATCTCGATTTCTTCAAGGACTTAGCGGATGTGGAGCATTCGTTCCGCCGCTTTGCCGAGCTCGTTCCCATCGGCGGACATGTGGTCGCCAATATGGACGATCAGGGCGCGCGCGATGCGCTCAGGGGCATTTCCCAGCCGATCTTCTGGTTCAGCTATGACGATCCCGCCGCGCAGTGCCGCGCGGAAAACGTCGTCTGGACGGACGGGCTTCCGAGCTTTGACATCTATATCCGCGGCAGTTACTACGCTCATGTTTCCCTGCGCGTGGGCGGCAAGCACAACGTGATGAACGCACTGGCCGCGGCGAGCGCCGCATATCTTCTCGGCGTCAGCGGCGAGGCCGTCGGTCTCGGCCTTGCAACGTTCACCGGCGCGGGCCGCCGCTTTGAGTACAAGGGAAGCTTCCACGGCGCGGACGTCTACGACGACTACGCCCACCACCCCGGCGAGCTGCACGCGCTGCTCGAAATGGCGAAGACGCTTCCCTACAAGCGCATCATCTGCGCATTCCAGCCGCACACCTACACGCGCACGAAGGCGCTGTTTAACGATTTTGTCAAAGAGCTGCGCGTACCCGACGTCGTCGTGCTGGCAGAGATCTACGCCGCGCGCGAGCAGAATGACATCGGCATTTCGTCTATGGACCTGAGCCGCGAGATCCCCGGATCCGTTTACTGCCCTACGCTCGACAAGGTGACTGCCGCGCTCGCGCGCATCGCCTGTCCGGGCGACCTTATTTTGACCGTCGGCGCGGGCGATATATTCAAGGCCGGCGAAAAACTGCTGAAAGAAGAGAAATAAAGCAACATGGAAATCTCCCCGATCTATCACAATTCCCGCCCCGATGGTAAGCTGCCCGCGCAGGAAGCGGCAGCGTTCGACTTTCTGGATTCCCTCGGCATCGACTATGAGCGCGTGACCCACGAGCTGGCCGACACGATGGAAAAGTGCGACGATGTCTCCGCTGTGCTCGGCGTGGACGTGTGCAAGAACCTCTTCCTCTGCAACCGGCAGAAGACGAATTTCTACCTTTTATGTATGCCGCCGCACAAGGCGTTTCATACGAAGGACTTGAGCCATCAGATCGGCTCGGCCCGCCTGTCGTTCGCGCCGGAAGAGCAGCTTTGGGACTTGCTGCACTGCACGCCGGGTTCAGCGACGATCCTCGGCCTGATGAACGATGATGAAAACCGCGTGCAGCTGCTCATCGACAAGGAGACCTATGAGGCGGAGTACTTCTCCTGCCACCCGTGCCTCTGCACATCGACCATCAAGCTCAAAACGAGCGACGTCAAAAATATGCTGCTGCCGAAAGTGCACCACAAGCCCATCGTCGTGGAGCTGTAAGAGGAAAAGTCAAGCAAAAAAGGTTCCGAAGAGACTTCTTCGGAACCTTTTATATGAGCTCTTTTACTGTAAGGTATATCGGCTTGTCAACATCCGCGTCAGAGCAGGTACAGACGCCGGCGGTGTAGTCGGGGAACGGTTCGAGCGCGAAAACGCGCTCATTCGGGAAGCTCGGCACTTCCCTGTCCCGCAATGCGACGGCGCTGATCCCCGCGCGCTTGCAGCGGCTCTCCCGCTGCACCCAGAGGCGCCAGAAATCGGCGTCATTTGCCGCGTGAAAGCGCGTGCGCATCGCGCCGCTCACAGGGCGAAGACACTCGATATCCGCGCCGATTGGCTCGTTGTGAACAGCCAGCAGCGCAGCGCCGCGCGTGTGGCTCAGGCTGAAATGAACGTCCGGATGCGAAGCAAAGTACGGCTTGCCGTGCTCGCCGTAGGAAAGCTGCGGTAAGTCCTCCAAGCCGTAAAGTTCATGCAGTGCACGGCAGAGCAGCGCGCAGGCGCAGAGGGGGTCCGATGTTTTGATGCGGTCTTGCCGCTCAGGTGGCAGAAAACGCGCGAGCGTGGACCGTTCCGCTTCTGAGAGCGGTCGATCTAATTTTACCGCATACAACCGGATATTCACGATGTTCCGCCCCCTTTGCGCAGCGATTCCTGCGGAAATTATAGGAGAAATGGCACGGTCTGTCAAATTTTCTCCGCGTAGAAAAATTTTTTTGGAATTTTTCCGTCAAAAAAGAGGAAAGTAACTATTTTCGGCGTATATATCCATTGACAACAAAAAGTTCCGTGCGCAGAAGTGAGAAAGGAGGACGCCATGGCCTTTGACCGTCAGTTTTTGGACGAGCTCATCGCCCGCAACGACATTGTCGACGTTGTCAGCAATTATGTCTCGCTCCAGCCGCGCGGCGGGAGCCTGTGGGGCTGCTGCCCCTTTCACAGCGAAAAGACGCCGTCGTTCCATGTGCTGCCGGACAAGCAGCTGTGCTACTGCTTCGGCTGCAAAAAAGGCGGCGGCGTTATCAACTTCATCATGGAGGAGGAGAACCTTTCCTTTCCCGATGCGGTGCGCTTTCTCGCGCGGCGCGTGAACATGCCCGTGCCGGAAGAAGAGCACAGCGACGAGAGCCGGCTGCGTTCGCGCATCCTGTCGCTCAACCGCGACGCGGCGCGCTTTTACTACGATCAGCTCTACTCGCCCAAGGGTGCGCCGGTGCTCGAGTATATGAAAAACCGCAAGATCACGCGGCGCAATGCAACGAACTTCGGTCTCGGCGCATCGGCGGACGAGTGGGACGGCTTACTGACCGCGATGCGGAAAAAGGGCTATGGCGACGGCGAGCTGCTTGCCTCGGGTCTTGCCATCCGCGGCAAAAACGGCGGGCTGTACGACAAATTCCGCAAGCGCCTCATCTTCCCCATCATCGACGTGCGCGGCGATGTGCTGGGCTTTGGCGGGCGCATCATCAGCAAGGACGATCCGGGCGCGAAGTATATGAACACGCCCGAGACCATCGTTTACAGCAAGCGGCGCGTTTTATACGGGCTGAACCTGGCCAAAAAGAGCAAGCGCAGCAACATTATTTTGGTCGAGGGCAACATCGACGTCGTGATGCTGCATCAGGCGGGATTCGACAATGCTTGCGCCTCGATGGGCACAGCGCTGACGACGGAGCAGCTGCAATTACTCAGTCGCTACACGAAGGAGATCGTGCTCTGCTACGACAACGACGACGCGGGCAAGGTCGCGACGCAGAAGGCGCTGACGCTTCTCAATAACACCGACTTTCAGGTCAAGGTGCTCGAGCTCCCCAAGCGGCTCGTCGACGGAGAGTACATCAAACAGGACGCGGATGACTTCATCAAGTTCCAGGGTAAGGACGCCTTTGAGCATCTGCTTTCCGGCAGCGAGAGCGGGATGGACTTCCGCATGGCGCAGCTCAAGTCAAAGTTCGACCTCAAAAGCGACGAGGGACGTATCGGCTTTGCCGAAGCGGCAGCAGGATTGCTCTCCACAGTGCCGAACGCGGTTGAGCGCGAAATTTACACCGTGCGCGCGTCCGAGGCCGCAGGCATCACGCCCGACGCGATGAAGCTCGAGGTCGAGCGCGCGCGAAAACGCGCCCGCTACAAGGAAAAGCGCGAGCAGGAGCGGCGGGACCTGAATCCCGCGGCGTCCGCCCAGCCGCGCGAGCGGTCGATCCGCTACACCGACCTTCGCTCGGCGCTCGCCGAAGAAGGCGTGCTGCGGCTTTTGACGCTGGACGATTCCCTCTTTGGCGAGAATCCGCCGATCCGGGAAGAGGACTTCTCCTCCCCCCTCCTGGGCCGGTTCTTCACGGCGCTGCGCGCGCAGCTGCGCGAGAGCGGACAGGTGAACATCCCAGCGCTGGCGGAATTTTTTACGTCGGAGGAGATCAGTCATCTGATTGGCATTTTGCAAAAGCCGGAATCGCTCAAAAACGGCGCACAGGCGCTGAAGGACTACTGCAATATCATTTTAGACGAAGCGCACAAGCGCGCGGCCGTCAATGAAGACCCCCTGATGGCCGCGATGGAAAAGAATAAATATAAGGGTAACGGAGGAAAGCAAACATGGAAGAAAAACAGCTGACCAGCAGAGAGCTGGAGGAACAGGCCAACGCGCTGCTCGCCGAGGCGGATTTTGAGGAGATCAAGCTGCCGAAGAAAGCGAAAAAGGCCGCAGCGGCCAAGAAAGCGAACGAGGATACCGCGCAGGCGGAAAAGCCCGCGGAGAAGTATCCCCCGCTGGATGAAAAGCTGGTCGCCTCCCTGCCCGCGGCGGCGTTGCTGCAGGGCAACGAAAAGCTCATGGAGATCTTTGCCAAGGGCAAGGCCAAGGGCAAGCTCAGCTCCAGCGACCTGATGGAGACCATCGACGAGATGAACCTTGAGAGCGAGCAGCTCGACCGGATCTACGACTCGCTCGAAACGCTCGGCATCGACATCGGCACCGCCGAGGCCATCGACAGCAGCATCGACGATGTGGAGCCGCCGATGGAGGAGATCGCCGAGATCGAAGAGGAAGAGCTTGTCGACCCGAACGAGCTGGTCGACAGCTTCTCGACTGACGACCCCGTGCGCATGTACCTCAAGGAGATCGGTAAGGTGTCGCTGCTGTCGGCGGACGAGGAAATTTCGCTCGCGACCGCGATGTCCGCGGGCGTGGAGGCCAAGCAGAAGCTCGAAGAGGCCGAAAAGAACGGCACGGAGCTGAGCGAAGAGGAAATGAAGGCACTCAAATCTGCCGTCAAGAAGGGCGAGCGCTCCAAGCAGCGCTTGGCCGAGGCGAACCTGCGTCTCGTCGTGTCCATCGCTAAGCGCTACGTGGGCCGCGGCATGCTGTTCCTCGACCTCATTCAGGAGGGCAACCTCGGCCTCATCAAGGCCGTCGAAAAGTTCGACTACACCAAGGGCTACAAGTTCTCGACCTACGCGACGTGGTGGATCCGTCAGGCCATCACTCGCGCCATTGCTGACCAGGCGCGCACCATCCGTATCCCCGTTCATATGGTCGAGACCATCAACAAGGTCATCCGCGTGTCCCGTCAGCTCTTGCAGGAGCTCGGCCACGACCCCTCTCCCGAAGAGATCGCCGCCGAGATGGACATGCCCGTCGACAAGGTGCGCGAGATCCTGAAGATCGCGCAGGAGCCCGTCTCCCTCGAAACGCCGATCGGCGAAGAGGAAGACAGCCACCTTGGCGACTTCATCCCCGACGAGGGTGCGAGCGAGCCTAGCGAGGCCGCGTCGTTCACGCTGCTGCAGGAGCAGCTCGTCGACGTGCTCTCCACCCTCACCCCGCGTGAGGAGAAAGTCTTGAAGCTGCGCTTCGGCATCGAGGACGGCCGTCCCCGCACGCTCGAAGAGGTCGGCAAGGAGTTCAACGTCACGCGTGAGCGCATCCGCCAGATCGAAGCCAAGGCGCTGCGCAAGCTCCGTCACCCCAGCCGCAGCAAGAAGCTCAAGGACTTCTTGAACTGAAAAATTGAGAAACGAAACAGGAGACCGATACTTTCGTATCGGTCTCCTGTTTTCATTTGCTCATGCTCACGGCTCCTTGCGGCAACAGTGCGCGATGGCTGCGACCACCTCGTTGATCTGTAAGGGCTTTGCCTTCGATCCCTTCGTCCCCGGCCAGCGCTCGATCGTTGAATTCTCCGCCGACGTTGAGATCGCCTGTGATGTCTACGATTTTGAGCGCGGCGACATGCTCAGCGCCTATCACGGGGAATTTCTGAAGGACTTCAATGTCTCCCACTCCTCCGCATTTGACGCATGGCTGAGCGATCAGCGCAATCTCTATCAGTCGTAGTACCTTCACCAGCTTTTGGCGGCGGAAAAGGAGGCCTATTACGCCGGTAAGCTCGACCTTGCCGAAAAATACGGCACGGAGTACATCGCCATCGACCCGCTGGAGGAAAGCGCGTTCTCCACGCTCATGCAGGTCTACCGCGACCAGAAGAAGTTCCGTAAAGCACTTGGCCTTTACCATACGCTCTGTAAGGACCTTTCCGACGAATTCAGCATCTCCCCGCTCAAGGAGACCTCCGCACTCTACTATCAGATCGTCGACGCGTGGAACACCTCGACCTACAAGCTCGAGGTCGGCAGCGACCAGCAGCTCATCGGCAAGGACGTGGTGCTGCACAAGCTCGTATCGCTGTGCAACGGCTCGCGCCTTGAAGGCGACAAGATCTGCGCGCTGATTCAGGGCAAGACGGGCGTCGGCAAGACATACCTCATCAACTACATCCTGCACCAGTACGATTTTTCCGGCTGGGCGATCTGCCAGGCCTCGTGCTACCAGTCCGAGATGAACACGGTGCTCGCCCCGTGGAACACGATCATGCTCCAGCTCATCCCGAAATTCGAATCCGAAAATATCCGTATTCCGGATGTTTACATTAAGACCGCCGCGGGCCTCTTCCCCTGCTTGTCCGTTGAATGCCAGCACAATTTCTCCGGCATTTCGAGCGACTATCCCGCGGGCGCAGATTATCTCGCCGCGCTTGAGAGCACGCTGCTCATTTTGTCGACGGTCGCCAAAAAGGTGCCGGTGCTGCTCATTTTGGAGGACATCCACTGGATCGACAACAACAGCGCCGACCTCCTTTCGATGCTGCTGCACCGCCTGCGCAGCACGAACGTCACGATCATCTGCACGAGCCGCGACATTTTGCAGCCCTACGCCCAGCAGGTGCTCAACAACGCCGTGCGCGACAAGCTGCTCGACGTGTACAATATCGATGCCTTTTCACAGGAGGAGACAACGCGCTTCGTCAACTTCTACGCCCCGGGCCGCTACTCGCAAAAGGAGATCGACAACCTCTACCAGAGCACGGAGGGCAATGGCCTCTTCCTCGTGCAGCTGCTCGACTCGATGCACGAGTCGAATGGGCTCAAAAACATCCCTGCCAGCGCGGACAGCATCATTCAGATGCGCCTCGCGGGCCTTTCGTACGATGAATTGCAGGTACTCGACGTCATCTCGGTCTTCCGCGACTGGGCGCCGTTCGACATTCTCACCTCTCTTCTGACAAAAACGCCGCTGGAGCTTCTGTACCTCTGCGACCAGCTCAAGCAGAAAAATCTGCTCACCGAATCCACGCGCGGCAAGGTGCTCGGCTATTCGTTCACGCACGAGCGCGTGAAGGCCATGCTCTCGCAGCGCCAGTCGGAGTCCGCGCGCCGCATCCTGCATCTGCGCGCCGCGCAATATCTGGAGGTGCAACTCGGCAGCGACGGTTCGACCGACCTCTACGATCAGCTCGTGCAGCACTTCACCGCAGGCGGCGACACCTTCAAATCCTTCAAGTATAAAGTGCTTTCCCTTGACGCATTTGCCGGTATGTGCTATGAGCTCATGCCGATCCTGACCGACGGCTCGGACGCGCTGACAGTCAAGGAGGATGGTCTACCGGCTACTTTCAGATCCTCGAGCGCGAGCTTGCCTCGCTGCGCTCCACGCAGTTCGGCGCAAACGCCAAGGAGCTCGACCAGCTCGAGCGTCAGCTCCTGTACGTCGAAAGCCGCTACTACATCCACGGCGGCGAATACGACGCGGGCCTCCCCGTTGTCGGCCAGCTCCTCAAGAGCAGTACCACCGCGGGCGACTGGCAGATGGCCGCGAACGCGCATTTGCAGTTCATCTACTATGCCATTCAGACCTATGATTTTCCCGTCATGCGTGAGCATCTGCGCCTTGGCATGCAGTATAAATCGCGTTTGGAAAATACGCCGGACTGGGGTAAGTTCCTGCGCCTACAGGGCCTCATGTACCTGATGATCGGCGAATACGACAAGTGCCGCAGTTGGCTCGACCGCTCCATCAGCTTTTTTGAATCACTCGACGCGGACGGCGAGGGCCGCTATGTCATCAGCATTGCGGGCGCGTACAACTATATTGCCGAAACGTACCGCCTTGAGCGCAACTTCGACAAGGCACTCGAATACTACGACAAGGCCATCCTCTTCAACCAGCGCCGCGGCTCGTACCCCGGAGCGGCCATCATCTACACCGACTACGGCGTCGCCGCCTATCAGGGCGGCGAAAAGGAGGTCGCGCGCGAGCTGCTCTCGTACGCCGAGGAGCTCTATCAGTCCTTCCACGAATACAGCCAGATGCCGATCGCGCTGTCGTACCTCGCGCTGTTCGACGTGGAGGACGGTCAGTACGTCTCCGCCGCCGCGCGGCTGAGCAAGGCGCTTGATGTCGGACGCAAAATGGGCTCCCCGTGGTGGAATGGTATTACGCTTTACATCACCTGGAAAATAAGGCTCTTGCTTGAAAAACAGGCGATCAACGTGCCAGAGCTCAGCGTCCTCTGGCCGTAGGGCAAGCGTAAGCACTGTATCGAATGCCTCGACTGCCTGCATCGCCTTGAGCCGCGCACCGAAACGGCCGAAATGGAGCAGACACTTGAAGCACCGAACGCTGAAAAGGCCGAATCGTGACAATTTACAATTGATATTGTAATAGGAAAGCCCCGCCTCAGTAAGGCGGGGCTTTTTGATTGAGCTCTGTCAAAAACCGTCCCAGTGCGGGGTTCTGGTTGCCGATCTGCCATGCGGCGATGATCTCTTCCTCCTCCCCTTCGCCCACGAGCGGGACGAAGACGAGGTTGTCGGCATTGTAAAGGCGGTCAGTGCAGTAGTCGGGCAGGAGAGAGATACCCTCCTCCGCCGCGACCATCATTAAAATACTCTCGGTATCCGCCGAGCGGAAAAGAATATTCGGCTTGTAGCCCGCCTCGGCGTAGCGCTGCATGAAAAAGGCGTCGCCGTAGGAATCGGGCGCGGCGTCGGGCGACATATATAAGATGTTCTCCCCGCGCAGCTCTTGCCGCGTGAGCTGGCGGCGCTGCGTGAGCGGATGGCCCGCATAGAGCGCGACAACGAGCCGAGCCTTTTCGACCGTCTGAAACGTGACGCCCTCCTGTGTGCGCAGGTTTGTCGAGTCCCAAGTGAAGACGATGTCATACTCCTGATGGAGTAACCCCGCGGCCAACACATCCGTCGAGCAGCGGTAGAACGAGATGAGCACGTTTCCGTTTTTCTGGTGGAAGTGGCGCATCAGGACCGAGAGGTCGCTGCGCTCGTAGCCGCGCACGTAGCCGACGCGCAGTGTTCCGGTCAGGCCCGTCGCCGCGTCATGCACGCGTTCCTGTGCGCGGCTCATGCGCTCTAAGATCGCTTTTGCGTCCAAAAGGAACGACTTTCCCGCGCTCGTCAGGCTTACAGGGCGTGTGCTGCGGTCGAAGAGCTCGCAGCCGAGCGTCTGCTCAAGCTGCTGGATCTGCTGCGTCACCGCGGTCTGCGAGATGTAATACTGCTCCGCCGCCTTTGTGAAGCTCCGGTGCTCCGCGGCGGAGACAAAATAGCGTAGCTGATTGCGATTCATGTACTCATTTCCTCATAACATAAGTTTTGCTTATTATATCATCCGATAATCGGTCTTGTAAAGCCCATCTTCCTGCGGTAAGATAAGCACATCGTTCATAAATCTTTTACAAATGAGGTCGATCAACATGAAACGCGAATCGTTCCGCTCCCGTCTGGGCTTCCTGCTCGTCAGCGCGGGCTGCGCCATCGGCATCGGCAATGTCTGGCGCTTCCCCTATGTGACGGGCAAAAACGGCGGCGGCTATTTTGTTCTCTTTTACATTCTGTGCCTGCTCATCATGGGCGTTCCCGTGCTGACGATGGAGCTGGCCGTCGGCCGCGCGAGCCGCAAGAGCGCGATCCTCGCCTACAAGACGCTCGAAAAGCCCAAGTCCAAGTGGCACATCCACGGCTGGTTCTGCCTGATCGGCTGCTACCTCTTGATGATGTACTACACGACGGTTTCCGGCTGGATGGTGAGCTATTTTGGCAGGTTCCTGACCGGCAAGTTCTACTACGGCATGCCCGCAGAGGATGCGTCCGCCGTGTTCGGCCAGCTGCTGTCCGATCCTGTTGAAATGGGCATTTTGGCAGTCGCCATCGTCATCGTCGGCTTCATCGTCTGCTCGTTCGGCCTGCAAAAGGGCCTTGAGCGCGTGTCCAAGGTCATGATGCTCGCGCTGCTGTTTCTCATTCTCGTGCTCGCCGTTCACAGCCTGACGCTTTCCGGCGCGGCAGAGGGCATGAAGTTCTATCTGCTCCCCTCGATGGATTCCATCCGCGAAAACGGCCTGCGCAGCCTCATCACCGACGCGATGAACCAAGCATTCTTCACGCTCTCTCTCGGCATTGCCGCGATGGAGATCTTCGGCAGCTACATGTCCGATGACCACGCCCTCGCCGGTGAGTCCATCCGCATCTGCGCGCTCGATACGTTCGTTGCGCTCATGGCCGGCACCATCATCTTTCCCGCATGCTTCTCCTACGGCGTTGCGCCCGAGCAGGGCCCGTCCCTCCTCTTTGTCACGCTGCCGCAGGTGTTCGTCAATATGTCCGGCGGCCGCTTCTGGGGCACGCTGTTCTTCCTCTTCATGATGTTCGCGAGCATGTCCACGGTGCTGGCGGTGTTTGAAAACATCCTCGCCGTCTGCATGGATACATTTGGCTGGAGCCGCAAGAAGGCCGTTTTCATCAATGGTGTGCTGCTGATGCTCCTGAGTCTTCCCTGCGTGTTCGGCTACAACATCTGGAGCGACTTCCACCCCATTCTCGGCAAGGACGTGCTCGACAGCGAGGACTTCCTTGTGAGCAACCTCCTGCTGCCCATCGGCTCGCTCGTGTATCTGCTGTTCTGCGTCACGAAGTGGGGCTGGGGCTTTGACAAGTACCTTGCTGAGGTCAACAAGGGCACGGGCATCAAGCTCTCGCCCAAGCTCAAGCCCTATTTCCAGTGGGTGCTGCCGATCCTGATCGTCATCATCCTGCTCCAAGGCCTGCTGTAAATTTGCTATTCTCTCATCTCTCATATCTCTCAAAAGGGAAAAGCCGCAGTGAAATTCATTGCGGCTTTTCCCTTTTTCCTCGTTCTTTGCAATTATGAACTCCGTGTAAATTCGCATATAACTCGTAAAAATATTTATATAAATCTATTGACAAAATTTGTTCACGTGCTATGATAGCATCCAGAAAGAAAAAGGACCCCAAGGAGGCGCATGATGAAAAAGAACCTGTACAGTCTGACGCTGTCAGACGATGTGGTGCGCGAGGTCGACGCGCTGGCCCACCGGATGGGCACGAACCGTTCGGCGCTCGTCAACCAGATTTTGGCCGAGTACGTCTCCGTGCCGACGCCTGAACGCCGCTGGAACGATATCTTTGAGGCCATCGAAGAGCTGATGACGCCCACGCGCGAGCTGGTGCCGTTCTTCGCCCCCGGCTCGTCCACGATGTCGCTCAAGTCGAGCTTATCGTACAAATACCGCCCCACGGTCAAGTACGAGGTCGATCTGAGCAGCGGCGACGGCCAGACGATGGGCTCGCTGAACATCGTCTTCCGCACGCAGTCGGCGGCGCTGATCTCCGCAATGACGAGCTTCTTCCGGCTCTGGGTGCAAATCGAAGACAAGTGCCTCGCACCGCTTCTCGGCAGCTCCATTTCCTGCGCGCTGTACGACGGGCGCTTCGTCCGTCCGCTCGCGATGCCGCGCGGAAAGGCGCTGACTGCCGATGATGTCGCCGGTGCGATCAGCGCTTATGTCCAGCTCTTCGACCGGCTGCTCAAGGGCTATCTCGACGGCTCGCTCTCCGCGAGCGATGTTGAAATGGCTTACCGCGGCGATCTGCGAAGCAGAACGCTGCTGATTTAATCACTTAATTGTAAAAAACACGAATTTGAGGTGAACTTGAATGAATGCTGAAAAATATACGCAAAAGGCTTTGGAAGCCGTCAAGACCGCGCAGAGCATGGCGCAGGAAAATGACAACCAGTATGTAACGACCGAACATTTGCTCTACGCCCTGCTCGATCAGGATGGCGGACTGATTGGGTCACTGTTCAGTAAGATGGGCGTCGATTGCGACGGCTTACTCTCCGAGCTCGACACGCTGATCCGCAATCTGCCCCGCATCTCCGGCGGCAGCGGCGAGGTGTACGCCTCGCCCGAGGTCGGCAAGATCCTGAACCTTGCCGAAAAGACCGCCGAAAAGCTGCACGACGAGTATCTCTCCGTTGAGCACCTGATGCTCGCCATCTTCTCCGAGGGCTCGCAGAGCGTGCGCCAGCTGCTCTCCGACCACGGCATCACGAGAAGCCGCTTCTCCGATGAGCTTGCGAAGGTCAAGACCTCCCCCGTGACGAGCGACAATCCCGAGGATTCCTACGACGCGCTCAAGAAGTACGGCACGGATCTCGTCGAGCGCGCCCGCACGAAGGAGCTTGATCCCGTCATCGGCCGTGACGCAGAGATCCGCAACGTCATCCGCATTCTGTCGCGTAAGACGAAGAACAACCCCGTGCTCATCGGCGAGCCGGGCGTCGGCAAGACGGCCATCGCCGAGGGCCTTGCCCAGC
>ENA-UOJM01001170-UOJM01001170.1-human-gut-metagenome-genome-assembly--contig:-P116-NODE-1170-length-26085-cov-10.767230_pt1 | contig 26085 bp, 22 predicted proteins | sample MGYA00242349_ERZ723896 | MGnify/ENA metagenome assembly ERZ723896 | reverse complement strand
CTGGCAGCCTGAGAGGTATTTTCTCTCACGCACATGTCGCGAGAGAAAATGATTTGATTTTTTCGCGTCTGCGGACGCGAACTCTGCGAGGCATTGATTTCGTTTTCAATTTTGTTTTCAAAATACGCATAATATATGGAGGTACATCATGGAGTACAAAAGCACACTGAACATGAGCAAAAGCGGCTTTCCCATGCGGGCGGGGCTGCCCAAGCGGGAGCCGGAGATGCTCAAGCACTGGGAGGAGCTGGACCTGTATAACGAGCTGCTGAAAAAGAATGAGGGCAAGCCCCTGTTTTCCCTGCACGACGGCCCTCCCTTCTCCAACGGCGCCCTGCACATGGGCCACGCCCTGAACAAGTCCCTGAAGGACTTTATTACCCGTATGTACGCCATGCGGGGCTACTACACCCCCTATATCCCCGGCTGGGATAACCACGGTATGCCCATTGAAAGCGCCATCATCAAGCAGAACAAGCTCAACCACAAGGCCATGAGTGTGGCGGATTTCCGCACGGCCTGCCACGAGTTTGCCGACCACTACATTGATGTGCAGCGGGAGGGCTTCAAGCGCATGGGCGTGGTGGGCGATTGGGAGCATCCCTACAAAACCATGGACCCGGGCTTTGAGGCCCAGGAGGTCCGGGTGTTCGGCAGGATGTACCGCAACGGCCACATCTACAAGGGACTCAAGCCCGTATATTGGTGCGCCCACGACGAGACAGCTTTGGCTGAGGCTGAGATCGAATACAAGGACGATCCCTGCACAACGGTGTATGTGAAGTTCCCCATGAACGATGACCTGGGCAAGCTGGGGCATCTGGACAAGAGCAAGCTTTTCTTCGTCATCTGGACCACCACCATCTGGACCCTGCCCGGGAACCTGGCCATCGCCCTGCATCCCGATGAGAGCTACGCCGTGGTGAAGGCCCCCAACGGGGAAATGTACATCATGGCCGAGGCCCTGGTGGAGAAGGTCATGAAGATCGGCGGCTTTGACAGCTATGAGATCGTGGAGACCCATCCCGGCTCCTTTTATGAAAATATGCTGGCCAGCCATCCCTTCCTGCCCAAGACCAGCCGGCTGGTTTTGGCGGACTATGTAACCATGGACAGCGGTACCGGCTGCGTCCATACCGCCCCGGGCTTCGGCGCCGATGACTACGAGACCTGCAAGCGCTACGGCATGGAGATGGTGGTGCCCGTGGACGACCAGGGCCGCCACACCGACTATGCCGGCAAGTACGCCGGAATGGGGACCGACGAATCGAATCCCGTCATCCTGGAGGATATGAAGAAGGCCGGCTCCCTCTTTGCCAGCGAGGAGATCGTACACAGCTATCCCCACTGCTGGCGCTGCAAGAATCCCATTATCTTCCGGGCCACGCCTCAGTGGTTCTGCTCCGTGGATTCCTTTAAGGACGAGGCCATTGCTGCCTGTGACGATGTGCGCTGGGTCCCTGCCTGGGGTAAGGACCGTATGCGCTCCATGATCCTGGAGCGCACCGACTGGTGCATCAGCCGCCAGCGCCGCTGGGGCCTGCCCATCCCCGTGTTCTACTGCAAGGATTGCGGCAAGCCCATCTGCACCGAGGAGAGCATTGAGGCGGTGGCGTCCCTATTTGAAAAGAAAGGCTCCAACGCCTGGTTTGACATGGAGGCAGAGGACATCCTGCCCAGCGGCTTTACCTGCCCCCACTGCGGTAAGCAGGCCGGCTTTGAAAAGGAGACCGACACCTTGGACGGCTGGTTTGACTCCGGCTCCACCCACTTTGCCGCTATGGAGCGGGACCAGGGCTTCTGGCCTGCTACCATGTATATTGAGGGCTTGGATCAGTATCGCGGTTGGTTCCAATCCTCTCTGCTGGTGGCTGTGGGCGCCCTGGGTCGGGGCGCACCGTTTAAGGAGTGCGTGACCCACGGCTGGACCGTGGACGGCGAGGGCAAGGCCATGCACAAGTCTCTGGGCAACGGCATGGATCCGGCAGAGATTTTCGACAAGTACGGTGCGGATCTGCTGCGTCTGTGGGCCGGCTCCAGCGACTACCATGTGGATGTGCGCTGCTCGGACGAGATTTTCAAGCAGCTCTCCCAGAACTACCTGAAGTTCCGCAACACCTGCAAGTTCTGCCTGGATAACCTGGTGAATTTCGATCCCAACGACCTGGTAAAGCCCGGGGATATGCTGCCCCTGGACAAGTGGGCCGTGACAAGGCTTAACGATCTTATCGGCAAGGTCTTTGGCTGGTACGACAACTACGAGTTCCACTCCGTGTCCCATGCCATCAATGACTTCTGCGTGGTGGATCTGAGCAGCTTCTACTTTGACATCCTCAAGGACCGGCTGTACTGCGATGAGGCGGATGGTCTGCAGCGCCGCAGCGCACAGACCGCGCTATATCTCATTCTGGACGCCATGACCCGGATGTTTGCGCCTATTCTGGCCTTCACCTGCGACGAGGTGTGGCTGGCAATGCCCCACCGGGCCGAGGACGATGGGCGTAATGTCCTCTTTAACGAGATGGTGCAGCCCTACACCGAGTATGCCCTTTCCGAGGAGGAAATGGTCAAGTGGAGCCGCATTGTCACCCTGCGCAGTGCCGTGAACGGCGCGCTGGAGCAGGCCCGGGCGGACAAGGTCATCGGTAAGAGCCTGGAGGCTGCCGTGGATTTGACCGTGCCGGAGGAGGATGCCTTCCTGGCGGAAATGGATGCGGACGAGGTGGCGGATCTATTCATCGTGTCCCAGGTAAAGCTGACCGTGGGCGACGAGATGAAGGTGGCTGTGGAGGCCGCTCAGGGCGTCAAGTGCGGACGATGCTGGAAGGTACTGCACAGCGTAAAGGCCGTGGGCGAGCACGAGGCCCTGTGCCCCCGCTGCGCCGCTGTGATGGCCAAGCTGCCGAAGGTAGAATAAAACACTTGCATTTCCTGCAAAAGTGTGTATAATAATGGGGTGGAACGAGTTTGTTCCACCCCATTTATCCATATCCGGGCTTGTAGCTCAGCTGGGAGAGCGTTCGGTTCGCATCCGAGAGGTCGAGGGTTCGAATCCCTTCAGGTCCACCAAACAGGTATTGGACGAACACTTATTTCTTCAGCGGCGGTTTCGCTGTGAAGTGTTCGCTCTGATCCACAACAGAAAAGCGCCGTCTTGGAAGTGATCCCGAGACGGCGCTTTTTTGCTATCCGTACATTCGATTTACGCTAAGTCTCCTGCTACAATAATTGCAGAAAATCAAAGGAGGAACATCGTGAAGCAGGTCCCGTCAACAACTTTTTGCTGAGCGTCTTCTTCGCTGCCTTGCAGATCAGCGCGGCGCAAGCCATGCAGACAGCCGCCGTCTACCTTATTCAATCTCCTGTTCCAGATCAGCATACCGAGGGATGGCTTCTTCTGCAAGGCATCCTCCAACTTTTTTCCGCCGCCTTTTCCTGCGCAGGACGGACGGCCTGCCGCACTTCGTACAGCGCCACCGGGTCAAAATCCGTAGTCTGCGCTATCATTTGACTGCAGGCCAAAGCAAAATTTTATAAATTAGAGGGTTATTTCTAACCAGGTATACCCCGCCAACAAAAGCGACAGCCCAAATAGCGGTACGTATGAATCCCTCTATTAGCATAGCGCCCAGGTCTGTATCATATTTAAATCTCTTAATTAAAATTGGGGCGAGTACAACCAAGTCAAGACTCACTAATTCAATTACACTGGCTGATTTTGTAACAATGCTGCCAATTTCAGCAATAAGTAATGCAATGCAAAGCAGGATATATTTTGTGTTTTTCGAAATATCTTTCCTTTGCCTTTTCATATTTTAAATACCTCCTTGATCGAGCTAATTAAAAAGCGGGATAATGTTATTTGCTGTAGTTCGGACGGTGTCTATTCCTGCGCCGGGCTGAAGTATGAATTGGTCGGAGACTACTACCTGATCGCCGGGGATGATGGGCCGGAGGAAGATCGGCCAATCGGGGTATGGGGGCAGCGGCATCTCCGCTATCTCAGGGAGCATCACCGTGTGCGATATGCCAACCTGCTGACAAGTGGCGAATTAAACGCCTATCTCGCGGACATTGACCGACAGGCAGAGGAGATTTTCTTTCGGTTGGTAAAAGAAAAGGCAGATGCCGAGGGCATTACGGAAGCGCTGAACGCCAGCAACCAAATGAAATGGGTCAGGCGGATGAATTCCTGCCGAGACCGTGCATCCGCACGACCTGTTGATCCAATCCGTCCGGTCCATTTATATACATACTGTTTCCTCCGCAAATCAGGTTTTTCCATAATCTTTATCGCTGATGATACCACCGTTTCTTTGGAGCATAAATGCCATATTGACAGATCAGATTTAAAGCACTACAATGCTTGCGAAACGCAGATTTTAGCTTACGATACGGAGGCGTACCATGAACCGGGATTTAACGCAAGGCCCTGTCACCAGGTCCATGCTGCTGTTTGCCATCCCCATGATTTTAGGGGATCTATTGCAGCAGTGCTATAACATCGCCGACACGCTGATCGTAGGACAGTTCCTTGGGCGGGATGCCCTTGCGGCGGTGGGCTCGTCCTTTACGCTGATGACCTTTCTGACCTCCATCATCCTCGGCCTGTGCATGGGGAGCGGTGCGCTGTTTTCCATACGCTTTGGACAGCGGGATGAGAAGGCTCTTTGCGAGAACCTCTGTGCATCTTTTTTCTTTATAGCGCTCGTCACTGCGCTCCTGAACATCTTATCATTTGCCTGCCTGGATGGACTTCGCACATTCCTCCGGGTACCCGCCGAGGTCTGGGGCGATATGCGCGAATACCTGTTTGTGATCTTCATAGGCATTCCCGCGGTTTTCCTGTATAACTATTTCGCCTCTTTTTTGCGGGCGATCGGCAATTCCGTCATTCCGCTTGTCTTTTTAGCTGTTTCCGCTGTGCTGAACATCGCCCTTGATCTCTGGCTTATCATCGGGGCAAATAGGGGCGTTGCCGGGGCGGCGGAGGCAACGGTGATCGCCCAATATGTTTCGGTGATCGGCATCGCCGCTTATGCGTTTATGCGCTTCCCACAGGTGCGTTCGGTATGGAAGGTCAGTTGCCTGCGGCGCAGGCGCATCCGGGAGATCGTCTCCTTCTCCACGCTGACCTGCGTGCAGCAGTCGATCATGAACCTCGGCATCCTTATGGTGCAGGGGCTTGTCAACAGCTTCGGCCCCGTTGTGATGGCCGCCTTTGCCGCCGCTGTAAAAATCGACGCCTTTGCCTATATGCCGGTGCAGGACTTCGGCAACGCATTTTCCACCTTCATCGCACAGAATTACGGCGCAAAAGAGAGCGCGCGAATACGCGCGGGGCTAAAAAGTGCCGTGTGTATTTCCATGGCCTTCTGCGTGGTCATATCCGCCCTCGTCTTCGCATTTGCAAGACCCCTTATGGCGATTTTTGTGGATGCCGGAGAAACCGAAGTCATACTGGAGGGCGTGCGGTATCTGCGTATAGAAGGCGCGTTTTACTGCGGCATCGGGTGCCTGTTCCTGCTCTACGGCCTGTATCGCGCCTTGGGAAAGCCGGGCATGAGCGTGGTGCTTACGGTCATCTCGTTAGGCACCCGTGTTGTACTGGCCTATCTGCTGTCCGCCATCGGCGCCATCGGCGTCACCGGCATCTGGTGGTCTGTCCCGATCGGCTGGGGTCTGGCGGATTTAGCCGGATTGCTCTACTACAAAGCAAGAAAGCCGGAATCACTGGCTTGACCTTTTGCTGAGGCTGAAGCGAAATGTTTGATTTATAAAAGGCGGATGACTGGATCAGGCCCGTGACTGCCGGTAAGCCTGATAAGGAGTATAAAAATAGCTGCCGATATTTGGTGCAGCTATGCCTGCTCATTCTGATCCCCGGGCGGCAGCCAGCGCTTGCCGACCAGCCGCGTCAGATAGAGTACACCCCGGACACACAGCTCCAGGCACATGGCTGCCCATACGCCGGGCAGCCCCCAGCGGGGTGCGGCCAGCCATGCTAGCGGTATACGGATCCCCCACATAGTTCCCAAGTTGAAAAGTGTGGGTATCAGTGTGCTGCCAACGCCCTGAAACACGCCGCCGGCCACGATGGACGCGCCGAACAGAGGCTCGGCAAAAGCCTCAATGCGCAGAACGCGAGCGCCCAGGGCGATGATGTCCGGGTTCGGCGTCAATATTGCCATCATCTGCGGGGCTAAGATATATAGCAGCCCGCCGGTGATGATCATGACGGCTACGCCTATCAGCACCGTGACCCAGCCCAGCCGGCGGGCCATGTTCCGCCGCCCCGCACCCACGCTCTGTCCCACCAACATAGCTGCAGCGCTCTGAATTCCGTAGGCGGGCATATAGCACAGGCTCTCCGCCGTGATGGCAAAGGAATTGGCGGCAATAGCCACAGTGCCCAGGGGTGCCACAATAGCGGTAGAAACGATCTGCGCCGTGGTCAGTATGACCTTCTCCGATGCCACAGGTGCGGCAATGCAGAGCATTGTACACAGCTGCGGCCGATTAAAGCGCAGATGTTCACCCTTCTCCAAACGAAGCACCGGACTGCGGCGCAGAACAAAATACAACAGATACAGCCCCGCCACCAGCTCGGCAAGGCCTGTACCCAGTGCGGCACCTGCCGTGCCCAGCCCTGCACCGGGGAGGGATAACGAGCCGAGCCGGACAGTGCCGGAAGGGAAAATAAACAGGGTGTTGAACACGACATCCAATGCGCACATGACCACCATGCAGATACCGGGCGTACGCATATTGCCTGTGGCCTGCAGCTGGCCGGCCGCCACATTGTCGAGCTGGAGGGCAGGCAGGAACAGACTATACACCAAAAAGTAGGCAGAGGCATCCTGCCAAATATCCCGATCTGCCCGAAGCATTCCGGGCAGTGGCGCGGACAGTGCTGCTGCCAGCGCTGCCATGACTACGCTGAACGCCAAGCACAGCACCAGCGCCTGCTTGAGAATGTTGCGTGCCTCGGCCAAACGGCCGCCGCCTACCCGCTGCGCCGTCAGTACATTGAAGCCCATAGCCGCCGCATAAGACAATCCCCCGAAAAGCCAGGTGGTGGAGGCCACCAGCCCCACCGCCGCCGATTGAGTCGCACCCAGACGGCCCACCATAGCTGCGTCGATGTATTGCATGATGATAGTGGCGAGCTGAGCCATAATGGCCGGCCAACTGAGCTGCAGCGTCAGGGACATCTGCTGACGGGTAGTCAGCGGTGCACCTGTGCGCAGCTGCGCCAGAGGATCCGTTTTCAAGATCGCACCTCCAAAAGTGTGTTATTTTGATTCTACCATAGAAATGCGCTTCCATCAACTCTGCCTGCGGGCTTTTTCAGGCAGTTCATTCATAGCGCAATTATGGCGGCAACAGGATGTCTCATACTGCCTCGTTTCTGCCATTTCCTGCCCGTGCATGGTCGGGCTCTGCGCTTATGAAATAGCTTTATCCCGCCTTGCACCGTCACGGAGCCTGACTCAAGCCATAGCCCAAATGCGGAGAAAAGCAGGCAGACACAGTGGATTGCCCACCAAGCCGAAAGCACATGCGAAAGCGCCGGAAAATGATGCACTGCAACGTTTTCCGGCACTCATTATATCTTCACACGTGGGAGGCTGCTGGTTCGTGCCCGGGAATCTCAATGGTTCCTGGGCTTTCTTTATTTTTGTAGACCCAAATTTGTTTGTTGCATGTTAGCAGCCTGGACACGTTATTGCTTTTCGGATTTTTCTTGGTCAGGGAGGGCCCGGCTGCCCTGCAGCAGGGCATTATTGGTACGCGCAATGAGAAATAGGCCCAGTAAAACCATACCGGAGCCTATGAGACTCATGACATTGACGGGCTCCTTCAGAAAAATGACCCCCAAGAACATCGCACACACCGTGATCAGACTACCCAGATTGGAAAAAATTGCCATGGGCAACACGGATGCGTTGTAATTTACCAGAATATTGGCAGCCACAGAGCAGAACACGCTGAGAAAAATGGTGGCCATGACAAATTTTCTGCTGTGCAGCGCCGCCGCAAACGGCGCGAGATCTCCCCGGACGCCCACCAGCGCCACCACTGCAAACACCACTGCGCACAATCCGATCACGAAATAGGACCGCTCAAAGGCTGTGAACTCCGCAGCCGCCCCCTTGTTATAGACCCGATAGAACGCAGCGAACAGGCACGCACCCAGCACCAACAGCACGCCAAGAGGCTGCACGGCCCCCATCCTGGAGCCCGCAATGGTCACCAAAACCACACCGGCAATGGGAAGCAGACACAGAAAAACCTGCTTTGCAGTGGGGTATTCCTTCAGAATCAGCGTCCCCAGACCGATGGCAATAATGGGGACAATGGCCAGCATAACACCGGAAAAGGTGCTGTTTGAATAATAAATGCTATAGCTTTCGCAAAAAAAATACAACGGCTCTACAACGGAAAGGAGAATCAGCGGCTTGAGCTTCTTCCCGCGCAGATGGAGCTTTTCCCAGCCGAACAGAATCATGAGATTCAGCAGAAGAAAAGCCAGCGCAAACCGCCAGGCAAGCTGCACCATAGGGGAGGACTCATTCTGGGCAATGCGTGTAAACAGATAGCTGGAGCCCCAAATGACGTTGCCGATCACGCCGGTACAAAGCGCCGCCGCGGCGGCATTTTTCCTGTTCCTGGTTCCCATATCCCATCTTCTTTCCTGCGGTTGATCCCGGTTGAGGCACACACCCGGGCGGCCTTTGACAAGCCCTCTATATACGGCTGCTGCGATTATTATACCAGCAAATCAGGTATTTGCAACCGCATTGTTTTTAGTTTTCTTACCATCGATTAATAAGGGCTTCCGGTTTCCTGCGAAACCGGAAGCCCTTTTCTCCAGGCAGCCCTGCCTTAAAGGATATCAGGCTCCTTCGGCGCCACCGCTGAGTGCCCTGGGGTCTGCTGCGCCGCCAGGGCAGCAGCTACGAATCCCTTGAACAGCGGGTGGGGCTTATTGGGACGGCTCTTGAATTCCGGGTGATACTGCACACCCACATAGAAGGGCCTGTCGGACAGCTCCACCGTTTCCACCAGCCGTCCATCGGGGGACAGCCCCGACAGGGTCAGGCCGGCGGCTGCCAGCGCCTCCCGGTATTCGTTGTTGAACTCGTAGCGGTGGCGGTGACGCTCGGAAATCTCCCCCACGCCGTAGCAGCGCTCCATGGTCGTGCCCGGGCGGATGAAGCACGGATAGCTGCCCAGGCGCAGCGTGCCGCCCTTATCCACCGCATCACTTTGGCCGGGCATATAATCGATAACCTTGTGCAGCCCCTCCGGAGCAAACTCGCCGGAGTTGGCATCTGCGATGCCCAGCACATGGCGGGCATATTCGATCACTGCCACCTGCATGCCCAGGCAGATGCCGAAATAGGGGATGTTCTTTTCCCGGGCATACTGGGCTGCCAGGATCATCCCCTCAATGCCGCGGCTGCCGAAGCCGCCGGGCACCAGGATGCCATCCAGACCGGCGAGAGTGGATTCCACCGTTTCTGCCGTGACCAGCTCAGAATCGATCCAGCGGATGCTGACCTTGGCATCCAGGAAAAAGCCCGCGTGGCGCAGCGCCTCCGCCACTGACAGATAGGCATCGTGAAGCTGCACATATTTCCCCACAAGGCCAATGGTCACGGACTTGCTGCGGTTTTTGATGGCGGAGACCATGGCCCGCCACTCCCGCAGGTCCGGCTCCGGCGCAGGCAGGTGCAGCTCCCGACAGACCACGGAGGACAGGCCCCGCTCCTCCAGATACAGCGGCGCCTCATAGAGAATTGGGAGGGTTAGGTTCTCGATGACACAATCCAGCTTCACATTGCAGAAGCCTGCCACCTTGTGGAAGATACCGCTGTCCTTAATGGGCTCGTCGCAGCGTAGGACGATAATATTCGGTGTGATGCCCATGCCCTGCAGCTCCTTGACCGAGTGCTGGGTGGGCTTGGACTTGTGCTCGCCGGAGGCCCTGAGATAGGGCACCAGTGTGACATGGATGTACAGGGAATTGTTCTGCCCTACCTCCAGGCCCACCTGCCGGATAGCCTCGATAAAGGGCTGGCTCTCGATATCACCGATGGTGCCGCCGATCTCGGTGATGACCACATCCGCACTTGTCCGCTCTCCAACCCGATAAATGAAGCGCTTGATCTCATCGGTGATATGGGGAATGGTCTGCACGGTGCTGCCCAGGTACTCTCCTCGCCGCTCCTTGGCGATGACATTGGAGTAGACCTTGCCGGTGGTCAGGTTGGAGTATTTGTTCAGGTCCTCGTCAATGAATCGCTCATAATGTCCCAGATCCAGATCCGTCTCCGCACCGTCCTCCGTGACATAGACCTCGCCGTGCTGATAGGGGCTCATGGTCCCGGGATCCACGTTGATATAGGGATCCAGCTTCTGCGCCGCCACCTTCAAGCCCCGCGCTTTCAGCAGCCGGCCCAGGGAAGCTGCCGTGATCCCCTTGCCCAGACCGGACACCACGCCGCCGGTCACAAAAATGAACTTTGTCATATGCCATCCTCCCGCAAAATAAAAAGAGACGCCCGCCAGGGGGCAGAAACCCCTTGGCGAACGCCTTTGTTCAACAGCGGATATTATACAGCACGGACTATGCCTTGTCAATTCCGAAAAAGGATTTTTTTCAGATTCGGCACTCCCCGGCTACTTGTAGGTTTTGATAATGTTTTCAGCTGCCTCCCGCTTGGAGATACGCAGGTCCATGGCCTGCTTTTCTATATACCGGTGCGCCTCCGCCTCCGTCATGCGCAGGCACTCGATGAGCAGCCATTTTGCCCGGTTCACCAGGCGGATCTCCTTAATCTTTTCCTCCACGGTGGCCTGCTTTTCCTGCATCCGGCGCATCCGCTCCCTGGTGGCGCACAAAATCCGCAGATTCTGGGCCACCATCTGCCGGCTGGTGGGCTTGGACAGGGCGATGACTCCGTAGCCCACCACCTTAGCGTATACGTCGTTATAATGGTCGTTTTTCACCAGCAGCAGGACGCCGGCGCCGCTGGTGCTGCAGATGTCGATGGCCAGCTGCATGCCGAAATCATCCGGCAGCGGCGTGTTAATGAGCACAATGTCAAACTCCGTGTCGGTCAGCCGCCTGCGGGCCTGACCGACGCTGCCAACCGTGGACACCGGCCAATAATCGGTCATGGGGAGCAGCGGCATGACGCTGTTTGTGAAGCTATCCGATGCGGATACGATCAGCACACTGTATGTTTTTTCCTGGAATACCACACGCTCCCCCTCCCTTCGCCATACAGATCATAAGCGGTTCATCTGCCGCTAAAAGCGCTGAGTACGGAGTCCGGCAGATGCTCCCGGACGAACGCACTGGTGGCGGCCAGGGCAGCGGCCTCCTCCAGAGAGCCCGGGAGTGCCTGCAGGGTTTGCAATATCTCCGCCGGGGCGGTATAGAGGTTGATGTCTGACGCGGGTGGAAGGACCAGGCCCTTTTCAATGCCGTAGAGACCGGCGTAAATTAACAGGGCATAGGCCAGGTAGGGGTTCGCCGTCACATCTGCCGAGCGAAGCTCCGCCCGGCGCTGCTCCCCAACGGCGGCAGGCACGCGAATCAGCTGGGAGCGATTCTCGTCCGACCAGGTCACATACCGGGGGGCCTTATCGTGACCCAGGCGGCGATAGGATTCCTCACAGGGATTTAAAAACAGTGTGATCTCCGCACATTTTTCCAGAATTCCCGCCATAACGGCAGGCAGAAGATCCCTTCCCCCATCCCCCTTGGCAGAGATGTTGATGTGCATGCCGCTGCCGTCCCAATCGGGAAGGGGCTTGGGCATAAAGCTGGCGCACAGGCCATTCTGTGCGGCCACCATGCGGACCACCGCCTGAAAGGTGATGGCGTTGTCTGCCGCCGTCAGCGGGTCAGAATACCGAAAATCGATCTCGTTCTGTCCCGGCCCGCTCTCGTGGTGGGAGCTCTCAGGCTGTATCCCCATCTGCTCCAGCATCAGGCATATCTCCCGGCGGATGTGCTCCCCCTTATCGTCGGGGACAATGTCCATATACCCGGCCCGGTCGTGGGGGAGGGTGGTGGCCTGGCCGAGCTCGTCGATCTTGAACAGGTAGAACTCCATCTCCGCGCCAAAGGCAAACTCGTACCCCTTGGCAGCGGCCTGGGCCACGGCAGTTTTCAGAATACTCCTGGTGTCCCGCTCGAAGGCGCGCCCATCGGGGTAGAACACATCGCAGAACATCCGCACCACCTTGCCCTGTTCCTGCCGCCAGGGAAGCTGGATCAGCGTGGAGGGGTCCGGCCGCAGCAGCAGGTCAGAGCGGACCTCGCCGCCGAAGCCATCAATGGCGGAGGCATCAATGGCAATGCCGTAGGCAAAGGCCCGCGGAAGCTCGCTGGGCATAATAACAACGTTATGTTGTTTTCCATAGACATTGCAGAAGGCCAGCCGGATAAACTGGACCTCCTCCTGCTGCACGAACTCAATGACCTCCCTGGACGTATACTTCACAAGTTCACCTGCTTTCCTTCAATTTGTGACATAAAGCTGCTTATATGGGTTGCTGCTGTTGGGCGTGATGAGAGTAAAGGGCTGCTGCACAAGCTTATCACAATCGCCGCCGAACAGCTCGCAAAACGTGTGCAGATAGGTCCATATTCCGTCCAGATCCTTATGGGACGCCGGGCGGGCGATGACCTGCTTAGGCAGCAGGATGTTCTTGCAATCGGAGCGCAGGAACAGCTTTCCGCCGTGCATGCCTGTGCAGGGGAAATTGCTGACGATGGGGCGGGTGCTCTCAGTCAGGCCCAAAACCACAATGACGCCGCCGGCCTGGTATTCGCCGAGAAAGCTCCCAGCCTTGCCGCCGATGACCATAACGGGGAGCTTATCACCATAGGCCTTCATATGGATGCCGGCCCGATAACCGGCGTTCCCCTGAACATAGAGCTCGCCGCCCCGCATGGCATAGCCCGCCGCATCACCGATGCTGCCGCGGACAACGATCCGCCCGGCATTCATGGTGTCACCCACAGCATCCTGGGCGTTTCCGCACACCTCAATGCTGGCTCCGTTTAAATAGGCGCCCAGGGCGTTTCCCGGGGTTCCCGACAGGATAAGCTTGCCGCGCTCCAATCCTGCGCCGATGAATCTCTGCCCGGAGCAGCCGGTGACGGCGGCATCTCCGGCGCAATCCCGGATGGCCGCGTTCAGTTGTCGGAAATCCAGCATAGACGCATCTATATTAGTCATTATAACACACCTCCGCGTATTTTGTATATGGTATGTGGAATTTATTCTCCGGCGTGGGCAATACCGAGAATCTCCAGCTCACGGTCCGTCATGCCGACGCCCCGAAGCATCAGGCGATTTCCCTTCAGAGCCTCGATGGAGTTGATGCCCATGCCGCCCATCATCTCCTTGATCTCATGCTTCCAGGCGGTCAGCAGGTTCACGAGGCGGGTCTTGCCGGCTTCAATATCCAGCCGCTTCACCAGCTCCGGATTCTGGGTGGCAATGCCCCAGCTGCACCGCCCTGTTTGGCAGGTTCTGCACAGGTGGCAGCCCAGGGCCAGCAGGGCGGCGGTACCGATATAGCAGGCATCCGCCCCCAGGGCAACGGCCTTGACCACATCGGCGGAGGAGCGGATGCTTCCGCTGACGATCAGCGAAACATGATTCCGGATGCCCTCATCCCGCAGGCGCTGGTCCACAGCGGCCAAGGCCAACTCAATGGGAATGCCCACCGTGTCCCGGATACGGGTGGGCGCCGCGCCGGTGCCGCCCCGGAAACCGTCTATGGCGATAATGTCCGCGCCGCTGCGGGCAATGCCGCTGGCAATGGCGGCAATATTGTGTACCGCTGCCACCTTTACGATAACGGGCTTTTTATAATCAGTGGCCTCCTTCAGGGAGTACACCAGCTGGCGCAGATCCTCAATGGAGTAAATATCATGGTGCGGGGCAGGGGATATGGCGTCCGTCCCCTCTGGCACCATGCGGGTGCGGGAGACATCTCCAACGATTTTCGCCCCGGGCAGATGGCCGCCGATGCCGGGCTTAGCCCCCTGGCCCATCTTGATCTCGATGGCGGCGCCGGCTTCCAGGTATTGCTTGTGTACGCCGAAGCGTCCGGAAGCCACCTGGACGATGGTGTTTTCACCGTATGCATAGAAATCCTCATGCAAACCGCCCTCGCCGGTGTTATAGCAGATACCCAGCTCCCGAGCCGCACGGGCCAGGCAGGCGTGGGCATTATAGCTGATGGATCCATAGCTCATGGCGGAGAACATCACCGGCATGGATAGCTCGATCTGCGGGGGCAGGTGGCAGACCAGCTCCCCGTTTTCATCCCGGCGGATGCCATCGGGCTTTCTGCCTAAAAATACCCGGGTCTCCATGGGCTCCCGCAGGGGGTCTACCGGTGGGTTGGTCACCTGGGAGGCATTGACTAGGATCCTGTCCCAATAAACCGGGTAGCGCTGAGGATTTCCCATGGAGGCCAGCAGCACGCCGCCGCTGCTGGCCTGCTTATAGATCTCCTGGATGGTGTCCGGCGACCAGTTGGCATTTTCCCGGAAGGCGCAATCACTTTTCCGGATCTTCAATGCATGGGTGGGGCAAAAGCAAACACAGCGCTGGCAGTCCACACAGCGGCTCTCGTCAGCAAGCATACATTTCTTTTCCTTGTCGAAGCGATGTACCCCGTTGGCGCACTGCTTCTCGCACAGGCGGCAGCTTATGCACCGGGCCGGGTCGCGGACAACCTCAAATGGCGGATAAATATAGTCGATACCCATTAGAATCTCCCCTCCTTTACGCGGACGATCACGGGTTCTCCCCCGGCAGGCGCATAGATGTTTTCCACATTGGGCTCCATAGCTCGCATGGCTGCCTCCTCGCTGGCGATGAACACCTTGTCATCCTTTTCGCCCACCACCATGCTGCGGAGCTTTAGTCGGTCATTGAGGGCCATGAGTCCGCCCTCAAAGCCAAGTACAATAGAGAACGGCCCTGTTATAAGCAGGCTGGAGAATACCTTGCGGAGATACCGCAGCTTCTCCTGCTCCTGAGGCGGCTTCCTGTCAATGGTGCTCCAGAAGGGGGCGGCGATCACCGAGGCCAGCTCCTCCAGGGTCAGCTTCTGCTTTCGCAGCAGATAGTCCGCTATATAGGTGATGACCTCTGTATCTGTCTGCAGAGTACATTTATAACCGAACATCTCCATGAAACGGCGGTTGGTGTCGTAGGAGGATATTTCCCCATTGTGAACAATGGAGTAATTCAGCAGGGCAAAGGGGTGGGCGCCGCCCCACCAGCCGGGGGTATTGGTGGGATAGCGGCCATGGGCCGTCCAGCTGTAGGCCTCGTATTCCTCCAGGCGATAAAAATATCCCACGTCCTCTGGATATCCCACGGCCTTGAATACGCCCATGTTTTTTCCGCAGGAAAACACATACGCACCTTTTATCCGCGTGTTGATGGCCATTACGGCCCGGGTCACGCACTCCTCCTCGTCTATCTGCATGGACGCCAGGGTGCTGCGCAGGGGCGAAACAAAGAATCGCCAGATCAGCGGCTCATTGGTGATGGCCGGAGTGGTACGGATGGGGATGCGCTCTAAGTGAACGATCTCCATGGTCTCCCGTAAAAATGCTTCGCAGCTTTTACGGGCGGCCCGGTCCTCCAGAAACATGTGCAGAGCGAAGAAATCCTTATACTCCGGGTAGATCCCGTAAGCTGCGAAGCCGCCCCCCAGGCCGTTGGAGCGGTCGTGCATGGGCTTCATGCTCTCTATTATTTTTTCTCCCGACATTCGCTGACCGTCTCTTGAGATGACTGCAGAAATGGCACAGCCCGATGGAATCCGAATCTGACCTTCCAGTTTGCTCATATTACCAACTCCTAAATATAGAAAAACCGACCGCATTTTGCAGGATAATAATCTACATCCTGCAGAACACCGTCGTTCAAACGTAGTATATACCTAATTTTTGCATTTTTCAATCCGGCATATTGCAAGAAATTGATTTGTGATTTGTTTGACAATCCGGCGATTTGCGCAAAAATAGAAAAAATACGTTTTTTGTGATTGACATTTGAAATCGCCGGGTGTATATTCGGCCATGTGATGAGACACTGGCGTCTCGGAAGGGGATATTCCCGCCCGGACGCAGTGTCTCCTTTTTTATTTTCACAGAAAGGAATAAACTGCTATGTCGACTGTACCGGAATACTTTGGAAGCTTGGTTTTTGATACCCGGGTGATGAAGGCCCGTCTATCCGCGGATGTATACCGCTCTCTGAAGCACACCATCCAAAAGGGCGCAAAGCTCGACCCGTCCGTGGCCAACGCCGTAGCCGCAGCCATGAAGGACTGGGCAGTCGAGAACGGCGCCACCCATTTCACCCACTGGTTCCAGCCCATGACCGGAATCACGGCGGAGAAGCACGACAGCTTCATCTCCCCCGCCCCGGACGGCGGCGTGATTATGGAATTCTCCGGCAAGGAGCTCATCAAGGGCGAGCCGGATGCCTCCTCCTTCCCCTCCGGCGGCCTGCGCGCCACCTTTGAGGCCCGGGGATACACCGCCTGGGATCCCACCAGCTACGCCTTTATTAAGGGCAAGACCCTATGCATCCCCACCGCCTTCTGCTCTTATGGAGGAGAGGCCTTGGACAAGAAAACGCCCCTGCTGCGCAGCATGGAGGCGCTGAACATCCAGGCCTTGCGCATCCTGAAGCTGTTCGGCAACGACAGCGTCAAGCGCGTGCTTCCGTCCGCAGGCGCAGAACAGGAGTATTTCCTCATCGATAAGGATATGTATGACAAGCGCCACGACCTGATCTACACCGGCAGGACCCTGTTCGGTGCCAAGCCCCCCAAGGGCCAAGAGCTGGACGACCACTACTTCGGCGCCATCAAGCCCCGAGTGGCGGCCTATATGGAGGAGCTGAACCGGGAGCTGTGGAAGCTGGGGATCCTGGCCAAAACGGAGCATAATGAGGTAGCCCCCGCACAGCACGAGCTGGCGCCCATCTATACCACAACCAACATCGCCACCGATCAGAACCAGCTGACCATGGAGATCATGCAGAAGGTTGCTGCTAAGCATGGCCTGGTGTGTCTGCTCCACGAAAAGCCCTTTGCCGGGGTCAACGGCAGCGGCAAGCACAACAACTGGTCCCTCTCCACCGATACCGGCGTCAACCTGCTCTCTCCCGGCGAGACGCCCTATGAAAATGCCCAGTTCCTGCTGTTCTTGGCAGCTGTCATCCAGGCGGTGGATAATTACCAGGGCCTTTTGCGGGCTGCTGTAGCCACCGCCGGCAACGACCACCGCCTCGGTGCCAACGAAGCGCCCCCTGCCGTGGTCTCCGTCTTTCTGGGGGATGAGCTGACGGCCATTCTGGAGGCCATTGAAACGGATACCGCCTACTCCGGTATGGAGAAGAAGAAGCTGAAGCTGGGTGCCGACGTGCTGCCGCGCTTCTTCCGGGATACTACAGACCGCAACCGCACTTCGCCCTTTGCCTTCACCGGCAATAAATTCGAGTTCCGCATGCTGGGCTCCAGCAATTCCATCGCCTGCGCCAACATCATGCTGAATACCGCCGTGGCCGAGTCCCTGCGGCTGTTTGCAGACGAGCTGGAGGGCACCGCCGACCTAAGTGCGGCCCTGCACGATCTGATCCAGCGCACCATCAGGGAGCACAAGCGTATCATCTTCAACGGCAACGGCTACGACGATGCCTGGATTGAGGAGGCTACGAAAAACCGCGGCCTGCTGAACCTGCGGACCACCCCGGACGCCATCCCCATGCTGATCCAGAAGGACAACCTGGACATGCTGGTGCGCCACAAGGTCTACACGGAGTCCGAGCTGCGCTCCCGCTATGAGATCCAACTGGAAAGCTACTGCAAGACCGTCCGCATCGAGGCGCTGGCCATGGTGGATATATCCAGGAAGGAGATCTTGCCGGCCGTGGAGAGCTATGTCTCGGGCCTGGCCTCTGCCGTTGGCGCCAAGAAGGCCATCGATGCGGAGCTGCCCTGGGGCTATGAGAAAAAGCAGCTGCGCAGGCTGGCCTCCCTGGTGGACGCCATAGATGACCGGGTGGATGCCCTGGAGGAAAAGCTGATCCGGCTGGATACCCTGTCCGGCTCTATGGAGGAAGCGTCCTTCATCCGGGATGAGCTTCTCCCCGGAATGGGTGCATTGCGTGCCGCTGCCGACGAGGCCGAGACCCAGACCGCAGCCAGCTACTGGCCCTTCCCCACCTACGGTGATCTGCTGTTCGGGGTCAGATAAACACACGGTCGATAATTCCTTTGAAATTATTTACAAGCCAAGGCATCCGGGCAGGAACACTGCCCGGATGCCTTGGCGTATCAAAAAAGCCTCGCAGAGTTTGCCGCCCGCAGGCGGCAAAGAAATAAAATCATTTTCTCTCGCGACATGTGCGTGAGAGAAAATACCGCTCAGGCTGCCAGTGTGGAATTTGTCCGTCTGCGACGGACAAATTATGCGCGCAGCAGACTGCAATCCTTTTGTCGGAAAAACCCGGAGGGTTTTCGACAGTCTCAGGCATCCGGGCAGGAACACTGCCCGGATGCCTTTTTGCCTGCACGCCCGGAGATCGGATGCCGGTGTAGATTTTTTCCAAATTACAGAGGGAAAAGTCGTGGGTTTTTCTGCCGGTTCGTGTATAATGGGGTAGAAAGAAAAAATGAGAGGGGGAGAGGGCTTGGAGCAGGAGATGATTCGGCGGCTGCTGGCGCGGGAGGAAGCAGGAATGTCCGATCTGCTGCTGCACTATGGGCCGCTGATGCGCTACATCATCGCGCCTATTCTGCCGAACCCCCAGGACCGGGAGGACTGCCTCTCCGAGGTGACGCTGCGGGTGTGGGAGAAAATTGAGCAGTATGACCGAAAGCGCGGCAGCTGGAACGCCTGGCTGACGGCCATCACCCGCAACACGGCTCTGAACCACGCCCGGAAAGCCCTGGGCAGCAGCGCAGAGGAGCTGCCGGAGGACACCCCGGCGGCGGGACATACCCCCGAGGAGGCGGTGCTGCAAAGGGAGCGGCAGGAGGCCGTGCGGGATGCCCTGGAGCGCCTTCCCTACCGGGACCGGATCCTGTTTTACCGAAAATACTATTACATGCAGCCCACGGCGCAGATCGCCGCCGAGCTGGGCATGACAGAGCGGGCCGTGGAGGGGAAGCTTTACCGGCTGAAAAAGCAGCTGCGCAAAATGCTGGGAGGTGAAGGCCATGCGCAATGAGGGTTGGCGCCACGCAGACGACATTGACCTCAGAACCGTTTTCTCCGAGAGCTTTTCCGCCCTGCCGCCGGAGGAGGTGGTGAGAGACGTGAACCCCTGGAAGCGGGCCATGAACCGGGTGCTCATCGGCATGGTGCTGTGTACCATCACTCTGAACTTTTGGTATCTGAATTACATTCTGCCTGCCGTGGGCATGGTGCTGTGGCTGCTGGGCCTGCGGGCCCTGCGGCGGGAAAACGGGTATTTCACCGCTTGCTTTGTGCTGATCCTCCTGCGGTGCGCGTGCTTCTTCCCAACACTGATCCTGAACACATTCGCCTGCCGGGACGATTTCATTCCCGAGCGTGTCACCACCTCTCTGACTCAGGTCTCCGTTGCGGTGCAGCTGTTGGGCCTATTCTGCCTGTGGCTGGGGCTGCGGGTAGTGCAGCAGAAGGCGGGCCTGCCGCCCCGGGCGGGAGGCGTTCTGGCGCTGATGGTGTGGTATGGCGTGGTGTATTTTCTGGCCCTGATACAGTACCCCGGGATGATCCTGCCGCTGCTCCTGCTGGTCGCTTTCATTTTCATCCTGCGCAGTATCTGCAAAACTACTAAGGCCCTGAGCGAGGCCGGGTACATCATGCACCCGGCGCCGGTGAAGGTGCCGGACCTGTGGCTGGTGCTGATTTTGGCCGCCGTGCTGGTGCTGGGCTGCGCCGCCGGGTACCTCTTCGGCGCCCAGCACCCCATGGACTGGCAGCCCCTGGAGGAGGCTGAGACGGCGAAAACGGCGGAGATCAAGGCCAATCTTTTAGACCTGGGCTTCCCGGAGAGCATTCTCAGCGACCTGGCCGAGGAGGATCTGGCCGCCTGCGCCGGGGCTCTGCGGGTGGATGCGGAGAGCGAGGTTTACAGCCCCACCCTGGAACACGAGAAAGTCTCTAACGGCAAGCGCCTGCGTATCACCGACATTGCCGTGCAGATACCCGGTGAGAAGGATACTTGGATCATCCTCCACCATTTCCTCTGGGAGAAGGGCCCCCTATTCTTCGGCACGGATGCCCTGCAAGTCTGGCCTATGTACCAGCTCAGATCCGGAGGCTGGGCCAAGGGCGGCGACATCACCGGGCGGCTGCTCTATGACCGGGACGGTCAGACCTACACTGCGCCCTATTACTTCCTGGGAGAGGCCCGCGCTGCGGACACGGGCTTCCTGTCCCTGGGCACAGCACGGACGGACATTTACGCCGGGTTCTCCCTGCCCCGGGAGGGTGAAAACCGCCGCGGGTATCTGACCTACACCATGTTCAATACAGAGAGCGGTTATTCCATCATCAGCTACTTCAACTACACCCACCAGCACACCTGGTTCCAGTATCCCGCCACCACAGCCCTAAAGGCGCAGATGAGCTCTCGCGCCTCCAACTATATGGACCCCTTTGCAAGGGAAATGACCCAGTTTTGGTTTACCCCATCTTCGGAGCATTTACAGTGGCCGGATTAAGAAAATCCACGAAAAAAAGCCAAGTCCCCGGGCTTGGCTTTTTTCTTAGCTTCACCGGCACCCGGGCCGGGCGCAGGGATAGTGGGCTTGACAACCGCACGGCTTTACTCTACAATACAGACAAGCTCCTGACGCCAAAAGTCCTTCTTGCGGCGGAAGATGCGCCATAGAGAGAGTTGCCCGCCTCCGGCGGGTCTTGTGGCCGTGTCGCAGAGCGATGCGGCTTTTTTGCCGCAAAAATCCATCCGGGAGGTATCGCATGGAAACAAGAGTCGCCCTCATCGGCATCATTGTGGAGAAGGAGTCATCGGTGGCCCAGCTGAACGAGCTGCTGCACCAGTACGGCCGCTACATCATCGGCCGCATGGGCCTGCCCTACCGGGAAAAGGGCGTGAACATCATCTCCGTGGTGCTGGACGCGCCCCAGGATGCTATTTCCGCCCTCAGCGGCAAGATCGGCCGGCTGGAGGGAGTCAGCGCCAAGACCCAGTATTCCCATGTCATCACCCCCGCAGAAAACTGAAACAAAGGAAAGGAGTCCCACTATGAAAAAGATCACTTCCCTGCTCCTGGCCCTGGTCACGGCATTGAGCCTGGCCGCCTGCGCCGTGCAGCCCCGCCAGGAGGACTATCAATCTGTGAACATCCGCTTAGGCGGCCTGAAGGGCCCCACCTCCATGGGCATGGCCAAGCTGCTGGATGACGCCGAAAACGGCCTCACCGCCAACACCTATGAGTTCACCATGGCCGCCTCCGCCAACGAGCTGACCCCGAAGCTCATCCAGGGCGAGCTGGACATCCTGGCCGTGCCCGCCAATGTGGGGGCCATTCTCTATAACCAGACCCAAGGCCAGGTGGAGCTTGTTGCCGCCAGCACCCTGGGCGTGCTGTACATTGTGGAAAAGGGCGGCCAGACCGTGACAGATGTGAAGTCCCTGGCCGGCAAGACCATTTATGCCACCGGCAAGGGCGCCACCCCTGAATACGCCTTGACCTATCTGCTGGCGCAGAACGGCCTGACCCTGGGGAAGGACGTCACCGTGGAGTGGAAGAGTGAGCCCACGGAGATCGTAGCCCTTATGGCCCAGGAGGATCATGCCATTGCCATGCTGCCCCAGCCCTTCGTCACCGTGGCCCAGGGCCAGCTGGAGGGCCTGCAGGTGGCTATGGACCTGTCCGCCCAGTGGGATAAGCTGGGCGTTGACAGCCGCCTGGTCACAGCGGGCCTGCTGGTGCGCAAGGCCTTTGCCGACGAGCATCCCGAGGCTGTGGCTAAGTTCCTGGAGGAGTACGCCGCCAGCACTGACTACGCCAACACCCACGCCGCCGAGACCGCCGTTTTAGTGGAGAAGCTGGGCATCGTGAAGGCCGCTGTGGCAGAGAAGGCCCTGCCCGGGTGCAACCTGGTGTGCATCACCGGCCAGGAGATGAAAACCGCGGTAAGCGGCTACCTGCAGACCCTGTATGACCTGAAGCCCGAGGCCGTAGGCGGCGCCATGCCAACGGACGGCTTCTATTGGCTGGGCGCATGAATCGGGAACGCTGGCAGCAGCTCTTAGCTGCGGCGCTGGCCCTGGCCGTATGGCAGGGGGCGGCCATGCTGGTCCACGCCCCCATCCTGCTGCCCTCACCCCTCCGGGTGGCGGATCGGCTGGGTGCGCTGCTGGTCACGTTGGATTTTTGGAGCACCGTCGGCTTTAGCCTGCTGCGTATTGCCGGAGGCTTTCTGCTGGCGTTGGCGGCGGCCACGGTGCTGGCCTTCGGGGCAGGCCGGTTTTCCCTGCTGGAAATTTTGCTTCGGCCCTATGTGCTGGCCATTAAGTCCGTGCCGGTGGCATCGTTCATTATTCTGGCGCTCATATGGCTGCGGACCTCTCAACTGTCGCTGTTTATCTCATTTCTTATGGTTTTCCCGGTGCTGTACACCAATGTGCTGACAGGTATCCGCGGCGCAGACGGGCAGCTATTGGAGATGGCGCGGGTGTTCCGAGTCCCCTGGAAACGACGTGTGCGGATGATCTACCTGCCGGCGGTGGAGCCGTTTTTGCTGGCAGGCTGCGCCACATCCCTGGGCATGAGCTGGAAGGCCGGGGTGGCGGCGGAGGTTATCGGCGTGGTGAGCGGCTCCCTGGGGGAGCGGCTGTATGATGCGAAAATCTACCTGATGACCGCGGACCTTCTGGCCTGGACAGTGGTCATTGTGGCCCTGAGTGCCGGGTTTGAAAAGCTGGTTTTGTGGCTGCTGCGGCATATTCTTCGCCGGATAGGAGGTGCGCCGGCATGAAAATTCAGCATCTGTGCAAATCCTTTGACGGCAGGGTGGTTTTGGATCATGTGTCTCTGACTTTGGAGAGCGGTGGGACGGCCTGCCTTATGGCCCCCTCGGGCCGGGGCAAGACCACCCTGCTGCGATGCATCGTCGGATTGGAGCGGCCCGACAGCGGCCAAATTACGGACCTTCCGGAGCGGATAGGCTATGTGTTTCAGGAGGACCGTCTGTGCGACGGATTTTCCGCAGTGGACAATATCCGTCTGGTCACGGGCCGGGCCATGGATGAGGGCGAGATTTGCCGACACTTGAAAGAGCTGGGCCTGGCGGACAGCCTGGGCCAGCCGGTCCGGGAGCTCTCCGGCGGCATGCGGCGGCGAGTGTCCATCGGCAGGGCGGTGTGCTTTGGCGCCGGGCTTCTGCTGCTGGACGAGCCCTTCAATGGCCTGGATGACGCAACTCGACAGCAGACGGCGGACTACATCCTGCGGCATCGGAGCGGAGCCGCCATTCTATGCGTGACCCACGACCGTGAGGATGCCGCTGCCCTGGGCGGCGCGGAGATCATGGCATTTTGATCGGTGGCTCTTAGCGATAAAGAACCCTCCGGGAGCGCATTTTGCACTCTCCCGGAGGGCTTTCATTTTTGCATAGCATGAGGTTGTTTAATAGGTGCGTGGGAGCAGCGTAATGTGGGTGCCCACATTGTATAGAAAATTGTTTTGCAGCTTTACTCCAGCGGCTCGCCCAGGGATTCCAGGCGGTCAATAATCTCGTCAGCCAAATCCTCCAGGGCTTCATGCTCCTCCGCCCAATCCACAAATTCCTCGCTGGTCTCATCCTCCGGCTCGTCCTCGTTCAGGGTCTCCAGCTCGCAGCGGACGTCACTCAAATATGCCCGGAGCTCCTCCGGATCCATGGTGGCCGGGTCCCGATACAGATCCATATTCATCCCCTCCTTGTGTTTCTTTTCCCCGATTTTGCCATATTCGCAGCGAAAATGCAAGCCCTCTGTATTGCCGTAGGCATCGCAGCCGGCATGCAGCCTATTCTCGGCTATAACTATGGCGGCGGACAATTTAAACAAGTCAGGAAGGCATGGGCGAGCTTATGGACACCCTAAAAATCGTCAATGGGAAAGCCTATAACAGCGTCCTAAAAAACTAACCTAATGTGCTACTACTAACACGTTACTAACAACGTCATTTTTGGCAAAAATAAAAAAGTCCGGAAACCCTTCGGTTTTCGTTGATAAGGCAGTAAATCAAATTATCACCGCAGCTGAATCGGCAATGGGAGAAAAACCGAGTTGCAAAGCCACAGACTGAAAACGAAATGTTAAAAGGACTTAGTTGTCAGGCGTAGCAATGGCAAGAAAAATCACCGAGATCAGTCTATCACAGACTTTTCTCGGTGATTTTCTTATATCCGTACATTCGATTTACGCCAATTCTCCTGCTACAATAATTGCAGAAAATCAAAGGAGGAACAGCGTATGAAGCAGAAATACTATGTGGAACTGAACCGGCAGGAATGGCGGCTTATCATTGAGGGGCTGAACCGGTTCCGCAACAAGTTGATTGCGGCGGGACGGTACACGGATGCCGTAGATGAGATGCTGATCAAAGTTGCTAAGGCAAAACCTCGGAAGTTTGGGCTGTGGAGATGGAGGTTCTGATGATGGAAAAGTACATTACCGATGAACGCACAGGACTGAAATATGAATTGGTCGAAGGCTATTACCTGGTCGTCGGAGATGATGAGCCAGAGGAAGATCGACCAATCGGGGTATGGGGGCAGCGGCATTTACGCCATTTGAAACGCCACCACAAGGTAATCTATGCAAATTTGCTGACAAGCGGCAAGCTACCCGAATATCTTGCGGATATTGACCGACGGGCAAAGGAACTTTTTCTTCGGCTTGCAAAACAAATGGCAGATGCAGAGGAAATTACGGAAAAACTGAAAGCCAGCAACCAAATGGAATGGGTCAGACAAATGAACAGCATCCGAAACCGAGCTATGGAGATCGTAAATGCAGAACTGATTTTCGCATAAGGATATATGACCAAGGGCGGCAGGGAGTACCAACTCTCTGCCGCCTTTTCTTGTATTCGCAGCAATTATGTAAGAATATTCCAAGCATAGCGGAAGCACCGAAGCCCGATGGGGAACAGGACAATCAGTACACAGCACACAAGACCGAAGCAGCAAACAATAATTGCACATGGGAGTTTAACGCAAAGCCATATTATTGCTGCAAGCAGCGCACCCGTGATGTGGTATCCGATCCATAGTAGTATGGTTAGGATTGTCAAACAAAGTATTATCATAAATGGTCCTTTCTCAGTAGCGCTATAAAAGCAAAATTCTCTTCGACTACAATTTTATTATACGCACTTGCCCCGTCTGGAAAAATGACTGCATGCGCAAAATACCGGCTTCTATTCTATTCGTTTCAGAGCAAATGCCGTGCTGCATTCAAATACCCAGTTTGAAATTTGCTGATGATAGACTATGCATTGTCCACCGAATACTGCGAGGAGGTTAATGCGTCTCGACCAAACACTGCGCTTTGCAGAGTATGGTCTGCTGCCGGTGGAATTGCAGCAGAGCGAAAACTGCAAACTAAAATCAAAGAATGTGAGGGACAACAATGAAAAGAGCAATATCCTTGCTGCTGGTCATCGTAATGACGACCATAGCACTTGCCGGATGCGACAGCAAATCTGAAAATCCTGCCGGAAATGCGAATAGCAAGCAGTCCACCGACGAGTCCATTACAATCAAGAACTCGCCTGACAAATACACGTGGTACATTAAAAACTATGTCGGTAAGAATTGTGCTCCGATTGGGTACACCTCTGTGGGCGGCGACCGCATGGATCACTACGGAGCAGGCTATATTGAGTTGGTTATGGTCGCACCGGATGGAGCATTCGTATCGACCATTTTCGTGGCTTTGAGAGCTATTGGTCGGTGCCCTTCGGCAAGACCACTGCGAAGGACGGCCACTGGGTCAAAGGCCCCGG
>ENA-UOJM01001167-UOJM01001167.1-human-gut-metagenome-genome-assembly--contig:-P116-NODE-1167-length-26154-cov-20.031112_pt1 | contig 26154 bp, 26 predicted proteins | sample MGYA00242349_ERZ723896 | MGnify/ENA metagenome assembly ERZ723896 | reverse complement strand
CATTCTACTGTGGGAAACTGGTGTTGGCCTGCTCCACCTATGACGGAGGACTGTTCCCGCCCATGAAGGAGTTTTTGGAGCATTTGCAGACAAAGGGATTCCGAAACCGCCGGATCGGCCTCATGGAAAACGGCTCATGGGCCCCTGCTGCCGCGCGGCTGATGCGCGCCGAGTTGGAAAAGATGAAGGAACTCCGACTGTGTGAAACGGAGGTATCGCTGCGCGGCGCACTGAACCAAACCAGCGAAGCGCAGATGGACGCTCTGGTGGCGGAGCTCTGCGCGGAGTAGGCGGCGAGTCTGGCTTCGTCTGTCCGCCCGATGCCTCAAAAGCAAAACATCGTCGCTGATTTATTTAGACAACAATATGGCGTTGAGTGATGCCGAAGCTTTGAAAATGGATCGAAGCGCAGCCGCAGATGTTCTCTGCAGCTGCGCTTTTTGCATTTTGACCACGGTGCAAACGGATGGCTTTGACCGTTGCCCTCGGTTTCTAAGGAGACACGAAGTGTGCTACATGGAAGCGTATGCGAATAAGTCCTTTGATGTGGTGATCGTGTCTAATACCATAATTGATACTTCTTCAGCTTTCAATGAAAATTCATCAGCTTGTCTAAATTTTATTCGGTGTGATTGTGCATTATGAACATCTTTTTTACAAAAAAAGCATAGGGCTGCCATCCCGACAGCCCTACAAATGCTCTATTAAGGATTATTCAATGTTGTTGGCACCACCGCCCTGCGCAGCATATCCGCCGTACTTGCTACATTTTGAAGCATTCCTGTAATCCGGAAAAATTTCGAATTGAAATAAAAAGAACCCTATAGCAAGTGATATGTACCAAAATTTCTGGACACAAGCTTAAAATTTAAGAATTAGGTTATTCCCACCACTTAAGTTTTTTGCTATTGCGACTTCTTCTACGTTTATGTACCTGTTTATCAGTTTCCGCATAGATGGAAAATTTATTGAAGTCCCACCAAAACCACTCTAGCATAAGGCCGAACAAATCCTCATCGCCCAAATAGCTGTACTCGTTGCACAGGTTCATCATCGTACCATAATAGCAGGCAAGCAACCACTTCAAGTCCTCCTGATTATGATTTTTAGCGCTCTTAAAGTGCTCATCAAAACTTTTCATTGCACCGTCACCCTTTTAATCCTTCCAACTTATTCGAAAGGCGCCTCCGCTTACGGTAGACGTTCGATACAGAGCAATCAATTTGCAATGCGATTTTGCCTATATCCAGCGCCAAGAGATACACCAGCAGTTCTTTTTCTTCCTGCTTCAAACGCTGCAATTCCAGCTGAAGCGCCACTTCGATTTCCACTTCACGGAACATCTCGGCAGCACGCTCATCTTGAGGCTCATCCAGAATATTATCAAGTGAAATCGTTACAATGCTTTTCCCCTTATGGGCAGCATAGCGAATTGCGTGCCACTCCAGCCGCCGCGTAATGTACTTGGTGAAGCGCCCCTTCAGAACGCTATTCTCATTCTTTTCTTCGTCAGACATTTGATCGTATAATGCCCGAAGTTCATCCTGAATCATAATACTTCCTCCGTTTACTTGTTTTTTGGGAAAACAAGTAAAGGAGGAGGCGCACGAGCCATTCCAGAGCCAAACAGACATAGTATAATAAAAAATAGGCTCCCGAATTGGCACACGTTTGTCACTTCCCCTCAAAAGGTAAGAGAACAAATCGGCTGAAATTTTGGAGCCTATTTTTTCGATTTTACAAAATGTTAACAATTAGTATTCAGAGGTTTCTACTCTTACGGACTTGATGTTAAATGTGTATTCACACACTTGCACGGTTAAGCACAACATTTTCCATGCAAGCGCATAGTATCGCCAACTCTATTGTAAATCCTAGCTTGTCCGATAATTTGTACTTTGAATTTTTAACAAGAATTTGTACAAATCAAGCATTCATTCAACCAAATCCGATTGAATTTCAGCAAGAGTTTGCTGTTCCTGACGAACTTTCTGTTCCTGCAAATTTACGTCTCGTAATTGTTCCATTAATTCATCCATCCAATGCCCCATTTCTTGTGCGAGGACATTTACCTTATCAATCTCTACCGATTGGTCGATGCTCTCTTTTTCGAGGTATGCTGCTGCATTGCGGTATGCTTGAAGTTCCGTACTATGTTGATTGAAATATTCCATCTTTTGATTTAAGGATTTTGCTGCATACTCCATCCATACAGGCTTATAAGTCCTGCATATCTGCAAATGTTTTGCAGCAGCTGCGTAGGTAGTTCGCTTCTGCTTCACTTCTGCCAGTTCATTTGTAAGTCCGATCTGCGTTTTTCCAAGATTATGTATAACTTTATCGTAATCGCCGGTGGTGTGGATTCGGCTATCGGTCATGCCTTGCAACATTTTGCCGAGGAACTTCGCATTTTCAATTCCTGCGCGCCGTTCTACCGCAGCAATTTTACGCTTTAGTCCAGTGCTTTCCGTTATAGGATTAATTGAACTTCCCAGAAATTCAGAGAGACGATCACCTTGTATGTTCAGCCTTTTCTTTGAATCTCCGATGGGGACATAACTATATTGCTGGTTTGGATATAAAAGCACTGTACACTGCCCGGCATCCAAATCACGAAGCACATATTTTTCAGGTATAAATAGTCGTTCAATATCATTCTGCGGTAGATGAAGCGTCACGCCCCGAATAGACATAGCTTTTATCTGATTTTCTGAAAGAACAACTTGCATAGGCTCTACATGGTTTTCCTCGTCAATCTGCTGGATCAGCTTCGCGCCTCGGATCGTACCGTGGGTTCCGTCCTCATAAACCAAGTCATAAGAGAAGTCGTTTCCGACATTGAAAATGATTTCGCCATCCGGCGAAGTTGTTACTTCACTTTTGTTGACCATTAGTTTGGCGTGGTTTCCATTGTCATCGTGAACCTGAAGAACCAAACCATTTTTTCCCGCAGACAGAATTTGGCGGCTGCTTAACTTCACTGCTGCCGTACAAACTTCTGGATACTGAATCGTCAATTCCTGATAGCGGTCAAGCAGCGTGATCTCCGCGCCTTCTGCAATCTGCATTTTCCCATTCTTCAGTGCATACTCAATTCCTTCGCTGGTAAATTCCGCACCGAGTGCATCTTCTGGAACCCATGCACCATCCAGCACTGCGGCTCGGTACAGTACCTGCCCAGTCGCTTTCTTCACTTTGGTTTCGATACCTGCCGTTTTCAGCTTATCTGCGAAGTCCGCCATGCCGGTCACTGTACTGAGGATGCCGGTAATTGTCTTTCTCAGGTATTTTTGCTCTTGTGCATTGTCGGACAGTCGGGCGCAAATACCGGCATAGGTAAATGTATCAGTATCAGATAAGCTATTATCCCGGACGCACCCTCCAGCAAATAGCTCATATGCTTACCGCGAATTGTAGGTGTGATTTCCAGTCCCTTTGCCATAGAAAGAAACTGACTATAATCTGTTGCTCGCTCCAAGCAAAAATTCAGCCTCTTTCGGATTTCCGTCCGGTTTGATACAGATTTCTTTTTCCCTGCGTTTTCATGATACGGTTGCCCAATCTTTTGTGGATCATCAATCACGGATAAATGTGCTTCCATGCACAAGCGGTCAGAAATATCCCGTATCTGACGTGCCGTGCGGTAAGGCACCGTTCGCAGTTTCTTATAGTCGTAAAAGGAAACTGCATTGATCATAATGTGGTTATGGATATGACCTTTATCAATGTGAGTTGCTACCACATACTCATACTTGCCGCCTGTGTATTCAAATGCCAGTTTCTTCCCCAGCTCATGGGCCTGCTCAGGCGTGACAGCATCTTCTGGAGAAAAAGACTGTATCAGGTGATAAGCAAGATTTGTGGAACGCTTTCTTTTCAGGTTCCGCGCTTTGTGCGCAAGCACGGCTGTCATTTCAAAATCAATGGAAGCCGTCTGCGGCTCGCAATTATAGCCTGACACCAGCATCTGACCGTCGGTCTTGTCTGGGTTTTCGATATAGGCCAGTGCCTTGCCAAGAGTAGATTTTATCGCATGAATTTTTGTGATAGCCATAAGAAGCTCCCTGAAAAGAAAGATGCCCTATGTGAAATGAATCTCACATAGGGCATCTGCCTGTAATTATTGTTTTGTTGATTCCGCCTCCATCATAAGGCGGTCAAAATCGCTTTGGTACTGCCTGTCCTGTATAACGCGGTACTTTTCAAATTCACTTTCTGCGAAAGCCTTTGCGATTGCTGCTGTAACCTTTCCTTTATCTTTTAGAATTTCGGCATCGTTGAATTGCAGGAAAGCGTCCAGTTTCTCTGCCCAGTCCTGCATCGTCATAGGAATATGCCGCCGTGCTTGGCGCGTTGCATAATCAAGGTACATTGTTACAATCTCATTCAGTTCTTGTAACTCATCTTGCTGCAAATAGTTCTTTGCAACAGAAACATCGGCTTTGACTATCTTCCCGTTTGGGGCATTCTTCCATGAGGTCAACCCCATGTGGTCTTTTGTGTGGTCTGCCCGTTGCACAATGACCTCTGCGGCAGTACTGCCGTGAACAGCGTAGTGCATTTTATTCTGAACGGTTGCAAAGAAGTCTTTGGTCGTTTTGCTGTCTACCGAGTAATCTACGGCAGTAGCATAAATATCCGTAATTTTCTGGTAAAAGCGGCGCTCGCTGGCGCGGATTTCCTGTATTTCGGAAACCAAATGGTCGAAGTAATCTTCATCAAAGATTTGCCCATTAATAAGCCGATCCTTATCCAGAACATATCCCTGCCGGGTAAATGTATCCAGCACTTTGGTTGCCCATTGACGGAATTGCGTGGCACGGGTGGAATTGGTGCGGTAGCCAACAGCAATAATGGCGGGCAGGGAGTAGAATTTGTAGTGATAGGTCTTGCCATTATCTGCAACTTGTGCAAATTTTGCACAAGTTGTACTTTCGGATAATTCATTTTCCGCAAAAATATTCCGCAGATGTTTGGCAACAACACTGCGGTCAACGTCAAACAGTTGTCCGATGCCTTTTTGCGTCAGCCAGACCTCGTGATCCTGAACGCGAACTTCTATGCCATCTGTCTCTGAATCTTTCGTGAACACAAGAAAATCTGCTGTGCTGTTACGAACATACCGTTCTGTGCCTGCCATCGCTGCTCTCCTTACATCAGTACAATGTAAGAATAGTATATCATGCTTTTCAATAAAAGCAAAGCCCATTTTCACGATTTTCCATACAAATGGACTTATCTCTCATCACGTTCATTTTCTTGTGTATCATGCTGATGTTCCTCTCCCATACATTTGCCATACAATTCTGGCGTGCATTTGAGGGCAATCGGCTTCGGATATAGCTCAAGGAAAATCAGGGGTGAGTGGTATTTTTTCTCATATTTTGTAATTTGACTATCCGTTAAACTTATCAGATCTTCGCCACCGTCTCCGCATATCAGAAACGGACCTGCGAAGAAATCCGTCGGACCATATAAGCGGTTCGGTGGTATCACCTCATTGCTTCCGCGCAGAAATGCACAACTACATAAACAAAAAAGCAGAGAGTCATCCGTAAGAGGATAACTCTCTGCTTTCTTGTAAAGCCTTTTCTGCACAAGTTTGGTGTCAATGTGGTGTCAAATCAGCCAAACCGGGTTGATAAAAGGCGTGGAATCAATGCTTTTTAGTCAATGGGCTTCATCGTGGGGAATAGCAGCACATCACGAATGGACGCGCTGTCCGTCAGCAGCATGACCAGGCGGTCAACGCCGAAGCCCAGACCGCCTGTGGGGGGCAGGCCGTACTCAAGGGCGGTCACGTAGTCATAGTCGACCTGTGCCTTGCAATCGGGCTCGATGGCCTTGCGCTCGGCGACCTGGCGCTCGAAGCGGGCTTTCTGGTCGATGGGGTCGTTCAGCTCGCTGAACGCATTGCCGTACTCAGTGCAGTCGATAAAATACTCGAACCGCTCGGTGAAAGCCGGATCATTGGGCTTGCGCTTGGCAAGCGGGCTGATCTCGACAGGGTAGTCGTAGATGAACGTAGGCTGGATGAGCTTGTCCTCGACAAAGGCGTCGAAGAACTCAGCCAGGATAGCCCCCTTGGTCGGGACTTCGGGCAGCTCCACATGGTGCTCCTTGGCGGCTGCGATAGCGTCCTCATCAGTCTTCCAGTCGTTGAAATCAACACCGGAATACTTCTTGACGGCCTCGACCATGGTCAGTCGCTCCCAATGGCCCATGTCGATCTGCTTGCCCTGGTAGGTGATTTCCAGGCTGCCGCAGACCTTGAGGGCCAGGCGCTTGTACATTTCCTCTACCAAATCCATCATACCGTGGAAGTCGGTGAAAGCCTGGTACAGCTCGATGGTCGTGAACTCGGGGTTATGCTTCGGATCCATGCCCTCGTTGCGGAAGATGCGGCCGACCTCATACACGCGGTCCATGCCACCCACGATCAGGCGTTTGAGGTACAGCTCGGTCTCAATGCGCAGCACCATATCCATGTTCAGGGTGTTGTGGTGGGTGTAGAAGGGGCGGGCGGACGCACCGATCTCAAACGGGGTCAGGATGGGTGTGTCGACCTCCAGGAAACCCTTCTCGTCCAGGTAGGCACGGATCTCCTTCAGAATCAGGCTGCGCTTGACGAAGGTGTCCTTGACCTCGGGGTTGACGATAAGGTCAACATAGCGCTGACGGTAGCGGGCCTCGCGGTCGGTCAGGCCGTGGAACTTCTCGGGCAGGGGAAGCAGGCTCTTGGAGAGCAGGGTCAGCTCACTGATGCGGACGGAAATCTCGCCCATCTTGGTGCGGAACACTTCGCCCTTGACGCCGATGATATCACCGATGTCCAGCTTTTTGAAAGCGGCATAGGCCTCATCGCCCAGCAGGTCGCGCTTGACAAAAATCTGGATGTCGCCCTTCTGGTCGCGCAGATGGGCAAAGCTGGCCTTGCCCATGACGCGCTTGGACATCATGCGGCCGGCCAAAGAGACGATCTTGCCGGTCTCGGCTTCGGCGGGCAGGTCGGCAAACTCCTGTTTGAGGTCGGCCGAGTACGCATCCTGCGCATATTTTGTGATTTCAAAGGGGTTGTGACCGGCTTCGCACAGGTCAGCCAGCTTTTGGCGGCGCACGGCGGCCTGCTGGCTGATTTCCTGCTCGGTCTGGGGCTTATTCTGCTCCATGTGAGATCGTCCTTTCGTGATTTTTTGATTTCAAATGCTTACTTGGAACGGGAAACTTCCAGCAGCTTGTAGGTGATGATATTGCCGTTGGGCAGGGTGACATTAAAGCTGTCGCCGACTTTGCAGCCGATCATGGCAGCGCCAACCGGGCTCTCGTCGCTGATGCGGTTCAGGTCCATATCCGCCTCGGTGGAGCCGGTCAGGTCGTATTCCTCGGCGTCCTCCAGGTCATCGCCCTCGGCCAGAATCTTGACGTGCATACCGATGGAAGCCGTGTCGTTGGACAGCTCGCTCTCATCCATGATGCGGGCCAGCTTCAGGGTGGCCTCCAGGTCGGCGATGCGGGCCTCCACAGAAGCCTGCTCCTCCTTGGCGGCGTCGTACTCGGCATTCTCGCTCAAATCGCCGTAGCCGCGGGCAACCTTGATCTTGTCAGCGACTTCCTTACGTTTGACGGTGCGCAGGTTTTCCAGTTCCTGCTCCAGTTTATTATAGCCCTCGCGGGTAACGACAACTTCTTTAGCCATAGCAGTGTCTCCTAACGTAAAATGGATAGTAAAAGTAGTGCGGCACCAACTGGGGAGCCGCACCAACTTAGATATTATATAGGTTTAAATGGGATTTGTCAAGTCACAACGTCATTTATCCAGCTGCAGCAGGCCAACTTTGCGGTAAACTTTGCTGACGGTGCGGTTGGCCAGGCGGGAGGCTCGCTCGGCGCCGTTCTTGAGCACCTCATCCACATAGGCTTTGTCGGCCAGAATACGGCCATACTCGGCCTGCACGGGGGCCAGCGCATCGGCGGTGACTTCGGCCACAGCCAGTTTGAAGTCGCCATAGCCCTTGCCCTCAAACTCGGCGGCGATCTCATCGTTGGACTTGCCGGTAAAGGTGCTGTAAATGCACATCAGGTTGGACACGCCGGGCTTCGTCTCACGGTCAAAGCGGACAACGCCGTCGGAGTCGGTCACGGCACGCTTGAACTTGCGCACGATAGCGTCCTTGTCGTCGGTCATCAAGATGAAGCTGTTGACGTTCGTGTCGGACTTGCTCATCTTTTTAGTCGGTTCGGCCAGCGACATGATTTTCGCGCCGGCGGCAGGGACGTAGCCCTCCGGCAGGGTGAAAGTGTCGCCGTAGATGCCGTTGAAGCGGCCTGCGATATCGCGGGCAATCTCCAGGTGCTGGGTCTGGTCCTGGCCCACGGGAACGAGGTCTGCGTTATAAATCAGGATATCCGCCGCCATCAGCACAGGGTAGGTGAACAGGCCGCCGTTGACGTTGTCGGGGTGCTTGGCGCTCTTGTCCTTGAACTGGGTCATGCGGGACAGCTCGCCGAACTGGGTGTTGCAGGCCAGCACCCAAGAAAGCTCTGTATGCGCCGGCACATGGCTCTGCACGAACAGAACGTGCTCCTTCGGGTCGATGCCCACGGCCAGCAGCAGGGCGGCCAGCTCACGGGTGCGGCGGCGCAGGTCGGCGGGCACCTGGCGCACGGTCAGGCTATGCAGATCGGCCACCATGTACAGGCAGTCATAGTCAGATTGCAGCAGCGCCCAGTTGCGCACCGCGCCGATATAGTTGCCCAGAGTGGGCGTGCCGGTGGGCTGAATGCCCGAAAGAATGCGTTTGCGTTTTTCTTCTGCCATGGTACTCTATCTCCATTCGTTATAAATCACTTTTTCAATGCAAGGGAAGAATATGTTTTATTCGTATTCCGTCGCCGCCGCCATCGTGCGCATCCAGCGTAAAGCAGCCGTCTCAACGGCAGACACCTGCATGGGATATACGGTGATGCCATTGACCGCCTCCTTGCCGAACCGTTCTCCCACGCAAATTTTCACGCAGGACTAGGCAGTTCATGTGTTTTCGTGTACAATATAGAATATAATCAAACAGAAGATATTTGTCAATGTTTTACACCCCTGAAACTGATAGTTTTATGTGAAGGAATGTTACAGCTATGGTCAAAATTCTATTCGTTTGCCACGGCAACATCTGCCGCAGTCCGATGGCGGAGTTTGTGATGAAAGATTTAGCCGCCAAGGCCGGGGCAGGGGAGCGATTTGTCATTGATTCCGCTGCCACCAGCACCGAGGAGATCGGCAACCCGGTCTACCCTCCGGCGCGGCGGGAGCTGGCGGCCCATGGCGTTGCCTGCGGGGCGCATGCGGCGCGGCAGATGACCCGGGCCGACTATGACAAATATGACCTGCTCATCGGCATGGACAGTGCCAACATCCGCAATATGACCCGCCTCTGCGGCGGAGACCCGGCGGGCAAAATCCACCGCCTGCTGGACTGCACTGACCGCCCCGGCGACGTGGCCGACCCCTGGTACACCGGGGATTTTGCGGCCACCTGGCGGGATGTTCTGGACGGCTGCACGGCGCTTCTGGAAATGCTGACCAATAAAAAATAGACAAACCGGCCAACAAGTGCTATAATGAAGCTACCTTTGAATATGCACCAACTACAATCCGAAAGGAACGTGTGAATAGAATGGGAAAATATTTCGGTACTGACGGCTTCCGCGGCGAGGCCGGTGTCAACTTGACCGCCGACCACGCCTACAAGGTAGGCCGCTTCCTTGGCTGGTATTACGGTATGCTGCGCCAGCGCAACGGCGAGGCGACCGCCCCGCGCATCGTCATCGGCAAGGATACCCGCCGCAGCTCCTATATGTTTGAGTACAGCCTCGTCGCGGGCCTGACCGCCAGCGGCGCGGACGCCTACTTGCTGCACGTCACCACCACCCCCAGCGTAGCCTACATTGCCCGTGTAGACGACTTCGACTGCGGTATCATGATCTCCGCCAGCCACAACCCTTACTATGACAACGGCATCAAGCTCATTGACTGCTACGGCGAGAAAATGGACGAAGAAACGCTGCTCCTGGTTGAGGCTTACCTCGACGGGCACCTGCACGTTTTCGACCAGGATTGGCCCGAGCTGCCTTTCGCCAGCCGCGACAAGATTGGCTGCACGGTGGACTATGTGGCAGGCCGCAACCGCTACATGGGCTACCTGATTTCCCTGGGCATCTACTCCTTCCGCGGTGTCAAGGTTGGCCTGGACTGCGCCAACGGCTCCAGCTGGAACATTGCCAAGAGCGTGTTTGACGCCCTCGGCGCGGACACTTACGTCATCAACAACAAGCCCAACGGCCTGAATATCAATCTCAACGCCGGTTCCACCCACATTGAGGGCTTGCAGAAGTTCGTCGTTGAGAACCACCTTGACATCGGCTTTGCCTATGACGGCGACGCCGACCGCTGCCTCTGCGTGGATGAGAAGGGCAACGTCATCACCGGCGACCATATCCTGTACATCTACGGCTGCTATATGAAGGAGCGCGGCAAGCTCATCACCAACACGGTCGTCACCACCGTTATGTCCAACTTTGGCCTGTACAAGGCTTTTGATGCGCAGGGCATCGACTACGCCAAGACCGCCGTGGGCGACAAGTATGTGTATGAGTATATGGCGAAAAACGGCTGCCGCATCGGCGGCGAGCAGAGCGGCCACATCATCTTCTCCAAGTACGCCAGCACCGGTGACGGCATCCTGACGAGCCTGAAGATGATGGAGGTCATGCTGGCGAAGAAGAAGCCAATGAGCGAGCTGGCCGCCCCGCTGAAGATTTACCCGCAGGTTCTGGAAAATGTCCATGTCACCGACAAAAAATCTGCACAGGACGACGCAGACGTCCAGGCGGCCGTCAAGGCCGTGGCCGAGGCTCTGGGCAGCACTGGCCGTATCCTGGTCCGTGAGTCCGGCACCGAGCCGCTGGTTCGCGTGATGGTCGAAGCTCCCGAGCACGAGACTTGCGAAAAGTACGTCGCCCAGGTCGTGGACGTCATCAAGGCCAAGGGTTACGCCATCTGAATTTGAACCCTGCATGAAGCTTTGCACCGCGCTGTTGAAAAGGCAGCGCGGTGTTTTTGGGTGGAATTGAAACGTTTCCCTTGCAATGTGTCGCTCCACCTGCTACAATAAATTATATTATTTGTAAGGAGCGATCACCCATGAACTGGCATCAGGCGTGCGAACTGCCCTATTACCACGGCAGTGACCTGGGCGCAAATCCAACAGCGGAGGATACCACTTTCAAGCTGTGGGCTCCCACTGCCTGCGGGGTCGTGGTCTGCCTGTTTGCCACCGGCACCGACGATGAACCCGGCGCAAAAACGCTGGGCGTACACGAGATGCGCCGCGGCGACGCCGGGGTGTGGGCTATCACACTGCCGGGCAATCTGCACGGCGTCTACTACATCTACCGCATCTATTTTCCGGATGGCCGCGTGCATGAGGTCGTGGACCCCTACGCCCGCAGCGCCGGGGCCAACGGCGTGCGCGGCATGGTCGTGGACCTTGCCAAGGCTGTGCCGGAGGGGTGGGAGCAGGACACCCGCCCCGACATCCCTGCCCACGCCCGCAGCGTGTGGGAGGTGCATGTTGCCGATTTTTCCGCTGACGAACACAGCGGCGTAAAACCGACGTGGCGCGGCAAATTCATGGGCTTCACCCCCGATGACACGACGCTGGACGGTGACGGCGAACACCCAACCTGCTTGAACTATTTAAAAAGTCTCGGCGTCAGCCATGTGCAGCTGCAGCCCATCTATGACTACGCCACCGTGGATGAGGCCCGCCCCGACGGCGGCTACAACTGGGGCTATGACCCGCTGAACTACAACGTGCCCGAGGGCAGCTTTGCCACTGACGCCTTCCACGGAGAGGTTCGTGTGCGGGAGTGCCGCGCCATGGTAGCCGCGCTGCACCGCGCGGGGCTGGGCGTCGTGATGGATGTTGTCTACAACCACACCTACCACGGCGAGAGCAACTTGGAGCGCACCGTGCCCGGCTACTGGAACCGCCGCTGGCCCAACGGCATGACGACGAACGGTTCCGGCTGCGGCTGCGACCTGGCCAGCGAGCGCCCGATGGTGCGCAAATACATCGTGGAATCGGTGCTGTACTGGGCCACGACCTACCACATTGACGGTTTCCGATTTGATTTGATGGCGCTGGAAGATGTGGACACAATGAACGCCATCCGCGCTGCGCTGGACAGCCTGCCCGGCGGCGAGAACATCCTGATGTACGGCGAACCCTGGATGGGCGGTGGCACAAACATTGAGGGCGGTGCACGCCCCGCCGACAAGCGTGCGCTGGATGCTTTGAGTGACCGCATCGGATTTTTCTGCGATGATACGCGGGACTGCATCAAGGGCAACGTCTTTGACGCGGCCAATGCGGGCTATGTCAACGGCGCGCCCCAGCACGGCTACGATGTGCTGCACCTGATCAGCGCATGGCGCAACGGTGCCCACGGCTTCTGGCCGCGCAAGGCGGGGCAGGTGGTGCAGTACATCTCGGCCCACGACAACTACACGCTTTGGGACAAACTGGCCGCCGTGGCCCGACGCGGCGACTACGACTGGCCCGACGCCGACCTGCTGGCGCAAAACCGCATGGCGGCGGGTATCTACCTGACCTGTCAGGGCCTGCCCTTCATGCAGGCGGGCGAGGAATGGGGCCGTACCAAGCATGGCGACCACAACAGCTACAAAGGCCCGCTGGACACGAACAAGTTAGACTGGACCCGCGCCCACAGGCCGGAATTTGCCGCCCTGACGGCGTTTTACCGCGGGATGCTGGCCATCCGCCGCGCCTACCCGCGTTTGAGCGGCGCGGCAGGGGAGCCAGAGCCGTTTATTCTGATGCTGCCCGGCTGGCTCATCGGCTTTGTGCCGGAGAACGACGGCACGGCCACGGCAGGCCAGCTGGCCGTCTACTACAATCCCGAGCGCACCCGCCAGTGGGCCAGCCTGCCCGCCGGTACCTGGCGCAAGCTCAGCGACGGCGTCCACGCCGAGGTAACACCCTTTGGCCCCCGTTTCCGTGATGCGTTGGAGCTGGCCCCCACGAGCGTGACGGTGCTGGTAGCGGAATGAGATACATTGGGAGAGGGTTGACCTCTCCTTTTTTTGTATCCCGGTAGGGGCGGGGTATGCCCCGCCCTCAACCATCCCGTAAACGTCCGTTTTCCATTATGCCGCGGGCCGGGCATACCCGGCCCCTACCGTGTGGTTTGTTCACAATTTATCCATTTGACAGATTGTTCGATTTTCCGTATAATTATTCTTATACGATTTGTAAAGAATCCTGCATCTGCTACGATTTGTTTACCCGCCGCGGACAAAAAAGGGAGGTCATCTGCCATGAGCGATTACGCAGCCATCGAAAAGGAAGCCCGCATCTTCACCGAGGAATGTGTCACCAACAACCGCATTGACCCTGCACTGTTTGCCCAGTATGATATCAAGCGCGGTCTGCGCGACAAAAACGGTAAAGGTGTGCTGGCCGGTATCACCAACATCTCCCGCATCGATGCCTTTGAGGAACGCGACGGCCAGAAGATTCCCTGCGATGGCAAGCTCTGGTACCGCGGCTACAACGTCTATGACCTGATCCGCGGTCTGCGCGGCAAGCGCTACGCCTTTGAGGGTGCAGCCTACCTGCTGCTGTTGGGCGACCTGCCGAACCAGGAGCAGCTGGAAACCTTCACGGCCTGCCTGTCGAAATGCCGCGCCCTGCCGACAAACTTTGTGCGCGATGTCATCATGAAAGCCCCCAGCCATGACCTGATGAACTCCCTGACCCGCAGCGTGCTGACGCTGGCCAGCTATGACGACGACATCGGCAAGACCGACCTGCAGACCCAGCTGGAACAGTGCATCAAGCTCATCAGCGTATTCCCGATGCTGGCCGTCTACGGCTACCACGCTTACAATTACTACGAGTGCGGCGGCAGCATGTACATCCACCGCCCGGATCCGAACCTGTCCACTGCGGAAAACCTGCTGAAAATGCTGCGCCCTGACCAGAAATACACCGACCTTGAGGCCCACGTTCTCGATATCGCGCTGCTTTTGCACATGGAGCACGGCGGCGGCAACAACTCCACCTTCACGACCCGCGTCGTCACGTCCTCCGGGTCGGACACCTACTCGGTCATTGCGGCGGCGCTTTCCAGCCTGAAAGGCCCCAAACACGGCGGCGCGAACATCAAGGTCATGAAGATGATGGACGACATCCGCGCCCATGTCGCCGACCCACTGGACGAGGCCGCCATGGCTGACTACCTCGGCCGCATCGTGGATCGGCAGGCCTTTGACCAGAAGGGCCTGATCTACGGCATGGGCCACGCGGTCTACTCACTCAGTGACCCGCGCGCTGTGGTGTTCAAGAACTTTGTCCACCAGCTGGCCGATGCCAAGGGCCGCAGCTGCGACTTTGAGTATTACAACACCATCGAGCGGCTGGCCCCCAAGGTCATTGCCGAAAAGCGCCACATCTACAAGGGCGTTTCGACGAATGTAGACTTCTACTCCGGCTTTGTCTATGATATGCTGGGCATTCCGGTGGAGCTGTACACACCGATCTTTGCCATTGCGCGAATCGTCGGCTGGTCCGCCCACCGCATGGAGGAGCTGGTCAACATGGACAAAATCATCCGCCCCGCCTACCAGAGCATCATGCAGCCGCGTGACTACGTCCCGCTGGAAGAACGCTGAAAATAGAACCGGGAAGCGCCGTTTTGACGCTTCCCGGTTTTGCTTATCGGTGGATATACATACGGGTCATCTCATCCTCACCGTCGCCCTGCACCATGCACAAAAACTCCCAGCCGTATCGCTCATAAAAGCACTTCCATAGAAAAAGAGAAGCACTTTCCCATTTTGGAAACCGCGCTTCTCTTTTCTGCTCTCTTAGTAGTTGCTGCTCTTCAGCTCAAAATAGCTCTGCGGATGGGCGCAGACCGGGCACTTGACCGGCGCGTGCTGGCCGATATAGACGAAACCGCAGTTGCGGCACTGCCAGACCTGCTCGGTCTCGCGGGCGTAGACCTTGCCAGCTTCGATGTTGGCGGCCAGGGCCTTGTAGCGCTCTTCGTGCTCCTTCTCGATGGCGGCGACCATCGTGAACAGGGCTGCAACCTGGTTGAAGCCCTCCTCCTTCGCCTCGGCGGCCATGCGCGGGTACATCGAGGTATGCTCCTCGTTCTCGCCCGCGGCGGCCATCTTCAGGCAGGTCAGCGTGTCGGGGATCTCGCCGTTCTCCATCAGGAGTTTGAACCAAATTTTGGCGTGCTCTTTCTCGTTGTTGGCGGTCTCGGTGAAGATGGCGCTGATCTGCTCGTAGCCTTCCTTCTTGGCCTTGGATGCAAAGTAGGTGTACTTGTTGCGGGCCTGGCTCTCACCTGCGAAAGCCTCCCACAGGTTTTTCTCGGTCTTGCTGCCTCTGAGTTCCATAGTGAATACCTCCGTTTTAAATTAGGATTTGTTCTTAATTTTCTTCTATTATACCATAAGAAGTGCGTATGTCAAGTCAAATATCGGAAACAACTCTTGTGTATTTTGCCCAAAACGTTGACAAATCATCCAAAATAGTGTACCATCTGAATAGGAGTTAATCTTAAATCCTTAAAGGAGGTCTGCCCATGACCCGCCAACGCGCCCTGATACTGGACATTATGCGTGAAAAATGCCCCGAGCATATGACCGCTGACGAAATTTTCAGCCACGCGCGGCAGGCCATGCCGCACATTGCCCGCGGCACCGTGTACCGCAACCTAAAGCTTATGGAGTTGGACGGCGAGATCGGCCATCTGGAAATGCCGGACGGCCCCGACCGCTACGACGCCAACCCAAGCCCCCACGGCCACCTGCTGTGCGAAAGCTGCGGCGACCTGGCCGACCTGCCGGTGGTGGGGCTGATCCGCGATATTGAGTCCGCCATCGGCACCGAGGTACGCGGTTACACGCTGACGATCCGGTATATCTGCCCCAAATGCCGCGCTAAAAACGCGCAGTGACCCTTGCCGCCCAACCGTGGGCGGTATTTTTGTAAAAGCGAGGTTGGTACTTATGGCAAAGCAGCGCGACCCTGTATTAGATAGTATGCGCGGCATCGGCATCGTGCTTATGGTGCTGGGGCACTCAGGCTTTCCCGGCACCGGTTTTATCTATCTTTTCCACATGGCACTGTTTTTTATGCTCAGCGGGTGGTTTTTCAGCCTGCTGGGCGGGCTGGTACATTTTGCCAAGCGCAAGGTGGTCACGCTCTGGCTGCCCTTTGTGCTGGCCAACACAGCGTTCACGGTGCTGAACAACCTATTCCTGCGCCTGAATATTTTAACCGGGGATGAGCGCATTCTGGCGCTGCCCGGCAATATCGTCACCACGCCCACAACGCTGAAAGACATCATCGGCCGCACGGCGCACTGGTGCGTATTTGACGGCGGCACCCAGCTGGGCGGGGCGCTGTGGTTCATCCAGGCGCTGTTCCAGATTTCGATTTTGTACGCTGTCGTGGAATTTTTGTTGCAGAAGCTGCTGCGCGGCGGTGATACACTGATTGCCCAGGGGCTTGTCTCCGGCGTGCTGCTCTGGGTGGGCTGGCGCTGCGGTCTGGCCGGGTGGAACGTCTGGGGGCTGGGCATTGCGGCCAGCTGTTACAGCCTGTTCTACCTGGGGACTGTGCTGCGCTGCACCACCCTCAGCGACGTTAAGCCGCTGCACCGCGCCGGGCTGGCTGCTGCCGCGTTTGTGCTGCTGGCCGTGCTGGGGCAGTTTGGCTCCGTTGGCCTGGCGGGCAACGGCTACCCCGGGCCGATCTTCCTGCTGGCCGCCAGTCTGGCGGGCTGGGTGCTGGTGCGGCAGGCTGCGTGTCTGGCGGCGGCATGGCCGAAATTCAGCGCCGTGCTGGCCTACCTGGGCCGCGCCACAATGCCCATTGTCATTTTGCATTTCTTGAGCTTCAAACTCGTGACCTGGCTTGGGCTGCTGGCCACCGGTGGCGAGCCGTACCTGCTGGCCGCGTTCCCCACCTATTTCACCGGCGGCCTTTGGTGGCTGGCGTATACTGTGGTTGGCCTGGCTTTGCCGCTGGCAGGGGATTGGGTTTACAAGAAAGTGCGGGAAGCCTTCCCCCTTGGGGGAAGGTGGCCGAAGGCCGGATAAGGGGCGGTTTTGCCTTGCCGCCCCATAAGGAAACGCGCCCCTCATCAGTCCGCTTCGCGGACAGTTTCTCCCTCGGGAGAAGCCAAAGCGCCAAAATTTTCGAGCCCTTCGGGGCTCTTTTTTTGATATATTTCCGCCTCCATCGGCGTTATAAGGGTGAAAGGAGGTCGAGCCTATGCAGACTGAACAGGACCTGGAAAAACTCGTACATGCCCACACTGCCGCCCTGCTGCGCTACTGTACCGGCCTGCTGGGGTGTGAAGCCGATGCCCAGGACGCCGTGCAGAAAACCTTCATCAAGGCATGGCAGCAGCGCCGCACCCTGCGGGGCGACGGCACCGACAACGAATGCGCGTGGCTCTACCGCATCGCCTACCGCACCGCGCTGGATATGCTGCGGGCAGCCCGCCGCGCGGCCAACTACCCAACGCCGGAACCGCGGGAACAGGACCCCGGCATCAGCGACGAACTGCGTACCGCGCTGGCCGCTCTGCCGCCACTCGACCGGGCGCTGGTGTTGGAGCGCGTGCTGGACGGCCTGGACTATGCCGCGCTGGCACGCATCCATGGGCGGCCCGCCGCCTACCTGCGCACACGCTATCACCGGGCCAAAAAACAGCTGGCCTCACGATTGAGAGAGGGGGAGCACCATGACGAATGACCGCGATGAAGAATTTTTGCGCATGAAGCTGACTGACGGCCTGCACCCGGCCGAGGTCGATCTCTGGCCCGCCGTGGCCGAGGCTCTGCCCAACGCCCGCCCGGCATGGCCCTGGCGGCGTATCGCCCTCTGCCTGGCTGCGCCGCTGTTGATTGCAGCCGGGGTACTGGCGGGCACAGCAGGATTTACGAACCTGCGGGAGAACCCGCGCCCCTCCTTCGCGCCCGAGGCGAACACCGGGTATGCCATAACGTATGAGCGGCAGTATTTTACGCTGGATAGTGACTTACTAGCGGGGCTGACGGCAAACCACAACGGCGAGGTTTCCGCCGACGGCTGGTTGCCGATGCACTGCGGCATCAACGGATTTTTGCACCTTCCTGATGAGGACGAGATGAACCGCTATTCCCGCGCAGTGCGCGGCTACGACAGTTGGGGCGAACTGACCGCTGCGACAGACCTGCCGCTGGCACAGAACGCGCTGCTGGATACCGAAGCCAACAATTTTGCCGCCGTCTCGCTGTATCCGTCGGGCATGATCGAGATACCCGAAGAATACGACGGCCGCCCCTACACACCGAAAGCGCAGGAATACCCGGCTGGGCTTATCCCCGTTGGGCGCGGCGAAACGCCGGACAAGCTCTACCTGCGCACCGGCGCGCGCCATGGCATCTACGATGTGGAAATGATGGCTGTCGTCTATCTGGGCGACGCCGCGCCGGAGACCGTGGCCCAGCTCTACCGCCAAAAGAGCGCCGGGCTGACCTGGGAATGCGAAAGCTACCCAATGGCAAACGGCAACACTGCGCTGATTCCGCACTGCACCAGCAACCCGAACTCGATGCCCTATGTGCAGTCCAGCGCCTATTTTGCGCAGGATGGCATTTTGTATCAGGTTTATTGCCGCCCACACACGGACGGCCTGGATTACAGCGTCAAGCAGGAGGATATCTGGGCCGAACTGAAGGTGGTGCTGAATGGGTTTACATAATACGCACCTGGAAAACCTTGCAAAAAACGCTTGACAACTGTGGGATATCATGCTATATTGTTAGCGTTAGTTAAAGCTAACCGTAGCGAGTCCCCCTTTAGGAACCATAGCCCGCACAGTGCGGTTCTCTCCCCGTGCTGTGCGGTTTTATGGAAGCTTCGGTTAGCATAAGCTAACTATTGCAGAGGATAAGGAGCCGTCTCATGGCAGAACGTACCCGCGTTACCCCCAGCCCGCGCAGCTTCGCCTGCGATTTGGCAACCCTGTGTGCCCCCACGCTGGCCGGGCTCAAACCCGCCAGCCTCTTCCGCTACCAGCCCGCGCCCGGGCAGGACGCCGCCGACATGGCCGCCGCCTGGCACGCAGCGCTCGCGCCCCGGGGCGTCACGGTGCGGGTGCTCAAGCAGTGTCCGCGTACCGGGGCCGTGCTGGTCTATGTTTACCGTCCCGCGCGGGTGGCAAGACTGCTGGCAGACCCCCGCACGCTGGACTTTCTGGCAGGGGAGGGGTACGCCCTCGGCACTGCGGACGCCCTGCTGAATCAGCTGGCCGACCGGCTGTGCTGCGAGGGTGAATTCCCGCACGAGATCGGCGTTTTCTTAGGCTACCCGCTGGCGGATGTCATCGGTTTTATCGAGAATCGCGGCAAAAACTTTACGGCCTGCGGCTACTGGAAGGTCTACACCGACCCCACCACCGCCCAGGCAGAGTTTGACCGCTACAAAAAATGCGAGCGCATCTACGCCCGCTGCTATTACAACGGCACCCCGATCCGGCGGCTGACTGTGGCCGCCTGACGATGCACCATAAAGAATGTACAAAGGAGTAGTTTACTATGAGCAAGATCGCAGTTATCTATTGGAGCGGCACCGGCAACACCGAGGCCATGGCTGATTTGGTCGCTAATGCAGCAACCGCTGCCGGCGCAGCTGTTGACAAGTTCACCGCATCTGAGTTCAATGCTGCCTCTGCCGGCGACTACACCGGCTTTGCGCTGGGCTGTCCCGCCATGGGCGCTGAGCAGCTGGAAGAGAGCGAGTTTGAGCCGATGTATCAGGATCTGCGCGGCTCCCTGAGTGGCAAGCCTGTCGGCCTGTTCGGCTCCTACGGCTGGGGCGACGGCGAGTGGATCCGCACCTGGGCCGAGGATGCCGAGGCTGGCGGTGCCCGCATGGTCGTTGAGCCTGTCATGGCCAACGGTGCCCCCGACGGCGACGCCGAGACTGCCTGCGCAGCCTTGGGCACCGCCCTTGCCAACGCGTGATATTCTCCATATCCATCATACCTGGGAGGGGCAGCAATGCCCCTCTTCTTTTTTATGTAAAGCCTTCTCCCCTGGGAGAAGGTGGCCGAAGGCCGGATGAGGGGCGCATTTGCCATAGCAACCCGTTCATAGGCAATAACGCCGCCCATGTAGGGGCCGGGTATGCCCGGCCCTCGGCTTACCCGCAATATCTTCCTTCAAAGAGAGGTCTGGCAAGGCCGCCCCTCATCAGCCCGCTTCGCGGGCAGCTTTCCCCAAGGGGGAAGCCTTTGCTTGCGGTATCCAAAAAGTTCCTACTTGACAATCTTGCAAAGTTAGGATATCCTAAGTTCAATTAGAAAACACTAACCTGGAGGTTATCGTATGGCAAACGTTATTATTGTTTTGATCCTGGTCGTGGCTGTTGTCTACGGCATCTACAACTATGTACATCACCTGAACCATGGCGGCGGCTGCTGCGGTGAGCACGACGCCCCCGCTAGGAAGGTCAAGGCCGCCGACACCAACAAAAGCCATTACCTGCACCGTCTGGTCATGGGTGTGGACGGCATGACCTGCCAGAACTGCCAGCGCCATGTGGAGAACGCCCTGAACGCCATGACGGACACCCTGGCCGAGGCAGACCTGAGCGCCCAGAAGGTGACGGTCTGGACCAAGGCCGACGCCGACGAAGACGCCATCCGTCAGGCCATCCGCGATGCCGGTTATCTGCCCCTACGCACGACGGAGAAAGAGTAAACACATTGGGTATGTCCTGTCCGTAGGGGCCGGGCCTGCCCGGTTCTCAACCTTGCGGCGGCCCACAGCGTTTCGGGTTGCGGCAGATGCGCGGGCCGGATATGTCTGTCCCCCTACAACTCTACTAAAAGGAACCAAAAACTATGATGATAAACAAACGCCTGATCGCCATGATGGGCGATTCCAAACGGTATATCGCGCGGAATGTGGCGCTGCAATGGGTGGCGCTGTTGGCCAATATTGCCATGATCTTTGCCGTGTCTGCGTTTTTGGCGGGGCTTGTGTACGGCCAGGGCAGTCTGTCCGCCGCGCTGCTTGTGCTGCTGGGTGCGCTCGTCGTGCGGTTCTTCTGCACCCGGGGCGCGGCTTCGGCCAGCTACAACGCCAGCCGCACCGTGAAAAAGACGCTGCGCGCCGCCATCTATGAAAAACTGCTGCGCCTGGGCGGCAGCTACACCCAGGCCGTGCCCACTGCCGAGGTCCTGCAGCTGGCGGGCGAGGGCGTCGAACAGCTCGAGACCTACTTCGGCGCGTACCTTCCGCAGTTTTTCTACGCCATGCTCGCGCCCCTCACACTGTTTATCGCGCTGGCCCCGGTCAGCCTGCGGGCAGCGGTCATTTTGATGATCTGCGTGCCGCTGATTCCGGTTTCCATCGTGGCTGTGCAGAAATTTGCCAAAAAACTGCTGGGCAAATACTGGGGCCAGTACGCCGCGCTGGGTGACAGCTTTCTGGAAAACCTTCAAGGCTTGACCACACTCAAAATCTACCAGGCAGACGAAGCCCGCCATGCGGCCATGAACCGCGAGGCCGAGCATTTCCGCAAGGTGACGATGAAAGTCCTGACGATGCAGCTGAACTCCATCATCGTTATGGACGTCATCGCCTACGGCGGCGCGGCGCTGGGCATTGCCGTGGCGGCTAAAGAGTTTGCCGCGGGCCGCGTGGGTTTGCAGGGTGCGCTCTGCATTTTGCTGTTGTCGGCGGATTTCTTTCTGCCCATGCGCGCGCTGGGGTCGTATTTCCACGTCGCCATGAACGGCATGGCCGCCAGCGATAAAATTTTTAAGCTGCTGGATCTGCCTGAAGGCGATGCCAGGACCGCCGAGATCGGCACGGGCTGCGCCATTGCCTGCCGTGACCTGCACTTTGGCTACACTGCCGAAAAAGAGACGCTGTACGGCTTGAATCTCGACTTTCCCCAGGGCAGCTTTACGGCGCTGGTGGGCGAGAGCGGCTGCGGCAAATCGACGATTGCTGCTGTACTGACCGGCCGCGCAGCTGGCTACACCGGCAGCGTAACCATCGGCGGGCAGGAGCTTTCCGCCGTCAACGAAGCAAACCTTTTGAAAAACGTGACCCTCGTCAGCCTGGGCAGCCACCTGTTCAAGGGTACGGTGGCAGACAACCTGCGGATGGCCGCACCCGACGCCGACGACGGCGCACTGTGGGGCGCGTTGGAACAGGTCAACCTCGCAGATTTCCTGCGCAGCGAGGATGGCCTGAACACCAAGCTGGCCGAGGGCGGCAGCAACCTGTCCGGCGGCCAGCGGCAGCGTCTGGCGCTGGCCCGCGCCCTGTTGCATGACAGCCCCATCTATATCTTTGACGAAGCCACGTCCAATATCGACGTAGAGAGCGAGAACGATATCATGGCGGGCATCCATCGTCTGGCCGGGCGCAAGACGGTCATTTTGATTTCCCATCGCCTGGCCAACGTCACGAAAGCGGACAATATTTACGTGCTGGATCATGGGCACTTGGCCGGACAGGGCACACACGAAGCACTGCTGGCCCAGGGCGGGCTGTACGCCGACCTGTGGAACCGCCAGCAGGCACTGGAAAACTACGGAAAGGGGGCGCAGTGATGGAAAACAAACGCACACGCGGCAATTTCAACGTCATGTGCCGCCTTGTGGGGCTGGTCAAGCCGCTGGCCCCGGTCATGGTATGCGCCGTTCTGCTTGGTGTGGCGGGCTTTCTTTGCGCTATCTTTATCCCGGTTCTGGGCGTCTATGCGCTGCTGGACACGCTGTTGGCCGCCGCGCCTATTGCCCTTGGCACCGTATGTATTTTGCTGCCGATTTTGGCCGTAGCCCGCGGCGTGCTGCACTACGCCGAGCAGGGCTGCAACCATTTTATTGCCTTCAAGCTGCTGGCCCTCATCCGCGACAAGGTCTTTGGCGTGCTGCGCCAGCTGGCCCCCGCGAAGCTGGAAGGCCGCGACAAGGGCGACCTGATTGCCGTGCTGACCGCCGACATTGAACTGCTGGAAGTTTTCTACGCCCACACGATCTCGCCCATCTGCATTGCGGTCATCGTAAGCATTGTTATGGCGTGCTTTATGGGAAGTTATGCGTCACTGCTGGGACTCTACGCCGCCCTGGCCTACGCCATTATCGGCATCGGTGTCCCGGTGGCCGCCGCCAAGGGTTCGCGCAAGTCTGGCGAGAATTTTCGTGCGGAGTTCGGCGCTCTGAACGGTTTTGTGCTGGACAGCCTGCGCGGCGTGCGGGAGAGCCTGCAATACAACGACGGTGCGCACCGCCTAGCGCAGATCAACCAGCGCACCGACGCGCTGGCCGGGCAGGAGCGCCGCCTGAAAGAGGCTGGCGGCACGGCACAAGCCGTGACCGGGGCCATCACCCTGCTGCTGGATGGCGGTATGCTGGCGCTGACGGGGTCCTTGTTCGCGTCGGGGACCATCGGTTTTGACGGTGCGCTGGTCTGCACTGTGGCACTCATGAGCAGCTTTGGCCCGGTCATCGCGCTGGCAAACCTCGGTACCGGGCTGCAAAACACCTTTGCCGCAGGCAACCGCGTGTTGGACATCCTCGATGAGCAGCCCGCCGTGAAAGCAGTCGTCGGCGGCAAGGACATTGTGTTCAGTGGTGCCGACGCCCGCCGCGTGACCTTTGGCTACGGCGACAGCGAAATCTTAAAGGAAGTCACGCTGCACATCCCGCAGAACCAGGTCGTGGGCATCACCGGCCGCAGCGGCAGCGGCAAATCCACGCTGCTCAAACTGCTCATGCGGTTCTGGGATACCGATTTGGGCAGGGTAGAGATTTCCGGCGAGAACATCAAGGGCATCAACACGGCGTCGCTGCGCGCAGCGGAGAGCTTTGTCGAGCAGGATACCATGCTGTTCCATGACAGTATTGAGGAAAATGTCAAAATTGCTAACCGGGACGCGACCCATGAGCAGGTCGTGGAGGCCTGCAAAAAGGCGTCCATCCACGACTTTATCATGACACTGCCCCAGGGCTACGACACTCCCGTCGGTGAGCTGGGCGATACCCTCTCGGGCGGTGAGCGGCAGCGCCTTGGTGTGGCACGGGCATTTTTGCATGATGCACCGTTCATTCTGCTGGACGAACCGACAAGCAATCTCGACAGCCTGAACGAGGCGGTCATCCTGCACAGCCTGGCCGAGGAACGCGCAAACAAGACCGTCGTGCTGGTATCCCACCGGGCATCGACGATGCGCATTGCCGACACGACCTATTCGGTCGAGAATGGGAGAATGAGCTGATGGCCGACAAGAACGTTGTAGGGGGCGGTGTTCCCGACACCCCGGAGAAAAAACGCCGGCAGGAGAAAGAAACGGTCGGCCTGATGATCGAGCTGTACTGCCGCGGCAACCACGGCACGCCGAAAGGCCAGCTCTGCCCCGACTGCGCGGCCCTGCGGGACTACGCCGATGCGCGGGTGGACCACTGCCCGCACATGGCGACCAAGACGTTTTGCAGCGTCTGCAAGACCCATTGCTATAAGCCCGAAATGCGGGAGCAGATCCGCCAGGTCATGCGTTGGAGCGGCCCGCGGATGCTGTTCCACCATCCCGTGCTGGCGATACGGCATCTGGTGGAGACAAGGAAACAGAAAAAGGCGCAATAAATACGCACAGGGCAGGGAAGTACCTTGCCCTGTTTTGTATTGTAGGGGGGCGGCTTTGCTGGCTGACGGCGCCCGTTGTGCGCCGTCAAGCGGTCAAGACCTTTCCCTGCAAATCCGTTGGATAATGGGGCTGCCGCCGTAAACGCTGCAGGCCGGGCATGCCCGGCCCCTACGACTCTATAAATGATGTACACGGCAACACCCGCCGCCAAGCATTTACGATTTATTCAAATTTCACAAAGGTTAGTTAGGGATAACTGTGCAATCTTCCAAAAGTGTTCACCGTGCCTAACTCACATCTTGACACCGGGAGTTAGTGGTGGTAAACTATCGACGTAAGCGGTTAGAACGTTCTAACCGCGTGCTTTCATCCAATATGTTAGCATAGGCTAATGTGTTGCAGACTTGCAAAAAAGGGGAGTGTATGGAATGCCTTTGACGATGTCTAAAGCAGGCGATACCGTTACCATCCAGAAGATCACCGGCAAGGACGAAGTCCGCCAGCATCTGGCCGAGCTGGGTTTTGTTGTGGGCGAGACCGTTACCGTTGTCAACGAGATCAGTGGCAACCTCATCATCCAGGTCAAGGAAGCCCGCATTGCGCTGGACAAGACGCTGGCCATGCGTATTATTGTCGGCTGATAAAAAGGGAATCTCAGCCATAGGCTGTTTGATTTATTGTACCTTAAGAGGAGGAACAAAGTATGAAGACTCTGAAAGATGCACAGGTCGGCGAGACCGTCACCGTTGCCAAGCTGCATGGCGAAGGCCCTGTCAAGCGCCGCATCATGGACATGGGCCTGACCAAGGGCACCAAGGTCTACGTCCGCAAGGTAGCCCCCTTGGGCGACCCGATGGAACTGACCGTCCGTAACTACGAGCTCAGCGTCCGCAAGGCTGATGCTGAAATGATCGAGGTTGAGTAAATTTCAGAAAGGGGTATAATCAATGGCAATTAAAATTGCTCTGGCAGGCAACCCGAACTGCGGCAAAACCACCCTGTTCAACAGCCTGACCGGTTCTAACCAGTATGTCGGCAACTGGCCCGGCGTTACCGTTGAGAAGAAGGAAGGCAAGCTGAAGGGCCACGATGACGTCGTGATCCAGGACTTGCCCGGTATCTACTCTCTGTCTCCCTACACGCTGGAGGAAGTTGTCGCCCGTGGCTACCTCGTCAACGAGAAGCCTGATGCCATCCTGAATATCATCGATGGCACCAACATCGAGCGTAACCTCTACCTCACCACCCAGCTGATCGAGCTGGGCATCCCCGTTGTCATGGCTGTCAACATGATCGACCTCGTCCGCAAGAACGGCGACAAGATCGACCTGAAGAAGCTGTCCAACGAGCTGGGCTGCGAGGCCGTCGAGATCTCCGCCCTGAAGAACGAGGGCAGCGA
>ENA-UOJM01001145-UOJM01001145.1-human-gut-metagenome-genome-assembly--contig:-P116-NODE-1145-length-26871-cov-7.516296_pt1 | contig 26871 bp, 20 predicted proteins | sample MGYA00242349_ERZ723896 | MGnify/ENA metagenome assembly ERZ723896 | reverse complement strand
TGCCGAGCTTGGTCTTGGTCTGGCCTTCGAACTGCGGGTTGGTGAGCTTGACGGAGATCACGGCGGTCAGGCCTTCACGCACGTCGTCGCCGGAGAGGTTCTCGTCCTTGTCCTTGAGGATGCCCTTGTCTCGCGCGTAACGGTTGACCAGCGAGGTCAGCGCGGCGCGGAAGCCCTCCTCGTGGGTACCGCCCTCGGTGGTGGAGATCGTGTTCGCGAAGGTGTGCACGGCCTCGGAGTAGGCAGTGGTCCACTGCATGGCGAGTTCGGCGGAGATGCCGAGCTTCAGGTCTTCGGCCTCGAAGCTGATGACGTCCTCTTCCACCGGCGTGGCCTTGCGCACCTTGACCAGATAGTCGACGTAGTCCTTGATGCCGTTGAGGTACTGGTAGGTGACGGTCTGGTGCTTTGCGCCGGGCTCGTCCGCGGCGTCGCCGGCCACCTCGTCGCCGGCCTGGTCGTTCTCACGCTCGTCGGTCAGGCTGATCTTGAGGCCCTTGTTTAGGAAGGCCATCTGCTGGAAGCGGGAACGCAGCGTCTCGAAGTCGTAGATGGTGGTCTCGAAAATCTTCGGGTCGGCCCAGAAAGTCACAGACGTACCGGTGGACTCGCCTTCGGTCATCGGCTCGCCCTGCTTCAAGGGCGCGGTGGGGTGCTGGTCGATGTACGTCTGGGTCCAGTGGAAGCCCTGACGGCGCACTTCGATGTCCACGCGGGTGGAGAGTGCGTTGACCACGGAGATGCCCACGCCGTGCAGACCTCCGGACACTGCATAACCGCCGCCGCCGAACTTGCCGCCGGCGTGCAGCTTGGTCATCACGGTCTCCACACCAGAGACGCCCTCGCCGGGCACCTCATCGACCGGGATACCTCGACCATCGTCCACCACACGGATGCCGTTGTCCGGCAGAATGGTGATCTCGATATGGCTGGCGTATCCGGCCAGCGCCTCGTCGACCGAGTTGTCGACGATCTCATAGACCAGGTGGTGCAAACCGCGCGGGCCGGTGGAACCGATGTACATACCGGGGCGGATACGCACGGCCTCAAGTCCTTCGAGCACCCTCAGATCGGAGGCCTCATAATGCTCGGGGGCCATGGATTCGTCAAGTTCGCCTTCGGTCAATTCCGCATTGTTGATGCGTTCCGCAGCCGCCTTCAGCTGCTCCTCTTTGCTGGTTTCGTCTGCCAACAGGCTTCCTTCCGTGACTACAGGGTCAACCTCCGTCATGAAGGTCATTCACGGAGGTGATATGGCTTACGAGGCCCGTAAAGGGCTCTTCTAGCCATTTGACCATACTGCATGTGATTTTACTCGTCTAACCCGACGAGCGCCATAGCGAGGCTTCTGCGAATTTGTTTGGTATCTTGGCTACCGCCGCCGAGCCCATTTGCGTGTGTATCCGGCGGCCGGGCCGGTCACGCGAATCTCGGTGATGGTCAATCCTTTGAGATTGCGACGGATGGTATCGGTGAGTTGGGGGATAAGGTAGGTCAGCTGCGTGGCCCAGACCGTGGATTCGGCGCGGATGGTCAGTACGCCGTCAGTGAAATCGGCGACTGCCGAATGGCTGGCGATGGCCTGACCCACCACTTGGTCCCAATGGTTGCGCAATTGCGCAAGCTTCATATTCGCCGTCCAGACGCCGTTGCCGGCGATGGTGGTCATCACGCTGCCCAGTTCAGCCGGATCGCGCCCCGGTTTGCCGAAGTTTTCGATGGCCTCTTCACGGCGGCGTCTGTAGTCCTTCAAGGTCGCCCCGCGACGGGAGAGCCGCTCGAATATTTCGGCCGGCAGTTTGGTCTCGTCCAGGTTGAGTTGGCGGGCGATCGGCGGGTTCATGACACTTTCCGTTCTACGGACGCGCTGTCCACCGCGGTTTTTTCGTCATACCCACCCAAACTCTCATTTTCCCGCGAATTGGACAAATTGCCCAGAGTTGGCAATATCACGGAAGCTGGTTCGTCCAGTGCGGCCACGTCGATGCGATGGGCCGATTCATAGTCGGGCACATCGCCTTCAGCGGCCACGGTAATCAGCACCTGATCCTGTTTTCTGGCGAAATCAAGAATCTGCGTGCGCCGGCTGTCGTCAAGCTGGGCGAACACATCATCGAGAATCACAATCGGCTGCAATCCCAACCGGTCACGCACGATTTCGAACAATGCCATTTTCAAGGCCAACGCCATCGTCCACATCTCGCCGTTCGAAGCGAACTCGCGGGCGGGAATACCGCCCAACTCAAGGTTCATGTCATCGCGCTGCGGACCGATAAGGTTCACGCCGCGAGCCACTTCACCGGGGTAGATGCGTTGGAAATGCTCGCTAATCTGCGGATGCGGATCGTCGAACATCAGCACTTCGTCGAATGAAGGCGCATAAGTGAGCGTCACCTGCTCGCCGGCACCGGCCAAGTCGGCGTAAATCGCGGCAAATGGCTCGGCAAGCAGACCGATCACATGAGCGCGCATACGGGTCAACGCCACACCGGCTTCGATGAACTGGCCGGTCCAGATTTCCAAACCGCTCAGAACCGCATCCATCGGCTGGCCATTGTTGACATTGGCATTCAATTGCTTCAACAATGTGGCACGCTGTTTGGCGATGCGCGTGAACTGTTGCAACGTCTGCATGTATCCGGGCTCGAGCAGAGCCGCAGCCTGATTCATCATGGTGCGGCGTGCTCCCGGATCGCCGGACACCAACCGCTGATCTTCGGGAGTGAAGGAAACGCTGGGAATCTTGCCGATGATATCGCGCAGATACAGCGACGACCCCGAGTTGATGCGGGTTCGGTTGGCACCACGCGCATGAATTGACGCTTCATACGTAGTGGTTTGACCGGCATCATCAGCGACGTTCGCGCGGATGGTGGCCGTGGTCTGCCCGCGTTCGATCAGCGGCAACGTGCTGGACGTGCGATGGCTCGATCCGGTGGACAGCACTTCGACGGCTTCCACCAGATTGGTTTTGCCCAGACCGTTCTTGCCGAACAGGATATTCACGCCTGGTACGAAATCGACCACTACCTGACTCCATGAGCGGTAGTGGTCGAGTGCGAGACGGGAAATGTGCATTAGCGAATCGTTGGAAATTCAGGGATTTCAGTTGTTAAAGCGCATCGGCACGAGCAGGTATCGGTAGTCCATGGACTCGTCGGAATCAGCTTCCTGCTGGCCATTGAACTCGACCGGCTTGACCGGGGTCGTCATTTTGATGCGCACGAATGGTTCGGTTACGGCGGACAGACCCTCCTTCAGGTAGGACGGGTTGAATGCCACGGTGATGTCGTCGCCATCCATGTCGATGTCCAGTGTTTCGTTGGCCTGGGCCTCGTCGACCGATCCGGCGGACAGCGCCACTTCCTGACCGGTGAAGGTCATGCGAATCGGAGCATTGCGTTCGGCGACCAAAGCCACACGGCTGATGGCGTCGAGCAAATCCTGCTTGTTGACTACGGCCTGAATCGGATATTCGTCGGCGAACAGGCGGTCGACCGCCGGGAATTCACCGTCGATGAGCTGGGAGGTGGAGACGCGGCCGGCGTTTTCGAAGCCGAGCAGCGTCGGGCTATCGGCATCGAAATCGAGGCGGATGTTCTGGTGCTCGTCAAGAGCACGGGCCACATCCTTGAGCAGGGAGCCGCGAACCAGCGTGGTGGTGTCGACGTCCGGGTTCTGCGGAGTCCAAGTGAAGGTGGCGCGGGCCAAACGGAAGCGATCGGTGGAGGTCATGACGACCTTGTCGCCTTGGAATTGCATGCGAACGCCGGTCAGTACCGGGCGGTTTTCTTCGCGGGAGACGGCAACGCACGCCTGGTTCACGGCCTGAACGAAAGTCGGGGCATCGACTTGGCCGAGCATGGCCGGTACCACGGGCAGATCCGGGTACTCGGTGTCGGGCATGAGCTGCAAGGTGAACTTCGACTTGCCGGACGTGATGGTCAGCGTGGAGCCGTCGGTGACCAGGTACGTTTTCTCCGAACGCAGCGATTTGGTGATATCGGCCAGCAGCTTGCCCTGAACCAGTACGGAACCGGCTTCGTCAACGCCGGCTTCGATGTGGTGGCGAGCGGAAATCTCGTAGTTGAAGGCGGAGAATTGCAGCGTTCCGTCAATGGCTTCCAGCTTGACGCCAGCGAGAATCGGGTTGGAGGGACGTGCGTCGATGACTCGGGAGGTCCAGGCTACGGCGTCGGCCAGGGCTGCGGTATCGATTTCGACTTTCATGTGTGATTGTTCCCTTCGTCGGATTGGCTGAGGAATATTCTAGCCGTTAGGTGGCGAACTTACGTACGCTGGATGACCGGCTGTTACTATGGCGATGATGCTTTTCACGTAACTGAGTAAGTAATCGCCATAATAAGGCCGGTGGATAGTGTGGATAAGTAGGGCTGAGCCCTACAACTGCAACGGTTCATAAGTCCCTGAAAATTGTGGACAAATTCTGCATGGCTTGTGGATAAGTGGGCGAGTTTCCCACAGCCAGTTCGTCGAATTTGAGTTTTCCACATCGAGGTCGCGGTTATGCACGAGTTTTCCACAACAAAATAGTGGGTAATCCACGAGTTATCCGCCGAGTTTACCCACATCTGTGCACAACTATGTGGATAACTTTTTTGGTTTTCGCACTTTCGCACGGCGTGTTGAAGACTGTTTTTCGTCGAGGAGAATCGATTCTGGAGACCGTTTTCGGCACTTTTTCCGTCTCGCTCGCCCAAACCCGCAAAATCGGTCCTCAGAATCGATTCTCTCGTTTCATGGTTTTTTTGCGTGTTCCCCTTCGAAACTCCCCTCAGTCGTCTGCGCCGACAGATTCCCTCACAAAGGGGAGCCATGAGGAATCTAATGTCTCGAATCCGTTGCCTCGACGTATCCACCAGAATCCGCCTGAGCAACCAAAAACGGCACTTTTCGGAAAGTCAGTCCAAAAAGTGCCGTTTTTCGTCTCTCAGAAGCGTTGTGTCAGTTGGTGTTGCTTTGCTTGAGGCGAACCGTGAGCTCCATAACGTAGTTATAGATCTCCTGTTTTTGCTGCATTCGGTCACTGATTCGAGTGCAGGCATGCATTACTGTGGTGTGATCGCGTCCGCCAAAGACCTGGCCAATATCCATCAGGCTCATACTGGTCATTTCGCGAGCCAGATACATGGCGATCTGACGAGGAACAGCCACGTTTTTGGTTCGTGATTTACCGACAAGATCCTCAAACGTCAGGTGGAAGTACTTCGCCACCTGACTGATGATGTCCGTGGGCTTGATTTCCACATCGGTGGTGAAGAAGTCCTGCAACGTCTGCTCGGCCAAGGCGCGGGTCACCGGCTGATTACTCAGCGAGGCCACGGCCGTAACACGGGTTAGCGCGCCTTCGAGTTCACGAATGTTCTCGGTGAAGCGTTCGGCGATGAGGTCCAACACATCGCTGGGGATTTTCGAGCCGTTCATCGAGGCGATCATGCGAAGAATGGCGATTCGGGTCTCCAGATCCGGCGGCTTGACGTCTACGGTCAGGCCGGATTCGAAGCGCGAGATGAGTCGAGCCTCGAAACCCTTCAAATTCTTGGGCGCTACATCGGAAGCAATGACAATACGCTTATTTGCCTGATGCAGTGCATTGAACGTATGGAAGAACTGATCCAAGGTGGCTTCCTTGCCACCGAGGAACTGGATATCGTCAATAAGCAACACATCAACCTGTCGGTATCGACGGTTGAATTCAGCAATCTGACCCTGGCTTTGGTTCGGGTTTTGCAGCGCGTCAATGAATTCGTTCGTGAATTCCTCAGACGTGACGTATCGAACCTTCAGCCCGGGATCCTTGACCAGTGCATAGTTGCCGATGGCGTTCAGCAAGTGGGTTTTGCCCAGGCCCGATCCGCCATAGATACACAACGGGTTGAAATCCTGCCCGGAACCTTCGGCCACGGCCAGTGCGACCGTACGGGCAAAACGGTTGGAATCGCCGGGCACGAAGGAATCAAACGTGAAGTTCTTATTGAGATGAGTCTCGGGATCGCGATTCATCTTCTGCTGACCGACCGGGAACTGCGGCTCGGTGGCGGGCATCGGTTCCCGCGGTGCGGCTGCCGGCTTTGCACCATAGGATTCTTTACCGAATTCGGCGACAGTCGGAGAAATTTCCGAAGGATATGGCTGCGCCGGCTTTGCCTCCGAAAGCGGTTCGGGCTCGGTTTTCGGCACGACCTTGAACGCGGGAAACATATTTTCGCCGGTTACCGTACGCAATGCCTGAAGCAGGGAATCGTTCAAATCACCCTGAATGGCTTGAAGCGTGTCGTTGTTGTCCACACACAGCACGATGGTCGAACCGAAGACGCCTTCAGGAACAACGCCTTCCAACCAGCCTTTTTCTCGTGGGCTGAGCGAAGCGCTGTGTTTGAGCACCGTCAGCGTGTCTGACCAGATGTGGGCGGCCTCGATTACGGGGTCGCCGGAAGCGTTAACCATGGTGGCCCCTTCTGTCGCTGTGGCGAAATACGTACAACAGATAATATTTACTCTGGTTTAGACAAGTTATCCACCGTGTCGCGTGTTGAAATAACTGGATTGTGAATAACAAACATGTAATTTGTGGATAACTTTTGGCCGTGAATGGTTGGTATTCCGCCGATTATAAGAGATTTGGGGCGTGTCTCGCAACGTGTCGAAATGTGAAAATACTCCGTCCGTTTTGACTTGAGGGTAGGGGTGAGAGTAGTTTGGTATAGCTTGACTCACGTGAGGGCAGCGCGAAGCGTTGCCGAATAGACCTAGGAGCAATGGATTATGAAGAGGACGTTCCAGCCGAACAACCGTCGTCGCCACATGAAGCACGGCTTCCGCCTGCGCATGCGCACCCGTTCTGGCCGTGCGGTGATCAACCGTCGCCGTGCCAAGGGCCGCAAGACCCTCTCCGCCTGATCATTCCGATCAGTGCCACAGGCATAGTCGAGGTGGAGAGGCTTCAAAGCCATCGTGATTTCGTCACCGTGCTGAAACGCCGGCGCAAAGCAGGTGGCAAGGATATCGTCGTACACTATTTGGTGCCCGACGACCATCATGATGATGACGACCGGACGGTGCATCGCCGTTTGGGATTAGCTGTCTCCAAATCGGTAGGACATGCGGTCACCCGTAATACGGTGAAGCGTAGGTTTCGTGTATTGGCCAGAGCCCATGAGGATCTGCTGCCCGCGCATTGCGATATCGTTTTGCGCGCCAAGCCCAGTGCAGCGACCGCATCGTTCGCTTCGCTAGATCAGCAGATCGCGAAGGCTTTTGCCACGGTGGCGCATAAGGTGGCTGAGGCATGACAGCTTCTTTCAAGGCGGTGATGATTGGTGGGGTGCGCTGGTATCAACAGCACATCTCGGCAAACACACCGCCTTGTTGCAAGTATTATCCAACGTGCTCGAATTATGCCATTGAGGCATTGGAACGGTATGGCGCGTTCAAAGGGGGAGTGCTCGCCGTGCTGAGATTACTGCGTTGCCGGCCGTGGAGTCGTGGGGGAATCGACGATGTTCCACAACGGTATTCCGTTTTTTACAGGTTTTCGTGGTCGAAGGCTCATGAAGAGCCTCGACTGACACCATTGGCCACAACCCAAAGAGAGGCCCAACGATGAACTCAAATGAATTTCTGCTTGATAGCGGGTTTTGGGGATTTCTATATAAAATCCTGACTCCCGTTGAGTGGTTGCAGACCTGGATCATGAAGATCGTGCATGACTTCTTCGTGATGCTGGGCGTGAGCCCGATTGGTGTCTCATGGGTGCTTGCCATTATCATCCTGGTGCTGGTGGTGCAGGCTTGTATCTTCCCGCTGTTCTACAAGCAGATGAAGTCGATGCGCAAGATGCAGGCATTGGCGCCGAAGATGCAGCGTATTCAGAACAAGTACAAAGGCAAGACGGATCAGGCTTCCAGGGAGGCCATGAGCCGTGAAACCATGAAACTGTATCAAGACAATGACGTCAATCCGGCTGGCTCCTGCTTGCCTATGCTCATTCAGGGCCCGGTGTTCATGTCCATGTTCTATACGCTGTCGGCCATTCCATACATTGCCAACGGTAAACGCGATGCGTTGGGCGCGTTCGACGTAGCAACCGCCAAGCAATTCACCCAAACCGATGTGTTCGGCATTGTCAGCGTGACCGATAACTTCACCAGTGCTGCCGCTAGTGGCAAGGCGGTCATCGGTATCTTCGTGTTCCTGATGTGTTTCTGCCTGTGGTTTATGCAGTACTTCAGCATGAAGCGCAACATGGCAGCTGCTTCGATGAACAAGCAGACCGAGACCATGCAGAAGGCTATGCTGTGGCTCTTCCCGGTGATGTACATCTTCTCCGGTGTCGCCATGCCGTTCGCCGTGCTGGTCTACTGGCTGACCAACAACGTGTGCAACCTCTGCCGCACATTGTGGCAGGTGTACGCATTCCCGACCCCTGGCTCTCCGGCTGCGGCGGACAAGGAGAAGCGCGATCATCGTAATGAGAATGCTCGCCGCGCAAAGGCCGGCCTGCCCTCTCTGGAAGAAGAAGCATTGGCCAAGGCCAAGGAAGAGGCCGAGCGTAAGGCCACTCAGGGCTATCAGCGTCAACAGCCCGTGCGTAAGCGCAAAAAGAAGTGACGACTATGTCGGTGCGAGTTCGATGTTTCACGTGAAACATTCAACACGCACCGACATTACTTTCTCTGTTCGGGGGAGCAGGGCTTAGACTTGGAATTCAAACACGACATGAAGGAGTAGCGTATGGCACAGGATGACGTGAAGTCGATCGACCAGCTCAACGAAGAGGCTGACATCGCCGCGGATTACCTTGAAGGCCTACTGGATATCGCCGACTATGAGGGCGACATTGAGATGGGCGTGCGTAATGACCGCCCCACCGTGCAAATCGTTGCTGATGACGATACTGACATCAAACATCTTATTGGCCGTAATGGTGAAGTCGTTGATGCTCTGCAGCAATTGACTCGTCTGGCTGTACAGCAGAAGACCGGCGAGCGGTCTCATCTGATTGTGGATGTCGACTGAATCCTGAAGCGCAAGCGTCAGCACCTCCGTGATATCGCCTTGGATGCCATTGACGCAGTGAAGGATTCCGGCGAGCCGTATGACTTGAAGCCGATGAATTCCTTCGAACGTAAAGTCGTTCACGATGTGGTTCGGGAAGAGGGGCTGAAGTCTCGCTCGCACGGTGAGGAGCCTCATCGTTACGTGACGGTGTATCTCAAGAATAGAGTCGAGGATACCGCCGAAGACGACGAGCTTGATCAGGAGTAATTGCTCGGCGAGTTTTTTTGAGATGACAGGGACGTTCGACGGATGTCGTCTTTGAACAAACTAAAGTGACCGCATGGAGAATGGCGTCGTAATGAGCGGCGCCATTCTCCATGTTGATTGTTTCACGTGAAACATGGTGAGGGAGATGGCTATGACGGATCAGCTGCAGGGGTCACCTGTACTTGCTGAGGTCTTGGGTGATGCGTTGCCGAAGTTGGAGCGTTTCCATGCCAAGATTGCCGAAGAGGGTGAACCTCGTGGATTGATCGGCCCCCGTGACGTCGATATCATTTGGGAACGGCATATTCTGAATTCCGCTGCGATTGTGCCGTACGTTCGGAATGTGACGAATGGTATTCGCTTCAAAACAGTTGCCGACGTTGGCAGTGGTGGTGGTTTTCCTGGATTGGTGGCTGCCGCGTGTTTGCCGGATCATGACTTCACGCTGATTGAACCGATGGAGCGGCGAATCGAATGGTTGCATGAATGTGTTGGCCTGATGCAACTGCAGAACGTTGAGATTATTCGTGGACGCTCCGATGCCGTCATCCAGCAGGTACGGAAGCGGGAAATTCATCCGTTCGCTGTTGTCACGTGTCGTGCGGTTGCTCCTATGACCAAACTCTCTGGCTGGACGTTGCCGTTGCTGAAACCGTCAGGACAGTTGATCGCACTGAAGGGACGGTCTGCTCAGGCTGAAATCGACAAGGCTGGCAAGGAGATTGCAAAATTCGGTGGTCGTCGTCCACGTGTCGTTGAGGCGGCTGTCGGGCCGGATCTTGAGCCTACCCACGTGGTGATTGTGGATAAGCGATGAGTGGAGTACTGATTGAGTTATCCACATTTCCATATGTGCGTAAAAGTTATCCACATTTTTACGGGACGATGTGCATAATGATGAAAACATTGATTTTTCAATGTTTTTCGTCTGTGAATACACAATCTAACACTCAACGTCATTCACACTTATCCACACTTATCCACATTGCATATCGCAATTGTGGATAACGAGCATCATGTCCATACGAATGAGAACACTGGAACTTACGTCTGTGCAAGGAGGAGCGATGGCCACCAAGGATCATCAGTCGGAACCTATAGAATCGGCTTCCGAAACGCTTCAGCGAATATTCGATGGTCACGGTTCAGTGCTTGGTAGCCAAATGGCTGATGAAAGCTCACGCTACGATGTACTCAAGAAAACCGATTTCCCAAAGCCTCAACGGACTCGTCGTATCGCCGTGGCCAACCAGAAGGGGGGAGTGGGTAAAACCACATCCACGGTAAACACCGCTGCGGCGCTGGCGAACAAGGGCGCGCAGGTGTTGGTCATCGATATGGACCCGCAGGGCAATGCCTCTACGGCGTTGGGTGTATCTCATGCATCGGGAGAGCCCTCGGTCTATGACGTTATCGAGGGGCGTTCCGATCTGGGTGATGTTATCACGGTCTGTCCTGATTTTCCCACACTTGATGTTGTGCCTGCATCAATCGATCTCAGCGGTGCTGAGTTGGAAGTGGCTGATCTGCCCAACCGAAACACGTTGCTGAAGGAGGCCCTAGACCTCTACCTACGTCAATCAGATAAACACTATGATTACGTGTTCATTGATTGCCCGCCCAGCTTGGGCCTCTTGGTCATCAACGCCATGTGTGCAGTGACCGAGATGCTGATTCCTATCCAGGCTGAGTATTACGCATTGGAGGGTCTTGGCCAGCTGATTAACACGATTGGTTTGGTGCAAGAGCATTTCAATCCCGTACTGCTGGTGTCCACCATGCTCGTCACGATGTTCGATCGCCGAACGTTATTGAGCCGTGAAGTATATAACGAGGTTAAGGGACACTATCCCAGCATTGTGCTGAATACCACCATCCCGCGTTCAGTCAAGATCTCCGAAGCGCCGAGTTTCTCCCAATCGGTGATTGCCTATGATCCTCGTGGCATAGGTGCCATATCGTATGGTGAAGCAGCTTTGGAAATCGCACAGCGTTCGCAACAAGTCCTTGACACCATTGATGCGAGGAGGAACAAGTAATGGCATCAAAATCACGACTTGGTAAGGGCCTTGGCGCTTTGTTCCCCACATTGCCAGGGGAGGAGCCGGTGGCGGAGCAGCCCGCAATGATTGCGGAGGATTCGTCTACTCCGGAGGCCACTGCTGACATAACCCCCGCCAAGAAGGCTACTGCCCAGCAGGAATCAAAACCTGCCGTGCCTCAGACGATATCGTCCAGCAAGGCAGTCAAGAAAGCCGCCGGTAAACGCGCATCCATGCCCGCATTGGACACCATTACTCATCCTAGCGACCTGTTTTTCGGTACGGAGAAACCTCAAACCGGTAAGGTCGCCGCACCTCAGCAGGGCGGCAAGTCGTCTGCGTCTCAGACGGCACATCGTACATCCGTCACTGTCAAAGATGTTTCACGTGAAACATCTTTGACTGCATCGGCGGCAAAGACCGCTGACACAGATAAGAAGGACGAGCTCAAGCCGGTAGCCGGTGGTTATCTGGCTGAACTCAAACTGTCTGATATCGGGCCCAATGCACATCAGCCTCGTACCATCTTCGACGAGGATGAGTTGAATGAGCTGTCTGCTTCCATTAAGGAAGTTGGTGTGCTGCAACCGATAGTCGTGCGCAAGCGTCCGGCAAGCCAGATTGCTGCGGCCAAAGCCGCCAAGCACGACGAGACGGAATCCAGCACGAATCCGTTTGCCGGTCATTTGGACAGCCCGTATGAGCTCATTATGGGTGAACGCCGTTGGCGTGCTTCTCAGTTGGCTGGGTTGGAGACGATTCCCGCCATCGTCAAAACCACTGCGGATGATGATATGCTCCGCGATGCATTGCTGGAAAACTTGCACCGTGTGGCCTTGAATCCGCTGGAAGAGGCGGCTGCCTACCAGCAGATGATTGAAGAGTTCGGGTTGACACAAGTACAACTGTCCAAGTCGGTGTCCAAGTCTCGCCCGCAAATCGCCAATACCTTGCGACTGCTGAACCTGCCGGCCTCTGTGCAAAAGAGAGTGGCTGCCGGTGTGCTATCGTCCGGTCATGCGCGTGCGCTATTGGGCCTGAGCGATCCGGAGGAAATGGACAAGCTGGCTTCTCGTATTATTGCGGAAGGTCTTTCTGTACGCAGCACCGAAGAAATCGTCGCCATGAAGATTGCGTCGGGGGAGCAGCCGAAGAAGCCTAAGACGTCTAAGACCAATCCTTGGGTTGGTTCCGCCATCCAGCAGAGTTTGGAAAATCATTTCGATACCAAGGTGTCGATTAAGGGCAGCACCAAGCATGGTCGCATCGAAATCGTCTTCTCGTCACCAGAGGATATGGATCGTATCCTGCAGCTGCTGGTGCCGAGCCAAGGCGATGCCGATTCCAAATGGGTGTAACGCGATAAGAACATTCGTGTTGTCGCCGGCATTATTGCTGTGCAGTGCGTTGTATGCGCAAGACGTTATAGCCTCTGCGTGATTCCTGGTAGGGGCGTATGCCCGCGCTGTAGCCCCTGTCGCAATAGAAAACCCCTCAGGCTGGAGAGACAATCACACATCGTGATTCTCCGTCGCCTGAGGGGTCTTTCTATGCCTTTGACCGATACGTACTATCCAAGGGCGGCATGCTGTAACACTGACCTAGCGTTGCTCCTATGTCACAGGCAGCAGCCAGAACAGCAAGCCACCATCAGTCCGCCACCATCAGTCCGTAAGATAGGCCTGCGCATCCAGCGCTGCACGGCAGCCCATGCCCGCTGCGCTGATCGCCTGACGATAAGTACGATCCACGCAATCGCCTGCAGCAAAGATGCCTGGCGCACTGGTCATCGTGCTGGCACCCTGCACCACGACATATCCATCATCGTCACGGTCCACAACACCGGCCGCAAAATCAGTGGCTGGCGTATGACCGATAGCCACGAATACGGCGTTGGTGTCCAGCGTGCTTTCTTCTCCGGTCACCACGTTACGTACGGCGATGCTGCTGACACTGGCCGGTGCTACAGCCGGTCGTTTGAGCGTCAAGCCAGGAATGGCAATAGGTGCACCGGTGTTCTGTGTGGGGGAGGAGGTGCCGGTAATGGAGGTCACCACTGTGTTGGTCATCAGAGTGATGGTCGGATTGGCTTTGGCTCGGTCCACCATGATCTGCGAGGCACGGAAGCTATCGCGTCGGTGAATCAAGGTGACCGAAGAACCGAACCGGGTCAGGAATAATGCCTCTTCAAAAGCCGAATCGCCACCGCCTACGACCACGATAGGCTTGTTCCTGAAGAAGAAGCCATCGCAGGTGGCGCAGTACGAGACGCCATGTCCGGACAGCTCCTGTTCGCCGGGCACCCCAAGCTTACGGAATGACGACCCTGTGGCGATGATGAGTGCTGATGCCTCCAACTGGGAGTCATCGGAGAGCGTTACACGATAGGTCGGCTTGACCGAATCACTCTCACACGCCTCAATGGAAGAGACATCGTCTGCGATATAGGTTGTACCGAAGCGCTTGGCCTGTTCCTTCATGCGATCCATAAGATCCGGGCCAAGAATACCTTCCGGGAATCCGGGGAAGTTCTCCACCTCAGTGGTGTTGATCAACTGTCCACCTGGCGACAACGCACCAGTGACCATAACAGGATTAAGACCTGCACGGCCAAGATAGATGGCGGCCGTGTAGCCAGCGGGACCAGAACCGATAATGATGACGTTATGTTTCACGTGAAACATTGTCACACCCCCATACGATATTCCATGTCATTCAGCCAGACGCGAAGAAAGGGCGGCACCGTCGAATGTATGCGAACGGTACCGCCCTTCTTGGGTCAGTTATCGGTATAGATGCCGATTAGAAGACCTCCACCTTCTCGATGTACAGCTGGTTCTGCGGCAGGCTACCCGATGGCACCCACAGCAGCAGATCCTGCGTATTGACGGCTTTGGTGAACTTCACCTCAGTAGTGCCACCTTCAGCAAAGGTGAATTCGGCCACCTGCTCGCCCTGAGTGGGGTCTCCAGTGGTATTTGCGCGAATATAGCCCTTACCACCGGATGTGCGGATGGTGATAACCATGCGGTACGCATCCTGCGGCTGGTCAAGGTGCATGTAGTATGCGTACCCGGATTGGCCGCCAGGATTCGACAGGAAGTTGGCGCTGGAAATCGTAAACGCCGTGTTGTTCTCATGGCGCGGTTGCGGAGCAGCGCTGGAATCCTTATCGCCGGACTTCTTGGCCTTGGTCTTCTTGGACGACGAATCAGCAGTCTCGGACTTCTTGGACTTGTCTGATGCCGAGTCCCTGGATTCGCTCTGAGTGGCATCACTCGACTTTGAGGAATCGTCAGTGGCGCCACCGTTCGTCGCGTTCTTGCTGCCACCGAATGGCACAGCGTCAGCATTGATATCGGGCCAGTCACCTTCACTGGAGTTGCTGGAAGCATCGGCAGGATTGTCTCCGGAGGATCGGAACGCATGCACTGCCCAAACAGCCGCTGCCACTACCAATATCAGAGCCACAATGATGGCAACGACCTTGGTCGACAGTTTGCCGAACAGATGTTCATCGGGCAGCTTGCTGTCATCCACGTCATCCGGCACATCCTTCGGTGTGAAGCTCGGAGGAATGGCGCTTACTTCGGCAATGCGGGCCTGCTCCTCTTCCAAGGCACGCAGCGATTCCTCACCAGGAGCCACAGCACGGCCGCTGGCGTCGAACACGGGAATACGACTGGTTGTCTCTCCCACGGTGGCATCGGGAATACCGCCGGTAACAATAGGCACTGTCAACCGAGTATTATCACCCGGACCGCCGATGGGGGCCGGATTCATTTCGCTGTACCAGTCACCGGTGCCTTCACCGGAAAGATTTTCGTGCTCCCAGGCGTCAGAAAGGTTGAAGTCAAACAGACGGCGGGCATCAGACTGAGACTGGTTACCGTCAGCAGTACTGGACCCATCAGGCAGAGGAACCGGTGACATCGCGTGCGGAGCGGGGACGGCGGCCGTCTGAACCGGCAGGGAAGGGGTAATAGACAATTCCGGAAGACTGCTGCTGTTAATCAACGTGCTGGGAATAGGCACGATATCAGTCTCGTTGGCGGGCTTCAGTATCGCCTTGGTAATCGAGCAATCGCTTTCCACGCTCGGCAAAGCAATATCAGCATCGCTCAGTTCAGAGAGCGGCTTCCAATTACCCAACAAGGCGTCGAGTTCTACAAGGGCAGCCATTGGCAACGTATGATCGTCGGGCTCGCTCAAGGCCAATCCACGCTTGCAAATCACGCGGAATTCGCCAGGGGTGTCTTGCGGCAAGGCACGCAGATTGAATGTGGGTGTCGCTTGGCTTGGCGTGCGTGTCAGCAGGGTATAGAGTAATGCCGCAAGCTGGCGAATCGCATACCGTTCAGGACCGTCCGTACGCAGATCGGTAGCGGACGTATCGGCCAGCATCGTGGCACATGGTGCATCGGCAATTTGCACACCGGAGGTAGTCACTCGAACGGTGTCGGTTGTGATGACGATGCCGCTGGGAGTATCCGCAATGACCTCGCGCAGCACGTCGGCGCATTCTCCGATAATCGACCGGATGGCGCTGTAGCTGAGCGGCTTGGCGGTATCTACCATGTAGTCAGTCAGGCATTGGCCGCTATCCACCGGCATGACAATGAGAAGTACGTCGGATTCCATACGGTATTTCAGTATGGGAATCACACGATCAGGGCGAGTGGCGGCGATGCGACCAGCGAGCTTATCGATTGCGGCGAAAGCGCTGCGATCGGTAATGATGAACAGCTGGCAATCCTTTGCCAGCACACGGTCGTTGGCTTTCCATGCCTGAATGCCAGGCTCCTCACGCAACGATGATACCAAGGTGTATCGGTTGAGAATCGTGTCTCCGAGTTGCGGTTTCATAGTGCGTTCGGCTCCGTGTGATTGGTGTTCGAAATTGGTCTTAGATATTCTACGTGCGGGGCTATCCTTGACGGGCTCCGTCTCAGGATTGATTTACGTAGCGTCGACTTTTTTCCGGCTGGGCTGTCACAGCAACGTCCTCACTGGCCGGAGTCTTGTGTAGACGGGCCAGTATCGAGTGATAGGCGCTGATGAGTTCCGGGGTGTGTACCACCCACAACACAGCCACATATACTACGGCCAGCACAATGGTGAGCACCACGCAGATGGCCAGCGCAGACCACCAGCTCATGTGCCCGCCTACTGGTCGAATATCCGCGCCGAGCAGTGCGACTACCGGTCGTTTGATCAGCCAGACCACAACTCCGGAAGCCAGTGCCGCCACAATGGCCTTGGCATATGTCCTCGTGATCTCCCGACCGCCAAGATTGCCTTCGAACTTGCGGCGCAACATCATCAACGTCAGCGGCAACGCCAGTAATCCACCGAGGGTCACCGAGCAGGCGATGCCGAGTACCCAATGCTCAGGAGGAAGTACCATCATGCCGATGATCATGAATATTGAGGTGAATCCATACTGCATCACCGCGGACAGGAAGGGGTGAAGGCCGTCCTCAAAGGCGTAGAACGTGCGCTGGATCAGCAGGAACGCCGACCCCAATGGAATGCCCATAGACAAGGCGATAAGCGCATAGGAGATCAACATAGTCTCGTCCATCGAGACGGACGGAAGCAATGCACGGATGATCGGTTCGGGGAACACGACCATGGCGGCGGCGAAGAACATGATGAGCAGGCCCACATTATTCAGTGCGCTGACCAGGTCGTGCCGTGCCTCATCCAGATTCGCAGCTGCGATGGAACGGGAGATTTTGGGGAACATAGCCGTGGATACCGATACGGCGATGAGTGAATAGGGCAGGATGAACAGTGTGTACGCATTCTGATAGGTCGCGTTGCCTGCCACGCTGAACAGGCTGGCACCCGTCAGTTCGTGGGCGCGCTGCGGTGCGGATGTGGCGATACGGGTAAGGATAATGCCGCAGATCTCACTGGTGATCACCACGCCCAAAGAGCCTAACGCCACGGGACCCATAGACCTGAGTCCAAAGCCGCCAAGCCCGAAGCTGGGTTTGTACTTGAACCCGATACGGGCCAGCGGCAGGAACAGTATCAGCGCTTGGAAGGCCACGCCCAAAGTCCAGGTGCCTGCGGTAAGCGCGATTTTGTCGGCGGTCCAGAATTCGAGGGGCTGTTCATTGGCCTTGCTGAACAGCAGAATAAAGCCAGTAAAACCGGCGCAACTAATAATGTTGGCACCGGTTGAGCTCCACGCATACGTGAGGAAATGGTCTTTGGCGGCCAGGATCTGACCCAATACCGTATACAGGCCGTAGAAGAACACCTGAGGCATGCACCACAGGGTGAACGAGGTGGTCAGGGCTATCATCTGGTGATCGTCGCTACCCACGTACAGGCGGGCAAGCAGAGGGCTGGCCGCCGCCATCACCACGGTCATGGCCAATAGGATGCCGATGGCCAACGTAATCAGGCGATTCAGTCGTTCTTGGGCGTCTTTTTCTTTCAACGTGCGCACGATCTGGGGCACCAGCACGGCGTTGAAGATGCCGCCGGACACCAGCGTGAACACGGATTGGGGAATCATGGAACCGGCCTGATAGGCGTTGGCCGCCAATCCGGTGGTGCCGATGGCCGCAGCGAGAAGAATCGTGCGGAGCTGACCGGTCACACGGGAAGCAGCGGTTCCCGTGGCCATGATCAGGGAATTACGACCTACGCTTGAACTCATTCGTCGGGGTCCTTCTTCCGATGGAACTGCCGCCACAGGCCGATAATGCCCAGTAGCACGGCGAAGCCGATGATAATGAAGCCGCTGGCATCACTGATGCGCATCACACTGGTGATCGCGGTGTCCTGCGTGTTGCCGAAGCTGTTGCCTTCCCGGTCGGTCAACGACACATGGGCCGTCGATGAGCCGGAAGTGGAAACGCGGATGGTGAAGGTCACCTGAGCGTCGCTATGCGAGGGAATATCGATGTCAGCGGTTCGCGAGGTGACGATCTGCATGGAGTCAGTCAGTGAGTTGACCTGCACGCTGACGGCGTAGGGAAGGTCATTGCTGACGGTGATTGGCATTTTCGCGGATTCGCTGAACACGGATATTGATTCCGATGGGTTGATGCGTACGCCGTTCAGAAGATCGCTGGCCAGTGTTTTCGTGGCTTTGACCATGGCTTTTCGCGTGGCTGTCGGCTGGGGGGAGCCAGACATGGACCGCAGCGCCATATCGTCATGCAGCGCCAGTAAAGAGCCAATCCATTGCGTCGGATCGTTGCTATGCGAGGCGGTGTCATTGGCGTCCTGCCGGGCCAGGGCCTGCGGGTCCAACGACGAGACCTCGTCGGAATCAATCTCGTTCCTCAATATGGAGGTGGCCATGCGCATGATGTCATGCCGGCTGTCGGCCAACTGTCTCAATGCCGAACGGGTATTGGCGGTGTTGGCATCATCGGCCTTGTCGGGATTGACCGAATCGCTGACATTGTACGGATCGGCCTTGGCCATGGTCTTCAGGTCCGTCAGATTCAACCAAGACGCCTGCTCGAAGGCGCTCATCACCTGATCGATCCAGCTGGCCTCCGTGGTGCGGGAGAACGTCATAAGCAGGTATCGGGATGTATAGGGCTGTTCCATCTGGTAGAACGCGCTCTGAGCGATCAGTCGGGCCAACCGACCGGCATCGCTGGACTCGGCCTGCGCGTCCGTGCTGGTGGCTTGGCCCTTGGCCAGCGTGCCCAAGGTCGATTGCTCCTTCAGCACGGTGACATCGCCGGCAGGCGTATGCACCACGTAGGTGCCTGTGTGTACGGCTTCAGTCTGGTCGGCATCGAAAGAGGCATCGGCAATCACCGTGTCATAGCCCTGCTCGCGTGCTGCGGTCAGCGCATCCAACGTCCAACAGTTGTTGCCCTGCCATGCGTACGCGGAGGGTGTTTCGGAGTCGCCTCCGTCGGCATACCATGCGGCCGCCTGCTTGGCGTTCCACTGCTCAGTGGTGATGCCGGCCTTTTCGTAGGCCGCGGTATCGTCCAGTGCGGTATAGGCGGTGATGTCGAAGTCGGCGGGCTGCATGATGCCGGCAATGGACGGTTGCACTGCGGACTGACGCCAATACAGAGGATCCGCGATCACTTGCAGCGAGCGGTGCTTGGCGAATGTCTGCCCAAGGGATCGCGCGGTATCGGCATCCTGTTCGGATAAGGATATGGCTTGCGTATCAGTGGCTTTGGCCGCGTTGCTGGCGTCGGCGTTATCGGACTTGTCGGCCTTGTCCGTGCTGTTGGACTTGGACGATGTTGATGTCGAGGAAGTGGTGGTTTCGGCAATGCGATTGCTGATGGCCTTATTATCGACCTGCCAGCCGCTGGCGGTGTAGGGCATGGCCACGGTCAGGTTCATGGCCGGTGTTGTCGCGGTGTTGAGCCCATCCGAAGATCGGGTCAGAAAACTCGGCAAATCGGCGAGTATCTGATTGCCAACGATATACGACAGCATCAGCGGTTTCGGTCCCCAACTCCCTATGGAGGCAAGGGTCTGCTGATTGGCGTTCACCTCGATGGTGACGGTGGCAGTGCCGCCGGCGGGAATCGATGGCACGTCAACGGAACCCAACTCGTTGGGGGTTGGGATGGGGGCGTTGTTCTCGGCCCAATTCTGAATATCGGTGCGCGAGACAAAGGTGAACAACGCATTGGTGGTCAGGTGCAGTGTGCCGCTTGACGTGGCCGTGCTGTCCGTATTGCTGATGACCGCGGTGACACGATAGCCCGATTTGGAGGTGACGATGGGGGTGCTTTGCGTGATGGCAATGCTCTGCTTGGGCTGATTCTCGGTCTGATTGCCCGTTGCGTCCGTCGTATCGGATGAATCAGTCATGTCCGTCGTATCGTTCGCGTAGACGGTCAATGGAGCGGCCAGCATCGCCACAACGGCGACGCCAGCCGCCAGTGCGTGTGCCAGACGTGTGCAATGTCGTAAGACTCCGGGTAGGTTCACTCGTTTGCCTGCCTGTTCTTCTTCCTGGCGTAGAGCCACGCGATTTTGCGTTCGTTGGGATAGCTCAACACGTCATCCAAATCTTCAAAACGCACCCAGATGGCGTCTTCCGCCTCATGATCCGGGTCTCCTTCCACCGTCAGTTCACCGCCGGTCTGTTTGAGCGCGAAGTGATGGACCAGCTTGTGCACGCGCTGCGTGGTACCGGTGAACCAGTAGTCGATGGTGGCGATGGAATCGATCACCTCGCCCAGGATGCCGGTCTCTTCATGCACTTCGCGCACAGCGGTCTGCTGCGGGGTCTCGCCTTTTTCGATATGCCCCTTCGGCAAGCACCATTCGAGATGGCCGGAGCGGGAATGACGGGCGATAATGGCCACGCGGTTCTGGTCATCGAAAATCAGACCGCCTGCCGAATATTCGCGTACGACCGGCAGTTCCTGGGCATCCAGTGAAGCGAATGTGGTCGGACCGTCCGACGTACGGCGTTGCGGCATCATGGCCGGAGTCGGGCCGGATGGCGTCACCGGTTCTACCGGCACTGCCGGTTCCGGCGAGGCAACATCTCCGGACGGGTGCCGGCCGAAGACCGTGGCCGGCGTGGGATGCGCTGACGTTGCGGGCCTCACTGGTGCTGCAGACGGCGCTGAGACCGGCATGGTGACCGGCGTTGCGGCCGGTGCGGTACGTGCCGCAGGCGGCATCAGCACGTCGCGCGGAGTCGGTATCGCTGTGGTGTGCGCGGCGGCGGCCTTGGCGACCGCAACGGCAGCATCTACGGCCGCGTGAGCGGTCGCCGCGGGATCGTTCGTGACGATGGTTACGGACGTTTGTGCCGTGGCGATAATCGGCTCGACCTCGGCAATCGTCTCGGCACCGGCCTCGCCGGCGATACCATCAGCCTGCCCCTCGATAGTGCCGCTGGTAGTGGCGATGGTGACGGTGGCATGCATGCCGAAGACGGTGGCCGGTGTGGGCATCATCGGCTTCGGTGCGGGCATGTCGCTGGCGGCGTCCGATATTTCGGATTCGGATGGTTCGGGTGTGGCGGGCGTTGCGGGTGTGCCAGGCACACCGGAATGTTGCGCAGTCGGTACTGCGTCTACTTCGTCTTGATGAACGGCCTGATTGGTGGAGTGGCTCGCGGTGCCGCCGACATCGGAAGAATCGCCCGAATCGGCGGAATGATGCGGAGTTTCGGACGTATACAGCAGGTGGTCTTGGGTATGGCTATCCGCCGAATCTGGTGTTTGCCCCAGCATGCGGGCAAGGTCGGCGGGCGTAATCATATTCTCCACCTTACTCAACCCCGTGTGCAGGTGGGGTAACGGTATGCTGGTAGGGCAGAAAAACGTCGCACGCGGGAAGGTGCCCATTGGATTTCGAAGTATGGCCTGAAGCCATCGAACTTGGTCGACTGTTCGCCGAACAGGGTTACGAGCTGGCATTGGTCGGCGGCCCGGTCAGGGATTTGCTGCTCCATAGAAAGAGCCACGATTTGGACTTCTGCTCATCCGCACGGCCTGAGCAGTTCGAGCCGATACTGCGCCGGTGGGGGCATGACGGCTTCTGGGACATGGGGCGCAAGTTCGGCACGCTGGGTGCCATGCGCCGCCGCCCGGACGGCACCGAGGTCAAGGTGGAGGTCACCACCTATCGCTCTGACACGTACGATCCGGACTCGCGTAAGCCCGAGGTCAATTATGGCGACACGCTTGAGGGCGACCTGTCCCGCCGCGACTTCACCGTCAACGCGATGGCTCTGCGCGTGCCCGACCTGCAATTCGTGGACCCGTTCGGTGGTGCCAGTGATCTGTCCAAGGGCGTGTTGCGCACGCCGGTGGATCCGCGACAGTCCTTTGACGACGATCCGTTGCGTATGATGCGCGCCGTGCGATTCGTGGCCCAGCTGGGCTTCCGTATCGCGCCGGACGCGGCCGAGGCGATTACCTCGATGCGCGACCGCATCGACATCGTATCCGCCGAGCGTGTGCGCGACGAACTGACCAAACTGCTGCTCTCCGACCGTCCGCGCGCCGGCCTTGAGGCGTTGGTCGAATCCGGTCTTGCGGACATCGTCTTCCCGGAAATTCCGGCCCTGCAATTGCAGATCGACGAACACCACCGCCACAAGGACGTCTTCGAGCACACGATGATTGTGCTCGAACGTGCTATCGCCCTGGAAACCGGCCCGGACGGCCCGGTGCCCGCCCCCGACCTGACGCTGCGCTTGGCCGCCGTGATGCACGATATCGGCAAGCCGAAGACCCGCCGGTTCGAGTCGGGCGGCAAGGTGAGCTTCCACCACCATGACGCGGTGGGTGCCAAAATGACCCGCAAGCGTTTGAAGGCGCTGCGTTTTGACCACCATCTGGTCGAGGACGTCTCGGAACTGGTGAATATGCACCTGCGCTTCCACGGCTATGTGGACGAGCCGTGGACCGATTCGGCCGTACGCCGGTATGTCAAGGATGCCGGGCACCTCTATGAGCGGCTGAACAGGCTCACGCGTGCGGATGCCACCACACAAAACAAACGCAAGGCGATGATCTTCTCCCAGGCCATGGATGAGATGGAGGAGCGCGTCCGCGAACTCAAGAAGAAAGAGGACTTCGACGCGATCCGCCCGGATCTGGACGGCAACGAAATTATGGAGTTGCTGGGCCTGGAGCCCGGCCCGATGATCGGCCGCGCCTACAAGCACATGCTGGAATACCGCTTGGATAACGGTCCGGTGGACCACGATGTGGCCGTCGAAGAACTCAAGCGCTGGTACGCCGAGATTCAGTAGTCCGATACTAGTCCGATACCAAAAAACCGTACGCTGAATACGTGTCAGCGTACGGTTTTTCGCGAAGATGAAGCTGTATGCGCCTTACTGCGCCGTGTATGCGTCGTGTTTGGTGTCGGCGGGCAGCTTGGTCATGCTATCGGCGGCCTTGCAACCCTCGATATTGGTGATGGTCTTACCGGATTGCGGGGAGGAGTTGGTGTCCTGCAGATCGTTGAACGTGGCGCCGATGACCACATCGATGAGCTGATCCTCGCGAGCCGTCATGATCATGGTGGCGTCGGTGAAATTGCCGATCAGCGTATACGCCTGATTAATGGCGTTCTTGCCGAAGTAGATGGTGGTGCGTTCAACGTCGGTGCTGGAATAGTTATCGATTTTCTGCACGCTGAATCCACGATTGGCCAAAGCTTCACCCACGGCCTTGGCGAATTGGCCGTGAGAGGTGCCGTTCATCACGCGAATGCCGACCGAAGCGTTGGACACGTATTGCGCTTTGCCGCTGCTGTCCTTGACCGCGCACGGCGCCGCGTTGCCGTAATTCGGCTGGCTGGCCGGAGTCTCCACTTCGCCGAGGCCGAAAACGTGGAAATTGAACAGTAGGGCTATGACCAGCACTACTGCCAATACCGCGCCGCTGATGGAAAAGACGATGGTCTGGCGGCGGCGCACGTACGCCTTGCGGGCTTCACGTTCATCAACCTGATACGTCATCGGTGGACTTCTTTCATGGGTCGGGTGGCTGGTTGCTACCTTAGCGTCACTGTCTGACGCTGATATTGGGGTGTTCGGGAGATTTGGCTCGAATAATACGATCGACCACAGCTGTATCGCGCCACACCTCGATAATGCGTTGTGCCGCTGCCTCGTCGGCGGCGAAAGCGACCACTGAGGGGCCGGATCCGGAGACGAATGCATGGCTGGCACCCGCCTGCGTGGCGGCGTCGATGGCCTGCCCGCTGCGGGGATGCAGGCTGATTGCCGCAGCCTGCAGATGATTGCGGTCGCCTTCTGCGGCTCCCACGATGTCAAAGGTGTGGTAGACCTCAGGAGTGCTGAGTTGCGACTGGTATGCGCCGACCAATACTTCGCCGCTGAATCCCTGTTCTATCAGCGCCAGCTCATCGCGGCTGCCGGGGGCGATATCCGTGATGCGTTCGCCGAAACCGGTGCCGTATGCAAGGCCACCGGTCAGGCAGAACGGCATGTCCGCGCCCAACGTGGCAGCAATGGTGCGCAGGCGCTCTATGGGCCAGTTCAGCTCCCAGAGACGATTGACCGCCAGCATGGTCGCCGCGGCGTCGGCTGAACCGCCGCCTAGTCCGGCACCCACGGGAATGCGCTTGGTGATGGTCAACGCCACATCCGGCTCGCGCTCGGCCGCCTGGGCCATGGCGAAGAGGGCCAGTACCGCATGGTTGCGGCGCATGTCGCTGCGTGAGGAGGCCAAGTCGCCCAAATAAGCGCCTTCGAGCTCCAGAGAGAATCCTGCTCCGGGTTGCTTGGCGGTTGCGGTGACGGTGTCGTATACGCCGATTGCGCAGTAGATGGTGTCCAGTTCGTGGCGTCCGCCCCATTCGTCGTGAGCAGGTCCCACTTCCAAGGTGAGATTGGTTTTCGCCGGGCAATCCACCGTAATGGTGATGGGGGAGAGCTCATCGGACTGATGTCGGGCAGCGGCTGAGCGTGGATGTGAGATTACCGGACTCATTGTGCCTCATCTCCATCTCCACACGATTCGATGGCCTTGGCCAGAGCGGTGAATTCGGCGATGGTGAGCGTCTCTCCTCGACGGGTCGGATCGATGCCGGCGATGGAGAATGCCTCGGAGGGCGCAATGGTCTTCAATGCCGCGTGCAGGGTCTTGCGACGCTGACCGAACGCCGCATCAATCAGACGAAATACGAGTTCCCGTTGTGCGCCGCCGTCGGCCGTGCTGTTCGAGGCTCCCGGGGCGGCCGGGTCATCGGCCTGATACCGGGTGAATCTGACGAGCGCGGAATCCACATTGGGAGCCGGCCAGAACACATTGCGGCCGATGGTGCCCACCCGTTCGGCGGTGCCATACCAGGCGAGCTTCACGCTCGGCGTGCCGTAGATCTTGGAACCGGGCTTGGCGGCGAGTCTGTCGGCCACCTCTTTTTGCACCATCACCAAGAACGAGCCGAGGTTGTCGAAACGCTCCAACAGCGTGAGCAGAATCGGCGTGGCCACGTTGTACGGCAGATTGGCGACCAGCGTAAACGATGCGTCATCGCTGAAATCAGGCACGTTCTCCGGGGTGACGGTTAAGGCATCCCGATTGACGACGGTGAGTCGTGACGTGGCTTCGGGCATGAATTCGGCGACTGTGCCCGGCAGTCGTTCGGCCAACGGCGGATCGATTTCAACTGCGGTCATGGTGGCGCCGGTTTCCAGAATCGCCAATGTCAACGATCCCAGGCCGGGGCCGACTTCCATGACATGATCGGCAGCGGTCACTCCCGCCTCTCGTACGATACGACGGACCGTGCCGGGGTCGATGACGAAGTTCTGCCCGAATTTCTTGGTGGGGCTGATGCCGGCATCGGCCGCGATACGACGGATATCGGCGGCACCTAACAGGTGACCAGTGGCGGGAATGGTGTCGTTCATAAGCGTGTGTTCCTTGTGGGCTTCGTAACCGATCAGTACCAACCGACTTGTTCGGAATGTTGCCATGCCTTGGACGGGCTGCCGTAGGCTTGTGCGATGTACCACAGACCCCAATCGATCTGTACGGCGGCATCGTCACGGTAATTGGCGCCGAACGCAGCCATTTTGTCTGCTGGTAGCGACTGAGGAATGCCGTAGGCACCGGAGCTCGCGTTTTCGGCATACCACAGCCAACTGGACTCGCGGGTCCATAGTTTGACCAGACAATCCCAGTCGTTGCCTGTCCACCCGCGCTGCGCGGCGGCACCGGCGGCATAGGCCTGAGCCTGGGCTACGGTGGCGTGCCACAGGCGGCCGGAGGGCGTGGTGGTTGTGCCTGAATCGGAGCCAGAAGAGCCGGAATTGTTGTTCGTACCGCCGCCGGTGTTACCAGTGTTGCCGGAGTTGCCGGTGTTACCGGTGTTACCGGTGTTGCCAGTGTTACCGGAATTGCCGGTGTTGCCGGAGTTGTTGCCGCCGGTGTTGCCGGAATTGCTGGTGTTGCCGGAGTTGCCGGCATTGTTGTTGGACGACTCGTGCTGATTGTTGGAACCGGAATCGGCCTTGCCGTTATCGGCGGAGTCGGATTTTTTATCGGAACCCTTATCGGTATCAGACTTGGCGGCGCCTACGGCGATGATCTGGTCGATGGCCATCGTGGTGACGGTTTCGGATTTCAGCGTCTCCGATTCGGCCACGCCATCGACATACGTGACGTTATACACCTGGGTTTTCTCGCCATTGACGCCTTGCTGGCGGATCTCCGACTGGCCTTCAGGCAGATTGGAGTCGATGATGGTTTGTGTGGAGTATGGCACTACGGCTGTGCGCGTTTCCTCGCCATGCGTCACGCGCCGTACGCGCAGGATAGTGGTATCGCCGTCCTTTTCGACGCTCACACGGTCCTCTTTGTTCAGCACGATGCCTTTGGAGTCAAGAATGGAGGCCGCGGGCAGTTTGCCGTTGGGGGCCATGGAAGTCTTGCCGTCCGCAATGACGGTGACCGGGCCATCCTGATTGATGACCAGTCCGCCGGTGAGCTGGTTGTACACATTGTCGATGTCGACGGTGATTTTTGTGGCGTTGTTCTGGTTTTCCTCGAAAAATCCCAGTAGCTGGTCGGCACTGGTGGCC
>ENA-UOJM01001097-UOJM01001097.1-human-gut-metagenome-genome-assembly--contig:-P116-NODE-1097-length-27929-cov-26.492538_pt1 | contig 27929 bp, 31 predicted proteins | sample MGYA00242349_ERZ723896 | MGnify/ENA metagenome assembly ERZ723896 | reverse complement strand
GGCGCTTCCTGCGCGCCGAGACGGTGATCGTTGCCCGCGAAGGCAACGGAGCAGCGCAGAAGCTCCTGATACTCATCCACGCCCTTGATGAACGCGGCGAGCACCAGCAGGAACACGGCGTTCTGGCTCGGCGTCTTGCCGGGGGAGAAGAGGTTTTTGCCAGTGTCGGTCGAGAGCGACCAGTTAACGTGTTTGCCCGAGCCGTTGACGCCCGCGAAGGGCTTTTCGTGCAGCAGGCACACAAGGTTGTGGCGCTCGGCAACCTTTTTCATCGTCTCCATGACGAGCTGGTTCTGGTCGCTCGCGGTGTTGGCGTCGGTGTAGATGGGGGCCATCTCGTGCTGGCCGGGGGCGACCTCGTTGTGCTTGGTCTTGGAGAGCACGCCGAGCTTCCACAGCTCTTCATCGAGCTCTTTCATGTAGGCGGCCACGCGGGGACGGAACGCGCCGAAGTAGTGGTCGTCCAACTCCTGACCTTTCGGGGGCTTTGCGCCGAACAGGGCGCGGCCGCACAGGCGCAGGTCCATGCGCTTTAAGTACAGCTCGCGGTCGATGAGGAAATACTCCTGCTCCGCGCCGATCTGCGGCGTGACCTTTTCCGCGTCGTCGCCAAATAACTTGAGCACGCGCACCGCCGCGCGGTCGACCGCGGCCATGGAGCGCAGCAGCGGCGTCTTCTTGTCGAGCGCGTCGCCGCTGTAGGAGCAGAACACCGTCGGGATGCAAAGGCTGCCATCTTTGATGAAGGCAAACGCCGTGGGGTCCCAAGCGCTGTAGCCGCGGGCTTCAAACGTGGCGCGCAGGCCGCCGTTGGGGAAGGAGGACGCGTCGGGCTCGCCACGCACCAGCTCCTTGCCGGAAAAGTCCATCATCACGCGGCCGCCGCCGGCGTTGTTGATAAAGCTGTCGTGCTTTTCCGCCGTCACGCCGCTCAAGGGCTGGAACCAGTGCGTGAAATGCGTTGCGCCATGCTCCAGCGCCCAGGTCTTCATCGCGTCGGCAATCTCATTTGCCGCGGAAAGGGGAAGAGGCTGCCCGCTCTTTAAGCAGCCGCGCCAAACGTCCATGGCGCTCTGCGGCACATACTGCTCCATTGTGCGTTCATTGAACACCAGAGAGCCAAAAAGCTCGGGAATGCGAGTCGCTTCACTCATGATCCAGACCTCCTGTTTCGAAATAAAAAATTTGATAAGTAATGATACTTCATCGGGGCAAGCAGCGTCAATACTTTGTTTTTCCAACTTTCCCCTCACTTTAGTGAGACGGGATGTGCGGTGTGAACGAAATTATGAAAGTGCGGCAACTTTTTCTTGCATGAAGAAAACGGCTGTGCTATATTTAGCCTGAACCCTCCCTTGCCGGAAACGGCAGGGGAGGGCGTTTTGTTTTTCTGATCTGCTGTGAAAAAATTTTGCGGACAAAAAAGAAAACGGGACGTGAACGCCGGTCACGGCGTTTGCGTCCCGTTTTGCATCACTTGATCGTGGCGCTGTCGTTCAGCACGCTCGTGCTGTAAAGAAACAGCACGTCCTGCGCGGTAAAGTCGATGAATTTTCCGAGCATTGAGGGGGAGAGGTAGCGGATGTCGGCAAGCGTAATCTCGCTGTACCCCTCCGCAAGCAGCGGAAGCAAACTCGCGGCAAACGAATCGCGGAAGACAAGGAGCTTTCGCTCCGCCTGCGCGTTCGGGTTCTCAATGCGCAGCAGCGACTTGGGTCCCGAGAGGAAAATTTCATACGGGTCGCTGCCGTCTGCCTTTTCGAGCGTGTAGACAGGGAGATAGGCACCGCTTTCATAGTCGTACACGCGGCAGCTACCAATGATATCGTTTGTGAGGTAGGCGAGCCTGTCGGGCTCCATCGGCAGTGCCGACTGCCCGCGGTACACACCGTAAAACGGCGTATCGAGCGTGACCTCGGTAAAGTCCACGGTGAGTGAGACGCCCATCGCATCTGCCAGCGCCTTGGCCGTGGGGGCAAGCATTTCCTGCCGCCAGTGGAGGTCGGTGCGGTAATAGGATGAGAGCGACAGCGTGCCCGTCAGGTCGATATAGTCCGCAAAATCGACCTTTTCCCGCATGAGCGCAAAGAACTTCTCGTAATCCATCGCGGGATAGCCGTTTTCGGCGGCCAAAAAGTAATTCTTGTCGGGGATGACGGAGAGGTAGACGTTTACGCCCGTATCTTTGAGATACGTTTCGTACACGTAGCGGAAGCGGTCGGCCGCGTGGTCGAGCGAATCCTCGTGGATCGTGTCGTCGAGCTTCGCGGCGTAGCCGTCCTCAACGTAGATGCCGTTGTTGTCCTTCTCGCCAAATAAATCGCGGACGGACAGCGCCTTGAGCGTGCGGAGCTCGTCGCGCAGCGGGAACTGGTCGAGCGTGTAGCTCTCAAAGTTCGACTGGAAGCGCCCGGAGAGCACTTCTTTCACGCTGAGCGTCGGGAACTGCTTGAGCGGGCGGCGCTCGCTTTCCGACACGGCGTCGTCGCTCTTGCAAATGCTCCACAGCGTGAACATAAGCACGAACGCTGCCGCGATGCCGAGGGTGAGGGTGTCTTTGATTTTTCGATTCATGCGATGCCCTCCTTAAAAGCGGAAGTAGAGGAACGGGTTGAACGACCCATCCACTAAAAATGCCGTGCCGAGCAGCAGAGGAATCAGTACAAACAGCGGTTCGAGCACATCGAGCGCCGTCGCTGCGCCTTTGGATTTGCGCAGCTTTGCGACGATCATCTTCGGCAGCGGTGTTGCGCAGAGGATACCGAGCACGAGCAGCGGGCCATAGCTTTTAAGATAGTAGACCGCCTGTGCGCTCGATAGCGGCAGACCGCCTGCACCAAACATCGCGCCGATGCGCGAGACTGCCTGCGCGGCGCTGTCTGCGTCGAAAAGCACGAAGCCGAGCGTGACGAAAAAGAGCGTGTACACATGGCCGAGCACGCGGTGCTTCTGCAGGACCGGTAGCAGAAGGAGCTTCTCAAGAAGCAACAAAATTGCGAACCACAGTCCCCAGAGAACAAATGTCCACGCGGCGCCATGCCACAGGCCCGTTGCAAGCCAGACAATCAGAATGTTCAACAGCTGACGCGCCTTGCCCTTCCGGCTGCCGCCGAGAGGGATATAGAGGTAGTCGCGGAACCACGAGCCAAGCGACATGTGCCACCTGCGCCAGAACTCCGTGATGCTCGCTGAAATATAGGGGTAGTTGAAGTTTTCAGGGAATTGGAAGCCCAGCATCCGCCCGAGGCCGATGGCCATGTCACTGTAACCCGAAAAGTCGAAGTACACCTGGAGCAGAAACGCGAGCGCGTAGAGCCAGACGAAGAGGACGCTCGCGTCCTGCGTCGACTTGTAGGCGCTCGCGAGCGCGCCGAACTGGTTGGCGAGCAGAATTTTCTTGGCAAAGCCGACCGTGAAGCGGCGCACGCCCTCCGCCGCGGCGGAGACACTGTGCGTGCGGCTTTTGAGCTCCGCGGCGACGTCGGAATAGCGCACGATCGGCCCCGCGATGAGCTGGGGGAAGAGCGAAACATAAGTGGCCAGGTCGATAAAATTTCGCTGCGCCGCCGTCTCGCTGCGGTAGACGTCGATGACGTAGCTCAATACCTGAAAGGTGTAGAAGCTGATGCCGATGGGCAGGCTCAGCTTCAAAAGCGGCAGGGAGAGCCCTGTGACGGCGTTGACGCTGGAGAGAAAAAAGTCCGCGTACTTAAAATAGCCGAGAAGCCCAAGGCTCACAAGGATCGAGAGCGTCAGAAAGACCTTCGACGCCTTTTGCCCGCGGTGCTTTTCAATCAGCAGGCCGAAACCATAGCCCTGCACGATGGAGACGAGCATAAGCAGCATATATTTCGGCTCGCCCCAGGCATAGAAAAAGAGGCTTGCGAGCAGCAGCACCGCGTTTTTCAGCTGCCGCGGCGCTGCAAAGTAGATCAGCAGCGCCGCAGGCAGAAAGTAAAAGAGAAAGGGAACGCTGGAAAAGAGCATAAACTTCTCCGCCTTTCAGAAGATCAAATCAGGCGATGGCCTCGTCGCAGGCGACGGCAGCATCGGCAAAGGCCTCGGTGACCTTTTCGCTGAACTGGTCGACAAGGTCCTCCGCGCCGTAGCAGGAGATGACATAGTCGCCGAGCGTCAGGATGACGAGTTTGTCGGGGAAGCCGCACATCCACTGGCGGGACATGACGTTGTCCTTGAGGTCGGAGACGACACTGTCAACGTCGGAAGAGCTCGCAACATGGAACGCGCCCGCGGTGAAGGTGTTGGCGTTCATCATGTGAGTGAGGGACGCGGCGTCGGAGAGCTTGCCTGCGTCCGCGGCGGGGAAGGAGAGAGAGTAGTCAAGTGCGTCGCCGTCTTCGACGGAGAAGTTGCCGGGCGCGTCCTCGGTCATATTCGCCTCATCATAGTCGCCGCCGGCAGCAGGGAACTTGTCGTCGTCGCTGTAGTTGGCCCATACGGCGTTCAGCAGCTCGAGAGCGCTCGCGGGCTGGCTGTTATTGCCACTATTGTCGTCCGTCTTGCTGCCGCAGGCGGCGAGGGAGAGAGTCATCGCTGCGGCCAGCAGCAGGGTGAGAAACTTTTTCATGGGAATTTACCTCCAAAATGTTGTGTGTTGTCAATAGTAATGTGGAATGGGATGCTTACGCCCGCGCGGCGGCCCAATAGCCGTTGGCCTCGTCGTAGCGCAGCGTGACGGCGGGCGCGCCGTCGAGAGAGAGCGTGTAAACCATACCCGTGTCCGGCTCTTTGATGGTCCAGCAAAGCTGCACCTTGCCGGAGACGGTGTAGGAGGTGAACTCCTCCTGCAGCGAGTAAAGAGGCTGGGTCAGCACGCCATCCGACACCGTAACGGTCACGGCCTCGCCCGATTTGCTCTCGATGGTGAGCATCGGACTGAGCGGGCCGCTCAGACTGCCGCGCGCGTCGAGCGCCATCGCTGCGGGCTGACTGATGGGAATGGGGATTGAGGAGAGCGCTGCGCCTTCGACCTTGATCTCAGCCGGTAAGGTGTCGCGCGTCATCGCCAGGGCGGCGGCCAGCACGAGCGCAAGGCACGCCGCAGCGGCAAGAAAACGCGGGAGGGCGTACCGTTTGCGCGGCTTGTAGGCGTAGGCGTCCGCGATGAGCTCATCGTCGAGCTCGCCTATGGCGCGGGTCAGAACTTCATGCTTCACAGTATCCCTCCTTGATGAGATGCTCCTTGAGCTTTCTGCGCGTGCGCAGGAGCGTGGTTTTGATGCGGCTCTCGCCGCAGTGAAAGCGCGCGGCCAGCGCTTCGACCGGTTCGCAGTAGAAATAGCGCAGGATGAACATGCTGCGCACCTCTTCGCTCTGCGTGCGCAGAAACGCGCTGATGCTGCGGCCGAGCTCTGCTGCCATGGCCCCGTCGTCGGGCGAGGACAGGGCGGGTGCGCAGTCGTCCAGCTCGTCGAGCGAGAGCGCGAAGACGTCGCCCTGCCGCTTCTGCGCCGACCTCGCCTTATAGCGGTTCAGCGCCAGATTGCGCGCGATCTTGCCGAGAAAGGCAGACAGGATCGCAGGCCTTTGCGGCGGCATGGCCTGCCAGGCGTGTAAGTACGTGTCGTTGACGTTTTCTTCACTGTCGGCGCGGTCGGATAAAATGTTTTGCGAAATTTTCATGCAATAGCTTTCGTATTTGGCGGCGGTGGCTTCGATGGCGTGCTCGTCCCGCTGCCAGTAGAGGTCGACGATCTCATGGTCGTCCATAGGCTCGCTCCTTTCTGTTGTCTGCCATCATGGGGAAAAGACAACTTTTTTGCCGTTTGCGTTACACAAAAGAGAAAATATTTTTGAAAGTATACCACATTCGCCCGTTTCGTAAAAGGGCGGCATGCTATTTTTGACAAAACGGGAACTTTTTTCCATCCGCGCCGTCTAATATAACAAATCCCGAAACGGAGGTACATCCGACATGAAACGATTCTTAACGCTGCTGCTCGCCGCGGCGATGGTCCTGTCCTTCGCCGCCTGCGGAGACAACGGAACGACGATCCGAAATGAAAAAGAGGAGGACAATGTGAAAAAAGACCCCATTGCCGCGCAGTATTTGCAGGACCTCGCCGTGAAGACGGCGGACTATCCCGTGCTGCCCGCCATGCCGAACGAGAGTGAGCTTGACGAGGCATTCAGCACCATCGACTATGACAAGATGGGCGCGGACGCCTATGAAAAGGCGCAGGAGAAGATCTGGGAGGACTGGGACGCGCGCAGCAATGCCTATTACGATGCGCTCAAGGCGCTGCGCAGCAAGGGCACGAGCTACCCCGCGGCATTCCTGCACTTCACACAGGAGACGGGCACGCTGCTTTCGGCGGAGGAGAACACCGTTCTCTCGTCCGCAAACCTGTATCTCGCCTTTGCGATGCTCAGCGAGACGACGGACGGCGACAGCCGCGCGCAGCTTTTATCGCTCTTAGGCCTTGAAAATACCGACGCGTCGCGCGCTGCGGGCAACTATGTCTGGCGCAATCTCTACGGCGAGACCTCGACGGGAAAGACGCTGCTCGGCAGCTCCGTGTGGCTGAATGAGAACGTCCCTTATAATGAAGAGACGCTGCAGGTGCTCGCCGAGCAGTACCTTGCTTCGACGTTCTCCGCCCCGATGGGAGATGAGAAGACGGACAAGGCCATCGGCGAATGGATCAATGAGAACACGGGCAATCTCTTGCAGGACGCGGCGGGTGAGATCCAGACGAAGCCCGAGACCGTGATGCTCCTTTTGACGACGCTCTATTTTAAGGACCAGTGGCGCGACGAATTCTGGAAGGATGCGACGAAGAAGGACACGTTCACCGCGGCAGGCGGCGAAAAGCAGAACGCCCAGTTCATGCATCGCACGGACGACCGCGCCGCGTACTATCGCGGCGAGAACTACACCGTGGCGGAGCTCGGCTTCCGCGGCGGGCAGTCGATGCGCTTTTTGCTGCCGGATGAGGGGACGACGCTCGAGAGCCTGCTTGCCAATGGTGAGGTCGTGGGCGGACTGATGGCCTACGACATGGACGCTGCGCTGCCGAGTGCGGAGATCCACTGGAGCGTGCCGAAGTTCGACGTGGATTCCAACCTGGAGCTGACCGACGCGCTCAAGGCGATGGGCGTCACGGATGTGTTCGACTTCAACAAGGCGGACTTCTCGCCCCTCGTCGACAAAGAGAAGTTTGACGAGAGCGTCGCTGTGACGCAGGTGCAGCACGCCGCGCGCGTCAAGGTGGACGAAAAGGGCTGCGAGGCCGCGGCGTTCACGACTATCACGGCGGACGCCGCATCTGCCATGCCCGAGGAACTTCCGGTGGTGGAGATGAATTTGAACCGGCCGTTTGCTTTCATGATCACCGGCGTGGACGGTCTGCCGCTCTTCCTCGGCACGGTGAATACATTGAAGTGATTTCCCACGCCGCGGGGAAATGTCCCATTGTCATGGGACTGCGCGGGGCAAAGGGGGCCTTCTCTCACGTGAGAGAAGGCCCCCTTTTGATCCCCCAAGAGAACGGCAGGGGCGTTTCGATCTCGCCCCTGCACCCCTAACGACCAAAAAGGAGGGGCAAGGCCCCTCCTTTTTGGATTATCCACCCTATGGCACTTCTGGTAAGCATTGCGCCTACTTCGGATGATTCTGTTTCGATGGTGCCTGCCGAGGCGGCATTGCTGCGCTCGCCGCATTTCTAATAGGAAAAAAACGACCGCATCAGCGGTCGTTTTCGTTCTTTTTATCAGTTCGTTCCAGAAGATAGTCGACGCTGACGCCATAAAAATCAGCGAGCGCGCACAAAACGTGCGGCGGCAGCATTCTTTCGCCACTCTCGTAATATGCGTATGTGCGCTGCGGAACATTGATTGCTTCGCCGACCTGACGCTGTGTCAAATCGGCGTCTTCCCGCAAATCGCGGATGCGCCGGTATCTTTTCACGTTTATCACCAAATACAGTATATGTAGAACAAATTGTTCTATTACATTTTTGAATATTCTGTTCTAAATGAGAGATGAGCAAAACGGACGGAAAAAACTGCCCGCAAACAAGGCAACTGGGAATCAAAAGAGCTTGGGGCATCTCAAGGGCGCAAAAACCATAGCGCAGTAACTCCCGCGCCTAAAAAAGGTATGGAAAAGACAGATCAGGCGGAACGCCGAAGCTGTTTGGCAGAACGGTAGGAGTGAGAGCCGTGCAGAACGGCGGCCAGCGCAACCGCTAAAGCGGAGATATGAGCCAGCGTATTGAGGTTTGCCACATTGTTTCCGTTACGCACCCATAATCGTTCCTGCCCAGACGCCTTAAAGCGGGAGTTGTATCTTTCACACTCTGTACGCAAGGCATAGATACGCTTAAAACGCAGGCATTCCCTGTCAATGGAAAGTCTGTAGTCTGTTGGAATGGTCTTATACTTGGTACAACCCTGGTTTTTCTTCCCATTGTTCCAGTTTTTGTGGTTGCAGGGGCAAACGCTGGTTTTGGACTGGCGGAAGGGGCAGCAGTATTTCTGCCGAATCCCCCCTCTGCCATCGGTGGTCTTGCCATCTTTGTGCATGGCCAGTCCGGCCTCGCAGATTGGATTACCGGCAGAAATTGCTTCAGAGGTTTTCGTACTGCGTGGATTGAGGGGGATAAAAGTTTCCCCATCATAGACCGTTTTCACGGTGTTGTAGATGCTTTTCACATCGTAGCCCTTGTCGGCAAGGAAGGTGTATTCTTTCAAAGAAACCGTCTGATTCGCAGCTGCGAGGATATCAGCGGCGACGGAGGAATCGGCGACATTGCCCGGTGTGGTCAGCTCGTAGAGCGGCAGGCCGGAGATGCAGTCCACCAGCACATGACTTTTGTAGCCCCAGTAGAACTCATACCGGCGCTCATTGTGCTGGTTGGAGGCCGAGTGGACGCCGAGGGCGCAGTCCGGATCGCTTTTCGGGTGGTTTTCCTTGGAGAACTTGTTCTTTGCAAAGGATTTTGGATTGTTCTGCTTCGTGTTTGCCATGACGGGCGTGGAATCCAGGCCAATAAATGAGGCGTCCACGATCCCCATCTCATAGAGTTTCTTCACCTGTGCCGCCATGATTTCTTTCAATGCAGCGTTATCCATTTTTTGAGGAAACGGTCATACGTCCAGTAGGACGGCAGCGGCTCCATGATATTGAACCCGCAGTAGTGGGCAATGAGCCGGTTGTTGTCTAGATAATCCGCCAAATCTGTGATTTGTGAGAAGCCCTCGCATTTCATAACGATAAAAGCACAGACCATGGCTTCTTTGGGGAAGCCCCGCCGCCCGGTTGCCGCCCTGGGCAGCGTGAAGTAAAGACTGCTGAAAAGCTTGTCGTAGAACGCAGCGGCGCTTTGGGATGTAAACAATGTCACATCCTGAATGATTTCCTGTCGGTAGATAGCGGCCAGCCCCTTTCTGGTTGGTTTTCTCTCAAGTCAATTTTACCAAAAAGGGGCTCCGCTTTCTATACCATTTGAGTGATTTTCGGCTTCAGCCATGGCCGGGAAGCATTGCAATTACTGCGTTTCTTGCGTTTTGCTCATGGCTGGTTCTAAATTGTAAACGAGGTGATGAAAATGACGACGTATAAGGCTCTATATCATTTGATGGTCCAAAATATGAGTGAGGCCATCGACCTTTACGATGCGGGCAAAGGTATCCTTGCCCGTGAAGTCCTAAAAAAAGCCCTGTTAGATGCAGAAGAGCAAGTCATTTCGCAAGACATCATCCCCGATGAGCCTATTGGCAGTACCGATCCAGCAGAAAGCTAAAAAAGCAGCACCCCAAAGCGGCGAGCGAAGCAATGCCACACCGTCAGAAGCACGGGGTGGATAATCCAAAAAGGAGGGGCTACGCCCCTCCCTTTTGGTCGTTAGGGGGTGCAGGGGGCGAAATCGAAACGCCCCCTGCTTTTCTCTTGGGGGTCCAAGGGGGATATTCTCTCACGCGAGAGAATATCCCCCTTATTTCGTAGCAGCGCCATCGGCGCTGCCACCCCTCCCGCGCAGAGCACGGGATATTTTTCCTCAATTTTTCTAAAAAAGTGAAAGAAAACAAAAAATGACTGACCCTTGATCGCGATTACTGAACTACGATCAAGGGTCAGCCATGATGAATATTTGGATCTCTCATATTCTGTTTTCTTTCCTTCCTTTCTTCAATGATCTGGTGCCGAATATCGCTTACTCCGGTTTCCACTCCTGCTATCTCAAACACCGCGGTTGCGGCGGTTTTACCTGAATGACGGTACACATCAGAGAGTGCTGCGCGATGGATATGATCGGAACCATTTGGAATCGGGTTTGTGAAGATCACTTATACATTGGTCTCACCCTTTCTGTGTTTAAAGAATAGCAAGAATGAGCACAAAAATCAAGCGGCGGAATGGATAAAGATGCGATCGATATTTTGTGCGCAGGGCTGATTATTCGAAAATCGGCAGAAAATGCTTGCGGTTTATCCTGCGCTTTAGTATAATAAAGCTGTTAGGCCGCCTGAAAAGGGCGGCTTTTTTCATTTTCGGAAGTACACGGCGTCCCACTCCTCGCCGTTGGGGACGAGCGGCGGCTCGATGACAAGGCCGCTTTTGCCGCCGCGCTTTCCCTCGACGAAGAGGAGCGAGGGCGCGGCGTCCGGCGATTTTGCGAGAAAGCGCAGACGCTTGGGCTCGATGCCGTGACTCCGCATGGCGCAGAGCACGTCGGCGAGGCGCTTGGCGCGGTGAACGAGGGTGAAGCGCCCGCCATAGCGCAGCACACGCTGCGCCGCGGCGCAGACGTCGTCCAGCGAGCAGGAGGTTTCCTCGCGCGCGATTTGGCGCGCTTCGCCTTTGGCGCTCTCGCCGCTGCCGGCGGGAAAGTACGGCGGGTTCGAGATCACATAGTCGACGCTGCCGGCCTTTGGCAGGACGGAGACATCGCGAAGGTCGCCTTCGTGGAAAGCGGCTCTGTCCGCCCAGGCGTTTTCGGCGAACGTCTTTCGCGCAAGCGCTGCCGCGGGCGCGGAGAGCTCAACATTTTCGATAAAAAGCGATTCCTGGCGCGCGAGCAGGAGCGTTCCGAGAAGACCAATCCCGCTGCCGAGGTCGCAGACCGTGTCGCCGCGGGACGGGCGGGCAAAGTAGGCGAGGCAAAAGCTGTCCGTCCCCGGCGGGAAGAGGGCGGTGTCGTAATAAAAGCAGGGGCCGTGCGGCCAGAGCTCGTCGCGTTTTTCCATGTGATGACCCTTTCTGATGATAAAAATAAGGACGCGCTTTTGCGCGTCCTTATTTTTTAAGTACCCTTAGACCTTAGGCCTGGGAGATGGCGCCGTTGGGGCAGGTATCAGCGCAGGAGCCGCAATCCAAGCAGGCATTTGCGTCGATCTGATACTGGGAATCGCCCTGGGAAATAGCACCGACGGGGCAGGCGTCTGCGCAAGCACCGCAGCTGACGCAGGCAGAGCTAATCTGATAAGCCATAATTAGTACCTCCATAAGTTGATGTCGCTATTATAGCATGTCAAAGCGAAAATGCAAGAGTCAGAATGCAGGAAAATATTGAATTTTCTGTGTCATTTACGGTGTTTATTTTTGAATAAACCGGTCAAAAATGAAAGGACGAAAAGGAAGCGGAGGGTAGAGCGATGAATGACCGGAAATTCAGCCTGAAGGCAGAACATGTGCTGCGCTGTGCGCAGGCAGCGGCGGGCGAGTTGGGGCACGGCTATGTGGGCTGCGAGCACCTGCTGCTCGCGATGCTGCGCGAGGAGGACGACGCGGCCTGCCGCGCGCTGAGTGCCTCGGGCATCTACGAGTCGGCAGTGCGCGAGAGGATGATCGAAAAGCTGGGGCGCGGCACGGCGGAGAGATCGACCGTGCAGGGGCTCACCCCGCACGCGCGCTGCGCGGTCGAGCTGGCTGTGGGCGAGGCGCTGCGCGCGGGCAGCGGAGAGATCGAGGCGGGACACCTGCTGCTTGGCATCCTGCGCGACAGCGGCAATATGGCCGTGCGGCTGCTGCGATCGCTGGGTGTGGATACCAAAAAGCTGTACAGCGACACGCTGCGCGCGATGAGCCTGTCGCCGCGCAAGCTCCCGCTGCCCGAGGTGCGTGCAAGCCGCGCGGAGGCGAAAAACGGCAAGACGCTCTTGGAATTCTCGCGCGATCTGACGGCGATGGCACGCGAGGGGCGGCTCGACCCAGTGATCGGGCGGGAAAAGGAGATCGCCCGCGCGCTGCGCATCCTGACGCGGCGGACGAAAAATAACCCCGTGCTCATCGGCGAGCCGGGTGTTGGCAAGACGGCCATCGCCGAGGGCCTCGCCGAAAAGATCGCCGCGGGCGACGTGCCGGAGGAGCTTATCGACAAGCGCATCCTGCTGCTCGACCTCTCCGGCATGGTGGCGGGGACAAAGTACCGCGGCGAGTTTGAAGAGCGCATCCGCGCCGTGCTCGACGAGGTGCGGCGCGACGGCAATGTCATTTTGTTCATCGACGAAGTGCACACCATCGTCGGCGCGGGCAGCGCCGAGGGGGCGGTGGACGCGGCGAATATCTTAAAGCCCGCGCTCGGGCGCGGGGAGATCCGCGTCATCGGCGCGACGACGCTCGAGGAGTACCGAAAATTCATCGAAAAGGACGCCGCGCTCGAGCGGCGGTTCCAGAGCGTGCAGGTCGGCGAGCCGGACGAGAAGCAGGCGCTGCAGATCTTACAAGGCCTGCGGCCAAAGTACGAGGCGTATCACGGCCTTTCCATCGAGGACGAGGCCCTGCGCACGGCGGTGACGCTCTCAAAGCGGTATCTGCCCGACCGTTTTTTGCCGGATAAGGCTATCGACCTTATTGACGAGGCGGCGGCAAGCGTGAAACTGTCCGCGCGCAGCGCCTCGCCCGAACTGAAAGCACTCGAAGAGAAGGCGAGCGCCGCCGCGCGGGACAAGGAGACTGCCATCCGCGCGCAGTACTATGAAAAAGCGGCGCGGCTGCGCGACGCGGAGGAGAGCTTCCGCACGCAGGCGGCAGCTGAGCGGAAAAAACAGGCGCGCGAGGCGAAAAAGACCGCTGTGCGTGTGACGGCGGAGGACATCGCCGCCGTGGTGTCGAACTGGACGGGCATTCCGGTGACAAGGCTCAACGAGAGCGAAAGCGCGCGGCTTTTGACGCTTGAAGAAACGCTGCACGCGCGCGTCGTCGGGCAGGAGGACGCGGTGCGCGCCGTGGCGCGCGCCATCCGCCGCGGGCGCGTCGGCGTCAAGGATCCGAAACGGCCTGTCGGGTCGTTCCTCTTCCTCGGTCCCACGGGCGTGGGCAAGACGGAGCTCAGTAAAGCGCTCGCCGAGGCGGTATTTGGCAGCGAGGACGCGATGATCCGCATCGACATGAGCGAGTATATGGAAAAACACACCGTCTCGCGCCTGATCGGCTCGCCGCCGGGCTACGTTGGCTACGACGAGGGCGGGCAGCTGACGGAAAAGGTGCGGCGCAAGCCATACTCCGTCGTGCTTTTCGATGAGATCGAAAAAGCGCATGAGGACGTGTGGAACATCCTGCTGCAAATTTTAGAGGACGGCGTCGTGACGGATGCGCAGGGCCACAAGGTGGACTTTCGCAACACGGCGGTCATCATGACGTCGAACATCGGGGCGAAGAGCATCACGGCGGCGGGCGCGCCGCTCGGCTTTGCGCCGGAGGAGCAGAAAAGCGCCGACGCGCAGTTCGCTGCCGTGAAGGCGGCGGTAATCGCGGAGCTGCGGCGGACGTTCCGGCCGGAATTTTTGAACCGCGTGGACGAGACGATCGTCTTCCGCCGCTTATCGCGCGAGGACTGCGCCGAGATCGCGCGGCGGCTGCTTGCGCAGACCGTTTCCCGCGCCGCGGCGCTCGGCATCACGCTTGAGGCGGACGAGGAGTGCGCGGTCTCCCTCGCCGAGCGGGGCTACGATGTTTCCTACGGCGCGCGTCCCCTGCGGCGGCTCATCCGCGGCGAGGTGGAGGACGCGCTCGCGACCTGCCTTTTGGACGGCACGCTCGCAAGCGGCGACACGGCGGTGTTGGCGGCGGAAAACGGCACGCTCTGCGTGCGCCGGCGGGAGAAAGCGGCGGCCGCCGCCCTCGGCGACGTCGGCGCGCAGAAGGCGTGAAAAAAGGGACGCATCAGACAGAAGACCCGACCGATGGATGCTCATCGGTCGGGTCTTCATGCTTGTGTACGGATTTTTTGCGGTCCGAATGATGCAGGGGAACTTCGTTCTTGAAGGGATGAAACCGGTTCGGCAAACCACAATTAGTTGCTGCTGTCCCCTGCGATTAGAGTTGTTTCTAATTGCACTTGATAAGTATTTTCTTCTCCGCTTAGATTGGTCGTTTTTAATTCAAACCACAGATTATCAGCCAGCTTATCGGCATCGCCGTCTCTCAAAACATCACCGGAAATTTTCTCGATATTACCGGAAACGTCTATTGTCCCGCCTGTTTGATCGGCAACTGCATGGGAAAGTAAAATGGAGTCTTCCTCGCCATCAACATAAATGGTGGTGGAATATGCGGTAATATCAGCAAAATCATCTGACATTACTTTCAAATTGCCGCCATAGCAGATTTCATCTTTCCCCGATAGAACAATTACGCCATTTGATACCGAAATCGACTCGCTATTTCCGCTGAATGAATAGACCTTCAAGGACTGCACCTGACTGCTTTTAGAAGAATTTCCGCATCCGGTAAATAACATCGTACAGACCAGCAGCGACAGGATGATGGTTGCAATTTTTTTCATCATCTTTTACCTTTTTGCTTTATCTGCGCGTTGCGGCGTTCCAAACGCCTGCCCGAGGGGATGCGCTTCTCCTCATTCAAAGCGCTCAACGGTCGTTGCGAGGTCGTAGCTTGCCTTGAGCGCCTTGAGCTTTGCCATCGGCTCGCCCGCGGAGTGCTTGTCGAGCGCGGCGCGGTCGCGCCAGTGCTCCACGAGCAGCACGCAGTTTTCCTCGGCAAGAGGCCGGTAGTAGTCGTACTGCATGCAGCCCTCTTCCGCGAGGACGGCGGCGCGCAGGCCACTTCGCTCCATCTCTGATGCAAAGTCATTAGCCTTTTCGCCGCGATAGAGAACGTGAAGTAAAATGCCTTCCATAAAGTAAGGCTCCTTTCCTGCTTGTTCGTATTACGATACGTCGATCATTTCGAGGTATTTGTAGCCGTTTTCGGCAATGTGGTCCTTGCGGCCCTGCAAATTGTCGCCGAGCAGCAGATCAAACGAGTGTGCCGTCGCCTCCGCGTCCTCGGGCATGACCTTGATGAGACGGCGTGTCTCGGGGTTCATGGTCGTGAGCCACATCATTTCGGGGTCGTTCTCGCCGAGACCTTTCGAGCGGTCGACCTTGTAGCGCTTGCCCTCAAGGGTCTTGACGATGTCGTTTTTTTCCTTGTCCGTGTAGGCGAACCACGTCTTTTCGCCGCAGGTGATCTCAAAAAGCGGGGTCTCGGCGATGTAGACATAGCCCTCGCGAATCAGCGTCGGGCAGAGGCGGTAGATCATCGTCAGGATGAGCGTCCGGATTTGGAAGCCGTCGACATCGGCATCGGTGCAGAGGATGACCTTGTTCCAGCGAAGATTGTTGATATCAAAGGCGTTCAGGTCCTTGACAAACTTGCCCGGCACCTCGACGCCGCAGCCGAGGACCTTCAAAAGGTCGGTGATGATCTCACTCTTGAAAATACGCGGATAGTCGGCCTTGAGACAGTTTAAGATCTTGCCGCGCACGGGCATGATGCCCTGAAACTCGCCGTCGCGCGAGAGCTTGACGCTGCCGAGGGCGCTGTCGCCCTCGACGATGTAGATCTCGCGGCGCGAGACGTCGCGCGTGCGGCAGTCGACAAACTTTTCGACGCGGTTTGAGATGTCGATGCTGCCGGAGAGCTTTTTCTTGATGTTCAGGCGCTGCTTTTCCGCGCTCTCGCGGCTTCTTTTGTTGATGAGTACCTGCTCGGCGATCTTGAGCGCGTCGACGCGGTTTTCGATGAAATAGGTTTCGAGGCGGGACTTCAGAAAGTCCGTCATCGCCTCCTGCACGAACTTGTTCGTGATGGCCTTTTTCGTCTGGTTCTCGTAGCTCGTCTGCGTGGAGAAGTTGTTCGAGACGAGAATGATGCAATCCTCAATGTCCTGCCAGGCGATGCGCGCCTCGCCCTTCTGATATTTGTTGTTGTCCTTCAAATACTTGTCGATGGCGTAGACAAAGGCGGTCTTCGACGCCTTTTCGGGGCTGCCGCCGTGCTCGAGCCACGAGGAGTTGTGGTAGTGTTCGATGCGCTGCACCTTATTCGAGAAGCAGCACGCGCAGGAGAGCTTGACCTTGTATTCGGGCTTGTCCTCGCGGTCGCGGCCGCGGCGCTCGGTCTCCCAGAAGACGGGGGTGGTCAGGGCGTCTTCACCCGCGATCTCGGCGACATAGTCGATGATGCCGTTTTCGTAGACGAAGTCCTGCGTCTCAAAGTGGCCGGGGAGAACTTCGTTTTTGAAGCGGAACGTGATGCCAGCGTTGACGACGGCCTGACGGCGCAGGGTATCGACGTAGTAGTCGGCGGGAATGTCGATATCGGTGAACACGTCGAGGTCGGGCAGCCAGCGCGTGCGCGTGCCGGTCTTGCGGCCGCGGTCGGTCGGCTCGATCTTGAGCTCGTCGCCCTTTTTGCCCACGGGCTCGCCGCGCTCAAAGTGCAGGGAGTATTTGTTCCCGTCGCGCCAGACGGTCACGTTCATATAGCGCGAGGAATACTGCGTCGCGCACGCGCCGAGGCCGTTGAGGCCGAGGGAGTATTCATAGTTGTCGCCGTCCAAGTTGTTGTATTTGCCGCCGGCGTAGAGCTCGCAGTACACGAGCTCCCAGTTGAAGCGCTTTTCCTTGGGGTTATAGTCCACAGGGCAGCCGCGGCCCATGTCCTCTACTTCGATGCTGTGGTCTAAGTAGCGGGTGATGGTGATGAGCTTGCCATGGCCCTCGCGCGCTTCGTCGATGGAGTTCGAAAGGATCTCGAACACGGCGTGCTCGCAGCCGTCCAGTCCGTCCGAGCCAAAGATGACGCCCGGACGCTTGCGCACGCGGTCCGCTCCCTTGAGCGACGAGATGCTCTCATTGCCGTAATTCGTTTTTTTTGCTTCTGCCATTGGGGTTTCTCCATTTCGCCGAAATTTACGATTCTGATCTTCAAACACAAAACTTGGTACATTATACGATTTTTTGACCACAATGGCAAGTGGCCGCGGCAGATTTTTCCTTTTGTGGGAGAAATGCACGCAGGCGCGGGAATTCCACCGCTGATTTTGCCGAAACGCGTCGAGCATAACCAATTGTCAACCGGCGGGAACGCACTGGAACAACAAAGTTATTCACAGTTTCCACAGAGTTTTCCACATCGTTATGTCAACAGAATAACCGCGGATAAACCATGAATGGACACGCTTCCGCCTCCTCCGCGCGGTGAAAGAGGGAGAAAGCAAATTTCGTCAATTTGCCCCCTTGACGAAATGGCGCGGACGTGTGCGAAAAAAGAGAGCGCCGCGGGTAGCAGCGCATAAGACAGGTTTATAAGGTTTAGAGAGAACAGCGTGGCGGAAGTCACGCTGTTCTGCTTTTTGATGCGTGAGTGAGCATTTCGGCAATGATGCTCTCCGGCAGGAAACCAATGCAGGCAAGGCTGATATGCACATCCTGCACTCGCTGCCCGCTGCTCTTATCCGGCGCGGAAACATAGACCCTGTTCACAAGATCATGCAGCACAGCGGGCGTCAGTTCCTGCAAGTTGGGATATTTCTTCGCCCGGAGGATGAACTGCTCAATGCTGTCGGCTTCTTCCTCCTGCTGGGCAATCTCCTGTTCCAAAAGCTGCATTTTCTCCGTCAGCTCTGTTTGCTCATTTTCATAGTCGGCGGACAGCTTTTCAAATCGGCTATCATTGATTTTGCCGGAGATATTGTCCTCATAGAGCCGTTTGAACAGACGGTCAAGCTCTTCCATCCTGCGCTGTGCCTGCGTGAGCTGTCTGCGCTTTGCGGCGAGTTCTTTCTTGAAGTCCTCCTTGCGTTTTGCTCCCAGCTTATCACGGAACAGGTCTTCACAATCGGAGATTTTTTATCTCACATTCCTCCTGCCAAATATTCTTCTGCATAGTGCACAGCGGTTGCTCCATCGGCCACGGCGGTCACAACTTGCCGTAATGCCTTTGTACGGACATCACCCACAGCGAATACGCCGGGAATGTTGGTGCGGGTACTCTCATCTGCAATGATATAGCCTGCTGAATCAACCTCAACCTGATCTTTCACCAATTCGCTGGAAGGTTTCCTTCCAATGCTGACAAACACACCGTCACAGGCCAGAGTGGTTTCCTCTCCGGTTTTCACATTCCGCAGTCGGATACCGAGCACCTTTTCGTCGTGAAGCAGCTCAATAATCTCGCTGTCCCATCGGAATTCCACATTCTCTGCTTTCATCAACGGTTCATGGTAGATCTTAGTTGCCCGCAAGGTATCTCTGCGATGAACAACAATTACCTTTCTGCAAATGCGGGAGAGAATCAGAGCGTCTGCCGCAGCGGTATTCCCACAGCCTGCGATGACCACAGTTTTGTTCTTGTAGAACATTCCGTCACAAGCCGCACAGTAGTTGACGCCTTTGCCAATCAGTTCTTGCTCGCTCTCAACCCCCAGTTCTCTCGGGCCAGCACCGGTTGCCAACACGATTGTTCTGGCAAACAAGGGGCCTTCACTGGTCGCCGCTTTCTTCACAGTACCGGACAGGTCAAGTGACAGTACCTCGGTAAGCTTTGTCTCTACGCCGAACCGCTCTGTTCCACGCTTCATTTTCTCTCCCAGAGAAAAGCCGTCGATGCCATCCTCAAAGCCGGGATAGTTGTCGATCTGCTCGGTCAAAGCCATCTGTCCGCCGGCAGACAGTTTCTCCAAAACCACCGTGTCCAATCCGGCTCTGGCAGCATAAAGTGCTGCGGTATAGCCACCGGGTCCACCGCCCACCACGATCATATCATAGATATGTTTCGTAACATTCGCCTCCTGCTCCCGGTGCTGCAAGGTTTCCTCAATGAAAGCCACCAGCTGTGCCCTGGATTCCGGGGCTACGATAGAGCCAAGAACCTGTCCGTTCTGATAGATCAGCAAAGTGGGGACAACTTCAATCCTCTCGGACTGAGCCAATTCCGGCTCGTCATCAATGTTGACCGCACCAAACACCAACGTATCCTGGTACTCCTCCGCCACACTCTCCAATGCTGGAGCCAGACGGCGGCAATATACACACCAAGGGGCTGAGAATTCTACCAGAACAGGCTGCTCCGCCTGCGTGTACTTCCGATAGCTTTCTGCATTCATATTCAAAATCGACATCACTCATCGCTCCTTTTGCTTTTATTATAATCAGTATACCACGAATAACCGATGCTTCCGTGACGATATCACAAAAAGGCGCTCCGCTGCGCGAAGCCGCCTTAAAGGAGCCACACAGGTTTATAATTGCTGTTGGATTTTCTCGCACTCTGCACAGAGCATCCGCTTTGTTTCTTTCACATCTTCGGAGGAACTGCTCGGCTGCTTTTTCAAGCGAGGTAATGTGCTATGAAAACCAGACGATTTGAAGCGATTTGTTACTGCAAATAACACCAATCAGTCGTCATCTTCCAATTCATCGGCATCACCGGAGTCGAAGTCATCTTCCTCATCGACACCATCGGAGTCCATGTCATCCGGCTCATCAGCATCATCAGGGACATCTTTCGGGTCGAAGTCATCGTCGCGGTCAGAACTCTCAAATGGGGCGCCGGTATAGTTGGCGTAGTTCCGGATGTCCACGTCGGACTTTGTGAGATATTCGGTCAGTTTCTTCATGGACAGCCTGGCCAGCGTGTCATAGTCCATTCCCGGGTGTGCTTCTACCACCCGCCGAATCAGGGCGGCCTTACCGGGAGTGATGCCGTACTTTTCCGCAAGATCCACCAGATCGTCGTCCAGTTCCACTTCCTGGTCGAAAACCGCGCTGGAACCTACCATGGAGGTGAGACAGTCGTTGATCTCACCGGAGAGCCGGACACGGAGGGACTCAGTCTTCTCCGCGCTGCCGCTGCTGACGGAAAGCAACACCACATCCCGGGCTTCTGTAAGATATCCATGCCTGACCATGGAGCCGATCACAGCGTTCACCGCCACATTGAGGTCGGCGTTCTTCAGGTCCATATTCTCCAGAACGATCTCCCCATCCGGGTTGTTGGCTTGGACGCGGATGACCTTCTCGTTACAATTGACCTGGAGTGCGACACTGGGATTCACGTCCAGAAAGACCGTGGTGTCTACCCGGAGATGGACCATATAAAACGAGAGAAAGCAGACCGCCAAACAGGCAGCCAGTGAGGAGATCGCTCTGATATTCTGCCCGGTGCAGCGCTTTTTCGGCCTAACGCCGTCCAGATACCACTCGTCGCCTTTGGCCTTTTCAACCGGCTGCTCCCAGAGTTCCTCGGCCTTGTGGGGTATAAGCGTTTCAGTGGCGCTCTTCAGGCACTCATTTACATAGGCTTCTGTGATGGGTTTCATAGCTTTCCCTCCAGTTGGCCTCGTAGTTTTTTAATTCCGCGGTTATACTTTGAGAGGACGGTGGACAATGGCAGTTCCAGCAACTCCCCGACCTCACGGTGCTTCAGCCCGGAGACAGCGTGGAGCATAATGATTTGGCACTCATCCCGAGACAAAATCTGGAAGGCTGTCTCCAGCACGATCCTGTCCTCTCTGTCCTCAATCTCCCTGCATTCCAGTTTTTCCCGAATCTCCTCAAAAGGGATAGCAGCAGCCCGTTTAGCCTGGCGGAACTTCATCATGCAGATATTCCGGGCGATGGTGAGGATCCAGACCATGGGTTTGCCCATAGGTGCATAGAGGTGGGCGGCAGCGCGAATTTTCAAAAAGGTCTCTTGCATGGCATCCTCTGCATCCTCTCGGTTGCGGAGGAGGGCCAGAGCATAAGAGAACACCGCATTTCCTGCCAGCTCGTAGAGCAGGCAGAAGGCATCCTTGTCCCCTTCTCCAATCCGGGGAAACAGGTCTTCATCTATCTCAATGGTTTCTCTCTCTGGTGGTGTATCATAGGCCACAGCGGCAAACACCAGCATGGCAATCCCTCCCTGCGTGAGCGGGGATCTTTATCTCACACACAATTATACTATAATTCATTCTTCTCCTGCTGGACAAGCCCCAAAATGATTGTCAGATTTCCATTGCGGCAGCGGATGGCATCGATGAATTCTTTCTCCTGATTCAAATTCCGCAGCTCAACCCTATAGAAAAGCTCGTACATGGTGCCCATATTGGTGGTTTTGACCCGCTCCAGAGCGGCGTGCTTGGTATAGGTCTGGAAGAGATCGTCGAAAATGCCAGTGTAGTTCAAGTCCTCGGGGGTGGTGATGCGAAGCATTCGCTCCGTGGAATCCCTTTTGCCAAACCGGGCCCTCTCCAGAATGAAGATAGCCCCGCCCACCACCAGGGTGATGATAGCGCCCAGGGACAAAAAGCCTATCCCCACCGCCAGACCCACCGCCATGGCGTAGAACAGGAAACCAATCTCCCGGGCGGTGCCGGGGGCGCTGCGGAACCGCACCAGACCGAAAGCCCCCAGTACAGCCACCGATGTACCCAGGTTCCCGTTGACGATGAGGATGACCGACGCCACCAGCAGGGGCATGACGGCCAGCACCACCCCAAAGCTGCCGGGGCGGACGGTTGACGACTGATAGAGCAGGGCGATGACCAGTCCCAAAATGAGGGCAGAGCCCATAGCGGCGGCCACCGCCGCTATGGAAAACGTACCCGTGTAAAAAATGCTGCTTAACATATCAATTGTCTCCTTGAATCATTCCAGTTTTCCTCTGTGTGAACCGTGAGCACGTCCACGTCAAAGGCGTCATGTTCCCGTTTGTAGATGTTCCCGTACTTGGAAAAAGACGTAGTGTAGAGGGAGAGTTCGGACAAAATACGGGTAAACCACAGGGGCGTGGCCCCCATGACCTTGCTCTCCATCAGATACCACCCACGGGGCAGAAGTGTCTCTCCGGCGTCACCGTTTTCCAGCCCCTTCCTGGTTCGGCGACTTCGGATATTTTGGTCAAAGGTCACCCGGAAGTCCGGATTCTCCTTTCCAAAGAGGGCCACCCGGTCGTAAGCCAAATACAGTCTCCGTTCCAGAGGATACCGGGAGAGAAAGAAGTCGATCTCACGCAAAATCTGGCTGTCCCACTGAGGCCGTATCCCACGCTCCACATACTCGTAAGCCTCCCGCAAAGTAAGCTGGACCCGGCGCTTGTTGACCACCTTCTGGTATTTCTTCTTGATCTCCAAAAACACCTTGCTGTCCATGTCTGGTATCCCATAGCTCCTTAGCCGCAGTTTCTCTTTATAGATCGGATCATCGATGGAGCGGCGGATGAGAAGGTCATCCGGGGTGTCGTAGTAGATGTTACAAATGGTATGCAGGCCGTAGGAATCCACCTGCATATAGGGCGAAAGCCGTCCACGAAGCTCCTGATAGACCGTCTCCGGCATCAGGTACTTTTTCTCGTACCGGTTAAAAACAGACTGTGGCATGTCGCTTCCTCCTTTCTGGTCCAAACTCCCCGATCCCCTTTTATCCGCTTCTATCGTAACAATGCAGAAAGAGGGGACTTTATCGCACACACTCAAAGAATTTTTCAATTAGGATGTAGGGTCCACTCCGCAAACCGCTCCCGAAGTTCCTCAATTTGCTGCTGCAGCATCTCTGCGTTTTTCTCTGCCGATAGACTATATATACGAAAAAGCCGGCGTTATCCTGGCTTATAGGCATCCTCCTGTAAAAAAACCGCCTGCCAAGTTTCCTCGGCAGGCGGCAAAATCATATCATTACACTTCGGTCATCCACAAGCCGTGGAGGTTGCAGTATGCGTAAACAGCCACTGCCTTGTCATCTCCCAGGGAGAAGGTGACGTTGGGATCATCGCCGGGCTTCAGGGCCTTGCGCTGACCGCCACGCTCCGTCTGAACATAGACCCACTCAATGAAGTGTTCGGGAGCCATGGGATGGTTCACGGAACCTACATTGACGTTGATAGCACCGTCTTCCACCGTGACCACAGGCAGATGCTTTTCGCCGCTGGCCTCCACAATGTTGGGTTCCAGAGCCTCCATTTTCTGGCCGCAGCACATCATAGGCACGCCGGAGTCATGGATCACACCAACCAGATTGCCACAGTGGCGGCAGATATAAAACTTCGCGCTCATCAGTATTTCCTCCTATCAATAGTTTTCCTTGCGGACTTCAAAGAATGCCTGGGGGTGCTTGCAGACAGGGCAAACCTCGGGAGCCTTGGTGCCAACGACCAGGTGGCCGCAGTTACGGCACTCCCACATAGTAACGCCGCTCTTCTCAAAGACGGCCATGGCCTCCACGTTGCTCAGCAGCTTGCGGTAGCGCTCCTCATGGGCTTTCTCGATGGCAGCCACACCACGGAACTGCTCGGCCAGCTCATGGAAGCCTTCCTCGTCGGCCTCACGGGCCATGCGGTCATACATATCCGTCCACTCGGCGTTCTCACCCTCGGCGGCATGGAGCAGGTTCTCGGCGGTGTCGCCCAGCTCGCCCAGAGCCTTGAACCACAGATTGGCGTGCTCCTTCTCGTTCTCGGCGGTGTGGAGGAACAGGGCGGCGATCTGCTCATAGCCGGCCTTCTTGGCGACGGAGGCAAAGTAGGTGTACTTGTTCCGTGCCTGGCTCTCACCGGCAAAGGCTTCCCACAGGTTCTTCTCCGTTTTGGTGCCGGCATAGGGGTTCTTCGCAGGGGCGGCCTCTTCGATCTTCACAAACTTGTCGGCGGGCTGCTTGCAGACAGGGCACTTGAAATCAGGGGTCATGGGGCCTTCATGAATATAGCCGCAGACAGAGCATTTCCACTTTTCCATTTTCTTTTCCTCCGTTTTTTCATTGAATTGAATGGTATGTAACAGGGATTCCACCGCATCCGCCGGGATGCCGGGATATGCTTTGATGCTTTCCAGAAACGCCTTAGTGTTGCTGCTCTGGGGAAGCATGAAGCCCGCTTCACGGCACAGGTCCTCCGCCATCAGCCGGGAGGACTTTTCCACGGCCACGCTCAGAGCATCCGGCAACTGAGAAGCAATGCTCTCGGCTTGCGCCTTGCTCTGTACCAGACCCCGCAGGGCTTCCACTACCTTCTCCTCCTTGGGCTGCTGCACAGGAAGGATCTTGGGAACCATAGAAATGGCCGAGGATGGACAGGCTTCGGCACAGGCGCCGCATCCGATGCACTTTTCCGGATCAATGACGCTGTTCTCCGTATCCGTGGCCCCAGTGGGACAGACGTAAAGACACAGGCAGTCCTTGGTGCATAAACGAAGATTTCTCACCGCGTATTTTTCAGCCATCATCAAGCCCTCCCTTCCACTTTTTCAAATTTCCAGCTGGGGACCTTGCAGACCGGGCACTGCTCCGGAGCCGCATCGCCCACATAGACAAAGCCGCAGACCGTACAGACCCAGACGCCGGTGTTCTCCAGCATCTTGTCCCCTTCGCTTTCGTAACGGGTCAACAGGGATTGGAGCATCCGGGTGACTTTTTCGCTCCAGACCTGGCACCGCAGAGCGCCCCGGTCCGGCTTTTCAGCGGACACCGCATTGCCATAGGGATAGCCAACTGTGAGGTCATGTTCAATGAGTTCCAGCAGCTTTTGGGTGCTGGGCTCCTGCACCGGCTCCGCTTTGGACCGGAAGAACTCTGCCAGCTTCCGGAAATCCTCTGCCTGCTGGGGCAGGTACTGCTTTTCGCAGCCTCTTGCCAGGTTGGAGCAGATGATGCTCATTTCCATGGCGGACAGTTCCTTCTCTACATGGGGCTTGTCCAGCACAGCAGCAGGCTTGACTTGCTGGGTGTTCTCACGGAACTGGGATTTATCCGCACCGCACAAGGGACACTTCCAATCGGCAGGAAGATCTTCCCACTTGCCACCGGCAGCTTCGTCATAAATATAGCCGCAAATACTGCAAACATATTGCTTCATAGGGTTCACCGCCTCCTTTAGCCATATTTTATCAAATCACGGCACAAATTCCGTGACTTTGTCACTCATTTCAGCCGCAGGAATGATGGCCGCAGCCATGCTCACCGCAGTTGCCCTCGTGGTGGTGCTCACCGTGGTGATTGCACATCACATTGGGGTTATAGGCCAGGGTTCCGGCGGCCAGTGCTTCCGCCGCCGCATCCGCATCACCGTCCACGCCGCCATACAGCTGGATACCTGCCGCCGCCAGTGCCGCCTGGGCACCGCCGCCGATACCGCCGCAGATCAGCGCGTCCACATGCAGCGCGCTCAGGACGCCCGCCAGCGCGCCGTGGCCGCTGCCGTTGGTATCCACCACTTCCGAGGAAACGATGTTGCCGTTTTCCACATCGTAGACCTTGAACTGCTCCGTGTGGCCAAAGTGCTGAAAAATTTCTCCGTTTTCGTAAGTGACCGCAATTCTCATGATGGTTTCTCCTTTTGGCTTTGCATATTGTTGATTGAATTTTTGCTTATAGCAATTGCTCCATCCGCACTCCCAGTTGCCCCCGTTGCAAAGCTGATAGTCTCCGCCCTCGATCCGCAGAGGCAGGCCGTCCACCAGCACGTCCGCCAGTTTTTTTCTGGCGTTGGCATAGATCTGCTGCACAGTGGTGCGGGCAACCTGCATGAAATCACCGCACTGCTCCTGAGAGAGCCCCTCCTTGTCGATGAGGCGGATGGTCTCGTACTCATCTACCGTCAGGATGACGGCCTGTTCTCTGTTTTTACGGTCTTCCGGCAAAAACGTCAGTGTCTGGGGGTAATCACACACGCGCCTGCATTTCTTTGGCCTTGGCACAGGATATGCCTCCTTTCTGCACGTTGCTTCATAAAAACAGTATAGGCTTATTTGCGGCATATGTCAATTATAATAATTGACATATGCCGCAAATGGCTTTATACTGGGGATGACCAAAACAGAGGGGGCGCACAATGGAGTTTCAAGATTATTTTCCTGTTTGGGAGAAATTGACTTCCGTACAGCAGCAGCAACTTAAAGGCAGCGCGGTCAGCCGCACTGTAAAGAGGGGGACTGTTCTTCATAACGGAAACCTGGATTGTACGGGTCTGCTTCTGATCCGGCATGGTCAGCTTCGCTCCTACATCCTCTCCGATGAGGGACGGGAGATCACCCTCTACCGCCTGTTTGACCGGGACATCTGCCTGTTCTCTGCCTCCTGCATGATGCGGTCCATTCAATTTGAAATGATGATCGAGGCGGAAAAGGATACGGAGCTGTGGATCGTCCCTGCTGAGGTTTATCAAGGTGTAATGCAGGAATCCGCCCCGGTATCCAATTTCACCAATGAGATCATGGCCACCCGGTTCTCCGAGGTCATGTGGCTCATGGAGCAGATCATGTGGAAGAGCTTTGACAAGCGGCTGGCCGCATTTTTGCTGGAAGAAAGCGCATTGGAAGAAACATCCGTCCTCAAAATCACCCATGAGACCATCGCCAATCATATGGGCACCGCCCGGGAGGTGGTTACCCGGATGCTCCGGTATTTCCAGAGTGAAGGCATGGTGAAGCTGGCTCGGGGAACCGTGGAGGTCACGGACGCGGCCGCATTGGAGGGACTGCAAAATGCGTAAGCCACTGCCGATCCTCTCTCAGCTCTTTCTCAGTTTTATGAAAGTGGGACTGTTCACCTTTGGCGGCGGATACGCCATGATCTCTGTGATCACCGATACCTGTGTGGAGAAAAAGCGGTGGCTGACGCAGGATGAGATGATGGACCTCACCGTGGTGGCCGAATCCACCCCCGGTCCGATTGCCATCAACTGAGCCACCTATGTGGGCTACAAGATGGCTGGCATGACGGGCGCCGTGCTGGCGACTCTGGGTATCGTACTTCCTTCTTTTGTGATCCTCTATATAATCTCCATGTTTCTGGAGCACTTTCTGGAGTATAAAATGATTGCCGCAGCGTGCAGAGGCATCAAAGTCGGCGTAAGCCTGCTGATTTTAGATGCCGGATTGACGATGCTGAAGAAGATGAAGAAAAAGCCGCAGCCCCGTATCATCGCGGGATGCGCCTTTGTCATCATGCTGCTGAGCAACCTCTTCTCCCTGCGGATCTCCTCTGTTCTTCTGATGCTGGCAGCAGGGATCATCAGCCTTTCCGTTTTTGCCGCAAAGGGCGCACCGGCGCAGAGAGGCGGTGAGGGGCAATGATCTATCTGGAACTGCTTCTGGGCTTTTTGAAGGTGGGCTGCTTTACCTTTGGCGGCGCATACAGCGCTATTCCCCTCATCCGGGATGTGGTGCTGTCCTGCGGCTGGCTCAGCGACGAGGAGTTGAGCTATATGATCGCCGTCAGTGAGAGCACACCCGGCCCCATCATGGTGAATCTCGCCACGTATGTGGGCAGCAGTCAGGCTGGCTTTGGGGGCGCAGTCCTCGCCACGCTGGCAGTAGTACTGCCGTCCTTCTTCGTGATCCTACTGGTCATGAACCTGCTCAGGGGTATCCTGAAAGGCAAGTATGCACAGGCTGTTCTGCAGGGATTGAAGCCCTGTATGATCGGCATTATCCTGGCCACCGGCGTCTATATGACGCTGCACAACTGCTTTCCTCTGGTGCAAGGTGCCAAAGCGGACTTGCGGGCACTGCTGATCGTGGTGGTATTGGCTGCCTGTATGGCGATGTATCGTACTCTCAAAAAGAAAAAACTCTCGCCCATCCTGCTGATCATCGCCTCGGCTATGCTTGGGATTCTCATTTACTAAAGAATAACCCCTTCTCATGTTCCTGTTGAACTGCACCCCATTTGTTAGACAGTATGGTATACTATCTAACAAGTGGGGT
>ENA-UOJM01001094-UOJM01001094.1-human-gut-metagenome-genome-assembly--contig:-P116-NODE-1094-length-27953-cov-57.586350_pt1 | contig 27953 bp, 19 predicted proteins | sample MGYA00242349_ERZ723896 | MGnify/ENA metagenome assembly ERZ723896 | reverse complement strand
CGGGGACACAAGGATTTTCAGTCCTTTGCTCTACCAACTGAGCTATGGCACCATTCTATATGAATAGTGCTATATATCAATGATTTACGCATAGCCCGTTCGTCCCTTGTTTCTGTCTTTTCGTTGCGGTTTAACTGGCGGTTTAACTCTAAATTTAACCGAGGAAATTAGTAAATGGTTGATTATTTGATGAATAAATTGAATTGCAGTTTCATCAGTATAGGCCACGAACTATGGCCGTAACTCGTGGAGAAAAACGTGCGGGAAAATTTTCCCCTGCTCCCTGCTCTCTCCTTTTAAGAATGTTGTGTTGCTTTTGTTAATATATTTATTCAATATTGTTTTTTGAATGTATTGAGTTTGATAAAACAATCTCAATATAAGTTGGGTCATTCAATAGTATATCATCAATACACCAATCTTTATAAAACTTCACGTTTGTCAGTTTTGCAGTGTCTTTAACGAATTGAGATGGACGTAAAATTTCAAATATGATCGAAGTAAATTCTCTTTGTAATTTATCTATGTGTGGAATGTAGGGTTCAATATCATCTCGTTTATATAAATCATAACTGAACACTAAAAAGTCTAAAACAATATTTCTAAAACCTTGATATGCCAAAGGTTTTTCATTGCCATAACCATTCTTTTTATTAGGGAAATAAAATCTGCCTATTTCAATTTGTGTAGATAACATGGGTAAAAGTTGATCTCGTTTTTCTGCAAATTTCGCATGTGAGTTCTTCAAACAATAATTCAAATTTGATAGAATTGAAATGGTTTTTGAATACCATTCCAATACCTCACAATAATAAGCTCTTTTTATCTCATGCTTCCTAAATCTGGATTGAAGATACGAGAAAATGAGTGCAGATACAGCAACAACGAAAGAGCCAATAGTTGCTATTTTTGCTAATATTTCAGCATTTTGAGTAATATACGTATTATCCATTGTTTAGGGTATTAGAAAACAAATTTATATGAACTGCTCTAAATATTTCTCGTTAAAACCCGTGAGTGGGAATTTGAAAACGTTCTGTTTACCCTCCGTTGTCGTATAATCAAATATGACCGTATCACTCTTTATATGGGCATCAAAGAGATTAAGGGTGTGGTTGGACTTGGGAAATGTTATAAGATTAGATAACGGAAGTACAAAAATGCCTGTCTTTCAATCTTGCGGGTCTAACTGAAAGGAGAAACCTGCTATATCCTGCCCTCGTTTGCAGAATCGAATCGCCATATCCTTTTCAGGGTCGATGTCAAGTTCAAAATAATAAGTGAATTTCAATGGTGTAGGTTCTGCTGTTTTGCGTCCTACGAATAGACAGACATTGCAATCCCGTGCGTAAGTTACGGATTTGGCAACATAGGAATACTGAATATCATCGACAGTCTCGGTCTTTGCCTCTCATTCAATTTTTGGTGTTTTTCTTTTCATTTTAGCTAAAATTTATATTGTTATTAAATGTTTGATTATGATGTAAATATAGTAAAAATTTGTGAAATATGCAAGTGAAATATACACAAAACACCTCTCGATTAAATCAAGAGGTGTTTATAATTCTATCTTTTATCGTTCACAATCTTTACAAGGACATTTTGCACACCTTTTACAAGTTTCGCTCGTTTTGTTGGATTTCTTATTTTCATAATCCAATTGATGTCTCTTGCCTTTATACCATTTCTTTTTCCAGTATTCTATTGCATAGACGACCATCGAACTTATTACCGATAGAGTACATATAAAGAATAGAATCGAACAAAGACTGCCGATAAAACTTACAAGACAATACAGAGCGCTGTTATCGACATCGAGCCGTGCAATATACACCACGCCGATATAACTAATGACTAAACCAATGATATTTTGATTGATAGACAGCTTGTCTAAAATCTTTATATCTCCACTTGCCATATTATTTTCCATTTAATCATTCTCTCCTGCCATGCCGTAACACGGCAGGAGAGGAGGTTGGATTCTAATTATTCAGTAAAATTATATCCAACAATTTGATTTGCATATTTTTCCCAGCCAGTTGCGGCTTTGTAAGCATCTACCGATTCTAATGGAACATAAAATCTTGCAGCAGATGAAATATTAGTAAATGTTCCTGAGCTCCCTGTCTTAATAGTTGGCGGAGTTAAAGCAGTACAATACACATCTATCAATTTGCGGCAATTGCTAAATGCAACGCTATTTATGGCGGTTAGACTTGCTGGCAATTCAATATTTGTCAAGGCCTCGCAATCGGCAAATGCCCCATAATGTTTAGTGCCAACTTCTGATGACCAATTCCCATCACAATACCCATCTATTGTTTTTAATTTAGAATTGGGTTCAAAAGTTACAGATGATAGTTGTGAGCAATTCTTAAATGTGCCAACGCCAATCTTCTCTACATTAGCAGGAATTTGAATCGATTTTAAGGCGGTACAATTTGCGAAAGCTCCTGTTACAAAGGGATGATATGCCGTTTTCGCATACCCATCTCCAAATTCTTTTAATTTCGAACCTTGTTCAAAAGTAACAACTGAAAGATTTATGCAATCTTGAAATACACAAGCATCGATAGTTTCAACATTTGCAGGTATTTCTATTGATGATAATGTAGAACATTTAGCAAAAACACCAAAAATCATTTTTGACGCATTTTCAATAGAAGTTCCATACCCTTTGGAAATGTATCCTCCACTTAATGTCGTGATTAATGATCCTTTTTGAAAAGTAACGGATTGTAATTGAGAGCATCCTTGAAATGCGCATACCCCTATTTCTTTTACACTATTGGGAATTTCTATTGATGTCAATGATGTGCAGCCCGCAAAAGCACCAAAAATACCAAAATCATAACTACCATAGTCACCTCTATAACATGTATATCCCCCTCCAATTGTTTGGAGATTTGAATCATCCTCAAATGTTACACTTGATAGACTTGTACAATTTTGAAATGCACACGCCTTTATTTCCGTAACACTCGCTGGAATTCGTATGGTTTTGAGAGCTCTACAATCTGCAAATACGCCATTATAAGAACCCCCGTTTTCATTATAACTTCCTTCAAATGTAGTAATGCGCGAATTTTTATCGAATGTAACTTGCATTAGTTGGGAGCAACCTTTGAATGACGACACATCAATTGTCGCAACATTAGCTGGAATGGCAATGTTGCATAAATTAGAACAACCACTAAATGCATTGGCTTCAAGAGCCGTCAATCCACTAAAATGTTTTAATTCATTGAAGAATTCAATGTCTGTATTATTTTGGAATACAGTTCCAATTGTGGTTACGGCAGCCACTTCCTCATGCGATAATTCACCATCTCCGTTTGTATCCCACAATCCGACACACCGCTTTTTTACGTCTTTGTCTGCAAATATAATGATGTTGGAACTTTGACTTCCCGTCTTTGAAATGGTGATTATAGTTCCGTCTACCAGTTCGAAATAGACATTGTTCTCGTCCTGCGTGATTTTGATGCTATCTGCATCCTTGCCGTCCTCTCCCGTAGCTTTGCCTAATTGCGTCCAATTCGTTCCGTTGTCATAGGAAATCCACCAATAGCCCTCTCGAATTTCGAGTTTCGGCGTAACACCATCTGCACCATCACTGCCGTCTGTCCCCTGTGCCTTGATTTTCTGTCCGTCCACAATGATAAATTCACCGTCCAGCGTCCAATAATAGATGCCATCCCCGTCTTTCTTCACACCGATAACGGGAGTGTTTCCATCGACGCCATCCGTACCATCTTTACCGTTATAAATCACAATCGGGTTACTCTTGGCGAACTTAATCGTGTAGCCTACCACCTTGCCGTTCTCGGTCAGTGGGTCTACACTCGTGATATAATCGTTGTTTTGGAGTGCTGTCACAATCGTTTGTAATGCCGAAAGGTTGGTATTCGTTTCGTTGCAAAGACGCTGTAAGGCTTCAAAAGCAGACCATGTAGGCAGTTTGATTTGCGTACCGTCAGCCAATGTAAAGATTACATAGTCGGTGCTGGTTTTATAATCCACGCCCGAAAACATGGAATCCCCACCAACACCATCTTCTCCATCTTTGCCGTCCTCGCCAGTCGCTTTACCTAACTGCGTCCAATTTGTTCCATTATTGTAGGAAATAAACCAATAATCGTTTTCGATTTTGAATTGCGGGGTCGTACCGTTGGTTCCGTTTATGCCGTCTTTACCCTCGGCTTGGATTTTTCCACCATCGACCATGATAAATTCACCGTTCAACGTCCAATAATAGACACCATCAGTATCTTTCTTTACGCTGATAGTGGGTGTTATCCCATCTTCACCGTCTTGTCCGTCTTTACCGTGGTAGATGGTAATAGGGTTACCTTTGCTGAAAGTAATTGTATAGCCGATTTCTTTGCCGTCTTTCATAAGAGGTGTAGTCCCCGTAACATAGACGTTGTTTTGTAATGCTGTTACGATAGTCTGCAACGATGAAATATTTGTGTTCATCTGCTTGCAGAGTTCCTCTAATTTTGCGACACGGTTTTCCAATCCGTGAACGCTGTTCCAAAGGTCATCATCATCGTATTTACACGATGTGAGCGCAACCACCGCAAATAATGCGGCAAAGGCCAATAGTTTTTTCATAATGAGATTATTTAAGTAAAACAAGTGACGCACGTTTTACCGTACAACTCCTATGCGGTGGATTAATACAAAAAAGAAAGTGTGGAACTGCAATATATGATATTATGGAAGTCGAATAAAGGCCAAAATGAAAAAAAGAGCTAAACAAGTGCAAATATAATCATTGATATACTGTATTTTATGTGGTATCAGATTCGGGAACGACTTTTTAATTTGTTTTAATCCGTTGCAGGTTTCTTCGGGATATATGGGAACATATACGGGAATTTGTTTACCTTTGCGGTGTGAATCAAAAAGCGATGCCGATGAAAGTTTCCGTCTATCTGAAAAAATGCTCCCCAGAGACCTCGAACATATGTTTCCGGGTCAGGGAGAAGAGCGTGGACATAAAGGTGGTCTCTCCTCTTGAGGTGCAGGACAGGTACTGGGATTCCGACACCCTCAGTTACAGGCGCACGACGGCTGTCCCTGCCGCCGAGCAGAAACGCCTGCCCGGACAGATCGCCACCATCATCGAGCGGGCGGAGAATACATTCACGGACAAGGCGGACGGCAGGTGGATGAGGCAGGTCATCGAGGATGTGCTGTACCCGGCCCGCGCCTTCGAGCGTAACCACCCGAACCTGCTCGCCCGTGTCCACGAGTATCTGGAAAAGTTCGACGGGGCGGAAAGGACCAAGGAGCACATCATACGCTTCGAGCGCAGGATGTCGCGCTACCATGACTACCGGCGGGAGATACTGGGCGAGGCTGATTTCACCCTCTTCGTGGAGACCGTCACGCTGGAGCAGATGAACGCTTTCAGGGATTATGTCGTGAACGAGTACAGGCTGCGGCAGGAGCATTCAAACTTCTATGCACCCCGCACGCTCATCAACCACAGGCCGAGGCCGCTTTCCGGCACGACCGTCATCAACATCATGAACCTGTTCTGCACCTTCCTGCACTGGTGCAAGAAGATGAAGTATTCCGACAACGAGGTCTATGCCCTCTACGGCTGCAAGGAGCCCACCTATGGCGACCCTTTCTTTCTTACTTCGGAAGAGAGGAACATCCTATATGACGCTGATCTGAGCGACTGCCCGAAACTGGCCGTCATACGTGACATCTTCGTGTTCCACTGCTATGTCGGCTGCCGAGTGGGTGACCTTTACAGGCTCACGAGAGCAAACATCAAGGACGGCTTCCTGGAATACATGCCGCAGAAGACGAAGAAGTGCCAGGCGAAAACCGTCAGAGTGCCGCTGCACGAGAAGGTGTTGAAGATACTGGAACGTTACGATGCCAATGCCGACAGGCTGTTCCCGTTCAAACAGATACACACCTACAACCTCGGCATACGGGAGCTGCTGAAGCGTTGCGGCATAGACCGGACGGTGACCATCCTCGACACGCACGGCTACAACACCGTGCAGAAGCCCCTGTACGAGGTGGCCACCAGCCACACGGCACGCAAGACCTTCGTGGGCAACCTGTACAGGCAGGTACCCGACCCTAACCTCATCGCCTCCATGTCGGGACATGTGGAGGGCAGCAGGGCGTTCAGCCGCTACCGCACGATAGACGATGACATGAAGCGCAGGCTTGTAAAAATGATAGACTAAATCGGAAAGGAGGACATATATATGAAAGTGACCGCATTCATCCGGAAGACCGCCGCCAAGAACAACATCACCGACCAGGCGCGTGTCTATTTCCGTGTCCGGGACATCGGCGGCGTGGACATCAAGGCCGCGAGCGAACTGTCCATCAACCCCAACCACTGGAGCCCGGAACGGCAGGGCTACAAGCCCCGCGTGGCCCTGGTGTCGGAGGAGAAGAAGATGAACTTCGACAAGGACGTGCAGCAGATCACCCACCTCATCACGAAAGAGTACCACCGGGGAGTGGACGGCAGCTGGCTCAAGGGGCTGATAGAGGAATACCACCATCCTGGCATCAACGCGAGGGGCGGCAACAAGGCCGACGAGTACCTGCTCTCGTACCAGATACGGAAATACGTCGAGGAAACACCGCTTGCGGATGAAAGCCGCAAGCACCATCTCGACAATCTCAACAAGGTGCTGCGCTACGAGCGTTTCCGCCACGAGGTACTGCACCAGAGAGGCTTCCACCTGTGCATCGACACCGTCACGGCAGACGACATCAGGGACTTCAAGTTGTGGATGCAGGAGGAACACAAGTATGTGGACATGTACCCCGTATTCTACCGGAACGAGAAACTCCGCGATGTCGGACAGAGGCGTTCCGAGAACAGCATGTCAGGGTCGCTCTACCGCATCCGCACCGTCGTCAAGTGGTGCATCAAGCGCGGACTGACAAGGAACAACCCCTTTGACCAGTACCAGATTGCCCGGCCGATGTACGGCGACCCGTTCTACCTAACGCTCGAAGAGCGAGACAAGGTGTACTATGCCGACCTGAGCGGCATGGGGGCAACCTATCCGGTCTACCGTGACATCTTCATGTTCCAGTGCCTGATAGGGTGCCGCGTGAGCGACCTGAACAGGCTGACCAAGGCTAATATCGTGGACGGCTTCGTGGAGTACATCCCGCAGAAGACGAAGATGGAGCGCGCCAATACGGTGCGCGTGCCGCTCAACCAGAAGGCACGGGACATACTGGAACGTTACAAGGATCTGGAGAACGCCCTGCTCCCCCGCTTCTCGCACTTCGGCTACAACAAGAAGATAAAGGAGATTCTCAAGTATGTGGGCATCGACCGCACGGTCATCGTCCTCGACCCGAAGACAAGGGAGGATGTGGCAAGACCCTTATACGAGGTTGCATCGACCCATACGGCACGCAAGACCTTCATCGGCAACCTGTACAGGCAGGTCAAGGACCCGAACCTGATAGCCTCCATGTCGGGACATTCGGAAGGGAGCCGGGCCTTCGCACGATACCGCAAGATTGACGATGAGATGAAGAGGGAACTGGTGAACCTCCTGGATTGAGGACATCCGCTCAGTTTCCCATATCCTTTTGTATTCCGATAACATTGCAGAGACAACATGGACGAGCAGAAACAGACATACGAACAGTTCAAGGCGGATATCCTCCAGTGGAAAGACGCGCACAGGGAGGAATACCGCCGCTTCGCGAAAATGATGGCGGACGGGAACGAGATGCAGTACCTTGCCGTCTGCCGTGCCATCTTCAAACAGCTGCCCGGAATCAGGCGGGAATGGCAACAGTCATGGTGCGACGATAGCACGGACGGCTTCAGGAACATAGGTCTGCATTTCAAGGAGAACGCGGTGCCTGGGCAGATCGTGGAACTGTACAGGAAACAGAGGGAAGAAGACACTACTCCGCCTCCGGCCACATTCTGGGGCAGAATGAAATACATTTTCAAACAGAGCGTGAGAAAACACTGTGTGACACTGTCCGCCCCTCTCGTGCTGAGCTGGCTGTATTACGGCAAAAGCTTCGAGGCTATGGTGGACATGGTCAGCAGGCAGGCGGGACATCCCAAGGCAGGGAACGCCGAAAGGATGGGCTGCTCCATTGTCGTCAGGCAGATTATCGAGGTGTCCATAAAGAACGGCTTCCGCACGCAGGAGGACTGGAACGAACACTTCGCCATGAAGGACGCAATTGAAAAAGGAAGCGTCGGCGAATGGGCTTTGCAGTCCTTAAAGGACGGGATGGGAGGCGGTGATACCGAATGCTGTCCGACAGTAACGGAGTCCGTCAGCGGTACGGTGCCGCAGGCGCAGCGGGCGGCCGGAAAGAAGAAGATACAGGAGCGGCCGCTTGCGGATTATCTCAAGTGTGGAAACAGGGAGGAAGTCCTGCAATGCATCCGCCGTTTCGTTTCCATAAACACGAGCGCGGTCCACCAGGCACTCCCGTTCTATGTGCTGAAAGACCTACAGCTGGTGGCCGGGATGCACGCCGCCAAGGAGTACAGTGTGGGGATGGCACTGCAGTTCCCCGACCTGCCCTCGCTGAAAAGCGAGAGCGCCATACGGCAGGCGGTCGGCTTCCTGAAGACGGCAAAGCATATCATCAAGGACGGGAAAGACCAGATGGCCCCGCTCATCGAAAGCGACGAGAACCGGGAACTGTACCGGACACTGGCGGCAGAAATCAAGGAAATCACCACCGATGATGAAGTCGAAACTACTACCGGATAAGGCAAAATAAGCCGTTTTATATGGTCATGCGGACTTGAATTGTCATGACAATTTAAGACAAGGCATTATATATCAATTCGTTTCAATCCGCATATACTTTTGCACCGTCAACCTTTTCCCTAAGGTCGGCGGTGCTTCTCTTTTATAAGCCATCGGAAGCGGGGCATCAGGGAACTTTTGAAGATGGTCATCACAAACTTCAAAACTGATATTTATGATTACCATAGAAAGTCTGGTCGAACAGGGCGCGAACGTGAAACTGGAAGTCACGCCCGCCGACCTGAAGATGTTTGCCGAGTCCATCGTGCAGCGCACCATCATGGCGCAGCAGGAGGAAAGGGACGCCGCCATGAAGCGTGAGGCAGAAGAGACATGGCTCAATACGAAACAAGTCCGTGAATTGCTCAATGTATGTGAGGGCACGCTCAACCTGTGGGCGAAGCGCGGCTACCTCGTCCCCGTCAAGGTGGGCAACAAGAACATGTATGCCAGGTCGGATGTCCGGCGTGTGCAGACGGGAGGGAAATCCGAGAGTGTGACATCCTATTGCAAGAAGAGAAATGGCTGACATGACACACACCCGACTTGAACTGTGCAACATGATCCGCATGGAGGCTGAGCATGTCAGTGATACTGGGTTCCCTCTGGATGTCTTTCCGCAGGCCGTGCAGTCCGTCATCCTTGACATGGACCGGTATGAGAACTACAAGACGGAGTTCATCGCGACGGCCATGCTGTCGGCGGTATCGGCCGCATTGGGAGGCACCTACCGTATCCGCATCAAAGGCGAGTGGCAGAGCAATGCCGCCCTCTACATCATCCTCGTGGGCAGGCCGGGACTGGGCAAGACACCGCCGCTGGAGGCGGCATACCGCCCCATACGGAAGCACGACTACGCCCTGTTCAAGGCTTATGAGTCGGAACTGGAGGCATGGAAGGCCGCCGGGGAAAACGGCAGGAAGCCTGTACTGCGGCGCACCATCGTGTCCGACTTCACTCCGGAATCGCTCCTGCTGACACACAACAACAATCCCCGGAGCGTGGTCATCCTGGTGGACGAAATCATGGGCATGTTCAACTCCGCCAACCGCTACACCAACGGGCAACTCATAGAGCAGCTGCTCACGGCATGGAGCGGCGGGGCGCTGGACGTGACAAGGGTCGGCAGCACGATGCCTGTCCACATTGAACAGCCGTGCATCAACATCGTCGGGACCACGCAGACCAAGCGCATACATGAACTGCTGACGAAAGGATTCGAGGAAAACGGCCTGCTCGACCGCATCCTGTTCGTGCTGCCCAAGTCCCGTGAAGTGCCAAAATGGACCGACTGGGATGATGGCGAGGAGGACAGGGCTTCCATGGCGGCGGCACGCTGGGAGCAGATACTTGGCAAGGTGCTCGCCCTGGACTATGACACGCGAGAGGAAGAACGGATGTCCCATGTGCTGTCCATGGACAGGGAGGCAAGGGAATATTTCTTCTCTTGGTGGAACAGGAAAGTGGAACGCATCAACCGGATAGAGGACGACGCCCAAGTGGAGAGCCGTGAGATGAAGCACCCGGCGCAGGTGGCACGGCTGGCCCTGCTCATGCAGGTGTTGCGGTATGCCGCCGGCGAGAGCCACCTGCAGTCTGTGGATACGGCATCGGTAAAGGCCGCCATCCGGCTGAACGGCTACTTCGAGGACTCGTACCGCCGCATCCGCTCATTCGTGGCGGAGGATATGTGCGAGGATCCGCCCAAGGTGCTTCTGTCGCTGTTGCCGGACACTTTCGACACGAAAACGGCCATCGCCACAGGCAAAGAACTGCAAAATGTCAGCGAGCGTACGGTGATGAACTACCTCAAGGAGCTTTGCAGGAGCAGGCTGCTGCGGAAGTCCAAGGCCGGGCATTACGAGAAGATCATATATGATGAATCTGGTAAATCTGATGACTGCGACAATAAACCGTCTGCCCGAAACTGCAACGGATGACCCCTTGTTGCAGCCTGCAGTCTTTGCAGTTTTGCAGGAATTTCCCTTTTCCGGCATCACGAAACTGCAAGACTGCAAGAACTGCAACTGCAAATGGAGGTTTTCATTTGCAGGAATCCATAAAAGAGAGCATCATGAGTGAATACAGATTCCATCTACAGAAATACCGTCCGGGCAGCAAGACCGCCTGTCCGGAGTGCGGCAGGAAAGCCTGCTTTACCCGTTATATCGACGAGGCGGGAGAGATTTCCTTCCCCGGCAATGTGGGCAAGTGCGACCACATCAACAGCTGCGGCTACCACTATACGCCCAAAGAGTATTTCCGGGACAATCCTACCGTCAAAGAGCGGTTGGACGGACACGAAAGGGATGTCCGGGCAAGGCCGGCAGTAAGGACAGCGCCGGAACAGAAGCCACCAATTTCTTTTCTTCCCTCTGATTGGGTGGAGCAGTCCATGCGCAGGTACGACATCAACCCCTTATACCGCTACTTCACCAAAGTGGCCGGCAAGGAGGATACGGACAGGCTGTTCCGCCTCTACAGGGTCGGCACGTCAAGGATGTGGAACGGGGCGGCCGTATTCTGGCAGACAGACCGGGACGGCAATGTGCGTGCGGGCAAGATTATGGGCTATGACGCTGAAACGGGACACCGGGTTAAGGAGCCTTTCAACCAAGTCAGCTGGGTACATTCAGTAAGGAAGCTACCAGACTTCAGGATGAAGCAGTGCCTGTTCGGTGAACATCTGCTGTCGGACAACTCCGCCGCCATGTCCGCCAAACCTGTAGCCATTGTCGAGAGCGAGAAGACGGCACTGGTCGCCGCCCATTTCATTCCCGATTTCATCTGGCTTGCCACCGGAGGGATACACGGGTGCTTCAACGGCGAAGCCATGCAGGTATTGGACGGTCGGGAGGTGATTCTTTTCCCCGACCTTAAGGCAACGGAGGAATGGAGGCAACGGCTGCCGATGCTGGAATCCGTATGCAGGCGTGCCACATGTTCCGACCTGCTGGAAAGGATAGCGACCAATGAACAACGCAGTCTGGGACTGGACATCGCCGACTTCCTGCTGATGGAGGACACGCCGCAGATGATCCTTCAACAGATGATAGAACGCAACCCCGTACTGCAGACCTTCATTGACACCTTCGGACTCGAACTGGTGGATGCAGGGAGAGCGGAATGACGGAAAGGCATCGGACAGCTTGCTGTCCCAAGGGGAAAGGGGGTGTAAAATCCCGTAGCTTATTAGGGCATTTCCACCGCCTCCGCTCCGCGTCCGGCAGTCAAAAAGCCCATAAGCTGAGGGACACCCCTCAGGCTCCCCGGTATGCCTCCGGCTGTATGACGGGATTTTACAACAGAAATGACAACCATTAAAACGAACAGATATGAGCAATACACAATATGCGGTCTGCCACCTGCAGCGTGGCAGCGGTAATGACAGCGGAATGTCATGTCATATAGAAAGAAAGGATGCCAAGGGAAAGATTTATGTGCCGGGCAATGCCAATGCGGACCGGACACATCTCAACTGCGAGCTGGTCAGGTTCCCTGAAGGAGTGTCCAACCGCACCGAGGCGATACAGCACCGCATCGACACGGCCGGGCTGCGCCGCAAGGTTGGCAAAAACCAGACAAAAGCCATCCGTATCATCCTGTCCGGGACTCATGAGCAGATGATGAAAATTGCCAATGACGGCAAACTGGACAGTTGGATCGACGCCAATCTCAAATGGCTAAAGGAGACCTTCGGCGAAGAGAACCTTGTGTCGTGCGTACTGCACATGGACGAGAAAACTCCCCACTTGCACGCCACCATCGTTCCCATTGTGACCGGAGAACGTCTCCGCAGGAAACGGGAGGGCGAAAAGAAATATGAAACGAAATCCGGCCCACGACTGTCGGCGGACGATGTGATGCGGCGTACCCGGCTGCACGAATACCAGAACAGCTACGCTGCGGCCATGAAGCCGTTCGGGTTACAGCGTGGAATTGTAGGCTCCACCGCCAAACATCAGGCTAACTCGGAATACTACAGGCAGCAGGTAATCCAATATGAAGAGGACATAGCCAAGTTGCAGGCCGATGTGGAGAAAGCGCAGGAGGGCAGGAATACCATTCTTGCGTGGTTCGGCAAGGGAGACCTTGCCAAGGCAAAGAAGGAACTGGCTGACAAGGATAGGCTGATTGCCGAACTCAATAAACAGATTAAGGCTCTTCAGGCAGAAAAGGCACGGTTGCAGGAGCAACATAAATCTGGAATCGAAAAGCTGCGGAACGGCTACCAGAAAGAGATAGACGCAGCCATCCGCAGGGCGGAAACCACCGAGCGACAGTCAGAAGAGAAAGATGCCGTCATAGACAGGCAGCGGAAACAGATAGACCTACTTGACCGCAAGGCAAATCCTCAGCGTTACAGCCTGTCATCCGGTGCCGAGCTTGTCCGAATCAACGTGTCCAACTACCGGAATCCGTCGCTCCACATCTGGACACGGGTTGGAGAGGAACTTTTTGAGGACACAAAATTCCAGATAGACTATGATGTGGCCCAAAGACATTTCAACGGGCAAATCACGGACGAGGAATTTGTCAATGCCGTATTCGAGCCGCAGGAACAGGTAAATGGAAAACAGGCTGAGCTATTGGGGGTAGCTTTCACTCTTGCAGCCGGTGGCCCGGCACAGGCTCATGTCGGTACTGGTGGCGGTGGCTCATCCTCTGAGCTGCCTTGGAGTGAACAGAAAAAGAAAAATCCGCAACGAGGCAGATAAAATGATGTGACAATAAAACAGCGTCATACTTTCGTATTTGACGCTGTTCATCTTTTACCAAGTGATAACCTTATCAACAATCTCCTGTTGTTCGGCACTGCTGCGCCGCAGATAGATACGGGTAGTTTCTATACTTTCGTGTCCCATCAAATCGGCAAGCAAGGAAATATCATTAAACCTGTCCAGAAAGTTCTTAGCAAACCTGTGACGGAACGAGTGCGGATAGACCACTTTTTCGTTCATACCGTATTTCCGCGCATAATTTTTCAGTTGTTGGGCGATGCCTCTTGTGGTGAGACGCTGTCCGTATTGGTTAAGGAAAACATAGCCGCTGGATCGGCTTTGTTCTGACAGCCATTTGGTGGCTTCAGTGCTCAGTTGTTTCGGAATGTAGATACGACGTACCTTACCCCCTTTTGTGTAGATGTCAAAATATCCTACCCGGATATGCTCTGCTTTCAAATGTATCAGTTCGCTTATCCTTGCCCCGGTAGCGGCAAGAAAGCGTACGGCAAAATACCATGTCCGGTTTTTCTCCGTTCCTAAGTGGCTTTTAAGAAATTCGTAATCAGCATTGCTGATTATGTTTTCAAGATAAGTGCGTTGCTGTTCCTTTATGGTTTTCATGCGTAGCCGTGACTTGCCTATATATCCCAAATACTTGTTCAATCCCAATATGCGGAGGTTAACTGTCTTTGGCTTAAAGTTGTCTGTCAGATGGTTTTTATAAGCTATGAGATTCCGCTTGTTCAGCTCTTTATAACGGGTAAAATAATCTTTTACGGCATACAGGTACGCTGTAGCGGTGTTCTGGGCTAAATTTCCCTGTTTTAGGAATGATTCAAAATCAGTTGTATCCATATTGGTTCTAATTATTAGTAAAACATAAGTTGTCTGTACTAATAAGATAGCCCTAGTAGTTCCGACAGACGCCATTATAGGAAATCCGCCGTATCAAGAGGAAGGAATAAGCACCCGTAAAGCCCCTATCTATCACCTGTTTTACGACCTTTCTTTCCGCCTGTCGGATAAAGTGTCATTGATAACTCCAGGCCGTTTTTTATTCAGGGCAGGACAAACTCCCAAAGAATGGATGGATAAGATTTTAGCTGACAAACATTTTAAGGTGGTGGATTATTTTCAGAAGTCGATAGATGTATTTCCGTCTGTCGACATAAAAGGCGGTGTGGTAATTACTTATCGTGATGCTAAAACTGAATTTGAACCAATCGGATTCTTCTCTGAATATGAAGAATTAAAAAGCATATTACAAAAAGTGTTATCACATCAGGGATTTGTCAAAAATGAATTCAGCAATCTCATATCTTCTCAAGGCCTTTATAAATTCTCAGAGGTGGCATTTAATGAACATCCTGAAATTTACGAAGTCCAAGGAAATGGAACTGCAGCAAAAATAACCTCAAATGCATTTGAACATCTTCCTCATATATTCCATGAAGAAGAGCCAGATAATCCCGATGTTTTCATCCGTATTTTGGGACGGTCAAAAAATCAGCGTGTCTATAAATGGATTGAAAAACGATATACTTTACCGACTGATGGATATTGTGAATCCTATAATGTTCTCGTCCCCGAAGCCAACGGAACAGGAGCAATCGGCGAAGTACTCAGCACGCCGGTAATCGGCGTGCCGGTAATCGGGCACACCGACACCTTCCTGAGCATCGGCAAGTTTACCGATGCCCAGCAAGCTGATCGGTGTCTCAAATACGTCAAGACAAAATTTACCAGATGTTTGTTAGGGACATTGAAAGCCACGCAGCATAATCCCCGCGAGACTTGGGCAAATGTACCGATGCAGGACTTCACATCAGGAAGTGATATAAATTGGGACGTGCCTATACCTGAAATAGACAGGCAGCTGTACTCCAAATACTGGCTCTCGGACGAGGAAATCCAGTTTATTGAGCAGAATATCAAATCAATGGCATAAAGATGATTACTCCATCGGCTTTATCATTCTTTCGATAAAGCCGATTTCTTCATCATTCAAACCGTATTTTCGATAAAGCTGACGGTCAATGTTTTCTATCGGTTTACTCCAGTCAATGTCGCTTGAATCGGTAAAATCTTGTAGCGGAACAAATCTAAAACTCTCTTTTCGAATATCCATAGTAGGCAGAGCTTGCAACAGTAAGAAACGAGATACTTTTGTACATAAATATTTGTACAGATTATAGGCTTCAAATTCTGTGTCAAATTTTCCCATCGCGATATATGACTCCGTACAAACTTCACCTGGTAAAATAATTTTGGTTGTAGCGAGAACTTTTACCTGACCGTTTTCATCACTTTCGCCCAAATGTCCTGATAAGGCTTTACCAGTTATGACATTGTATTTGTCTATATAATCTAAGCTGACAGGAATCTCTTGTCTTGAAATGAAACCACATCCTCCGCTCGAATGCACCAATACATCTGTTTCATTTTGCTTGTTTTCAGTTCCTCGTATGTACGTCCTCAGTCCAAACGGCTTATATTGAGCTACTATTTTAGAAAGACTTTCAAAACCATTAGATGAAATGACTTCGTGTAATATAGCAACCGCTTCATTGTATCTTGGGAATATGTCATATTGAAGAAATTCATTTAATTGTCGCTTAGATTCAATTACTGTTCCGTCAAAGGCATTTATAAACAGAGCAATGTTGCTATTGTGAGTTTTTGACCATCTGAAAAAACATACTCCGCCACTGATATTTGCTGTAGGGAAAACCGACTTCGGATTAGGGAAATCTTTAATGTAGTCAATATGTGTCTCATTGAGCATCATTTTCCTAAAATCATCCAATCCTCTTCCGCCACCATACCATTTTGCTGGCATAATCATAGAGATATAGTGTGGGTGCATATCTTTTGCAGTGCATACAAATTTATTGTATATAGGTATTGCAGCTGCTCCATTTCCACCTCCATCAACTACCTGATACGGCGGATTTCCTATAATGGCGTCTATAGTCATATGTTTGTTTTCGTTTACGCCCCAAAAATTCTTGCCGTCACGTAGCGTATTTACGACTAGGTCTGAATTCTGGGATATGTTTTCAATTAAATTTTTATAATATTCGGCATGTACTTTCGTATCGCGGAAGCCGACGAGAGTACGGCGAGTAATACTACGAGCCATAGGGGTCTTGCATACTACAAGAATATTCTGTTCAATGGTCAGATCCCATAACTGCATGGCAAAGGCATTACCTACTTCTCCATATTTTTCTTTGGCCGCTTCCAAACGATTACGGTAAATGTTATAAGCAGCGAGCAATGGATAAAGACCGCTCTTCGAGTTGATTTCCATAATCAGGCTGTCCGCTCTGAATACAGAATGCGTCACCTCCCCCTTGTCCACAAAGCGCGGTGTTTCCAATGGTTGCTTAAACTCTTCATCCATAAAGCACCAACCTCCGAGGCAATCGCTTATGTGCATATTGACTACACGCCACGGTGTCAAAACTGTTTCCTTGTCAGGATTGCGGAATGTGTTGAATATACCAGCTATACGTTCAATGCGCTGCTCTATGGTGAACTTGTCGGCAGCTCGAGTCATGGCACGGATGCGCTTCCCCGCTTCACGAAACACATCAGGCTCGTAGAAGCGCTTGAACTTGGCAAAGATGGCTTTGGTTACATCCTTTGGCATGAATTCTGTCCAAGAAGTATCGTCCACAAGATTGGCAAAGTTGTCAATGGTTATCTCTTCATCTTCGTCTTTCAGTTCTGCTCCGAAGATAAGCAGCGGCATACGAATAGAAATACCGCGTAGAATAGAAATGGCATCCTTACGCTGGTTATGTCGGTTCTTTAATTCGTCCAACCTGGCTTGCTCCTCTGGAGTGCGTTCACGTTTCGGCTTCTTTTCTAGTTTTTCTTTTTCCGCATACTCCTCATTTGTAAAGCCTTGCTTGTTAACATCAATATCACCAGACTTAGGCATGGCCTTGGTCTTACCGATGATTCCTTTCAGATTCTTGAAGTCTGCAAGATCCACATCCGTAAGTTTGAGTAACTCATCATTGTACAATGCCCCATCTTCGAAGCCACATTGCACCACCTTTTCTATCTGAGCTTTCTTGAGTTGCCCCATCATCTTGTTTACATCATATGGCTTCATTTGCGAGCCTTCAATGGATATGATAGGACAAAAATTCAGAAAATCACCTAAAATATTGCGGTCTTCTTCCGTTGCCTTTCCTGCCTTGGCTGAGACTTTGGCAACTTCAGCCAACATCCGTAAGGTACGGTCTGGTGCAAAGTCGAAAGCATAGCATTGCTCCTTCATACGTCCTTTATATATAAACGGTGTCTGCACACGGAATATGGTCTGCATATAACCTGCTGCAGATGTACTATATGACCCTGCCATCATGAATACAGCTGTCCACGGCTTTATGCTCACACCCGTCGTCAGTCGTCCGCAGGACAGGGTGATAGTGAATGTCTTGTCAGGATTCTTGCCAATGGCTGTATTTACCATTTGCAAAGCGTCTGCATTTTCTTCGTCTTCATCACCGTTGCCGGCCACATTGACAATCTCGAAGCAGCCGAATATAGGATGTGCTTTCAGTTTTGCACTCAATGCACGGGCAGCCTTGACACCCGGGACCACCCAAAGCGTATGACGAAATATACTACGATACCGGTCGTTGGAATAAGGATAAAGACTTTCCTTGTCCTCCTTGCACAACAACGACAAAAAATTATCAACATCATTTTCGTGAATGAATGTCCCGTCATCCTTTGTACGGAAGAACTCTCGAAAGTTGAAAGCCTTTTCATCTTCGGAATAATCATTCATCAACGCTCCGAGGTCGTAGGTGTAGATATTGATGGCCGGAAGAGAAGCATACGGATTAGGGTCGCCCATGTGCAACAAGTCCCATTCTGTTTTGGCGCGTTGCTCCATAGTGTAATCCCATGTGTACGTTTCCTCTTCTGTGTAATCATCAAGCAGATTGAATGGCGTCCCTGAAAGCTTAAGCACTTTCGTGTTTACCTTGGTCAGCTCCTTAATAACAGCCTCTCCCAATTCTGTACGTGTTCCTTCGTGGGCTTCATCCACAATCAGAAAATCCCATTCGGTGGAGAACACTTCATTGTTCTTGTCAAATTTTCCACCGACCAATTGGGCGCCACGCATGTCCTGCATGGAGGCAAAATAGACATACTTGCCTCCTTTTTTCGCCAGCCGTTCAAGGGAATCGAAATCTTCTCCTTTTGTGCGGGAACCATAATGATAGTCGGTACGGTCGTAAAATATCTTACCGAAATCCTCAAACCAGCCCTCATCAACTACGGGACGGTGAGTAAGGATAATGGTGCGTCGCATATCTAAATCCCTTGCCACACGCAGGGCGCATAAGGTCTTGCCGAAACGCATTTTTGCATTCCAAAGCATTTGTGAGCCTTTCTTGAACTGCTTTTTTGTCTTGTCAATAGCAGCCTGCTGCTCTGGACGGAAGATTATAGGAGTTTGAGTATGGCTGATGTCACTTGCATTCAGACTGTTCTGTCCATTCTTAACTGCATGTATCGCTTTCTTGACTGTTTCAAGGTCGCAGCAGAACCATTCATTCGCCCCTTTCACAGTATCAAACGTCTTTTTCTTAACACCTGAACGCTCCAATACGCTGTGTACCTGCTTATCGTTGAAGGAGCTAATTGTTCCACCTTTGAAAAATACGGTCATTTCCGTATGGAGCAGGGTATAGGCAATACCTGCCGTCTTCGTATATTGGTCAATACGATCACATGCAGCTTTGTTAAGTATCTCACTGTTGGGCAAAGGAAAGTTCCCGTCATCCTCCTCCAATGTTGTTTCACCCACTTTCAGACAGTCCTTATGCCATTCGTCGGAAATGGCAAAGACATATATCAGTCTGGATTTTAAGCTGGTTTCAAATGTTGCCATATCATACAACTTTTATTTTATCAGGTCTATAAACCTTATCTTTCTGTTATTCTCTCCCGTTTTGGGGTCTTTCAATCCCCAGTCCCTTATTAGGCAGTAAATCCCGTTATGGTTTCTGAATCCTCCATCACGACATCCTAAACAATATTCAACATTTTCAGTCGCTCCGAATAAGTCTCGCGTCATGACTTTTACACCATTCTTGCAACTGTCCGGAACAACTCCTTTAAGTCCGTCCATTTGCCACACATTCCAGGAAATGATATAGGCTATATAAAGCAGGGACTTTGCCAACGGCATTTTTCCAAATTTTGCATAATAATATTCTACAAAGGAGACCAACAGAGCCTCACGAGCCAAAAGTAAATTATCACCCTGCCATTCGTAGGCATATATGTTTTTATAGGCTTCCTGCGCCATATCAAGCCATTCACCACTTGTTCCGGTGTTTTCACTGACTACACGCAGTTTCCGGTCGAGCATTCCGATGCGTTGATTCAATTCTATCGGAAGCCCGGTCGTAGTATCATAACGACTGACGAGGTAAGGGGCTTCACCGCAAGTGATTTCCATCCTTGTCGCCCGGACATATGACTTCCATGTCTTGTTATTCGGGAAAGTAATTCTGTCGGGATTGGCCATCCATGTATGCTGCGTATCGTCAACGGTGTTGAATGCATCTTTCCTTCCGAACCAAGCCTCGTCCACAAGATTGTTTTGGGCATTACAAACCCATGACGGAGTAAATACCTCTGCCATTTCCTTTGTCCGTTCCGTCTGTTCGTCCTTGCTCTTCAAGGCACGCGGTCGTATCACCATCCCGTTTTTGCCAATAATATGCCCAACTGTTATGGCATCACTATACTGAAATCCATCTCCCCTATGTGCATACGAATCCGTTGCCCAAAAGATATTCCGTCCTGTCGTATGGTCTTTGAGTAACGTTTCCAGTACTTCCGGATAAAGATTAAAAATCTCTGTTTCGTTTATATCAACATTTATTCTATCCATACCGTCAACGATAATTTTTCCATACCAATGTCCTAAATCTGCTTTGCAACTCACTCAATCGTTCCATAATCTCATCGAAAGAAGGTGCATTGGCATAGATGAAGCCGATTTGCATCTGCTTATAGTCGTCACGCAAAACATCTTCGATGCTTTCAGGAGGCAGGAACGATATTGTGTGTGGAAGATGACTCGTATAGTCCAATCCACTCCAAGCCGTGAACTTTTTACGATGAGTCACAATGTCCTCGTATAATTGTACATCCTGCATTGCTTCCATAGCAAACGATTTATCCATCATCTTTACAATGTCATACATGTGTCGTGTGATACGTTCGATATGTGTACAGCCATTGGGACGGTTAAACTCTTCATGCAAAAGAAAAACCTTTTCCAGGAATGTCCGTCCTGGCACTACTGTGGGGACTGTAAATATCGGCAATGAAAAATCTTCATCCGGATAGGCATCTTCTATCATAGAACGCATTTCTATCTGTTCCGACGGTTCCATGAGAGAACGACAACTTATCTCAACTTTGACTCGCTCCGGTATATATTGCATTTTCGTTTGCAGCACTGAATTATACTCGACAAATAGGACTACAGGGTCAAGGTCGCTGACAGATGTCTCCGGTACTATGACTTTACAACACTCTGAAAGACCATACTCTTTTAATCTGTTCTCTACGTCAAGCGCAAAAGTGCCATCTATGAACTTCTTGGAGTCTTTCCGCAACTTAGTCCGTTGACTTTTAGTCTCAATATTTGTGAAACCGAGATATTGGGGATCTATTGCAAGGTCAATATCTTCCGAAAACCGTTCTATTAATCCCCAACCTTTGCTAAGGCTTGTTCCTCCCTTGAAAACAAAAGCTGCTGCATACGGCAAAGAAAATATGGCACGCAACACCATACTGACCCAGTAGTCCTTTTCTACGGCATTGTCCACAATCCCTTTCTCTTCGGCTACATTAGCCAAAATGGTAAGTTGTTCTTCTTTTGTAAGCTTAGTAAAATTCATAATGCAAGTCTTTGTTTAATCCATTGCGGGGCAATGCTGTAATCGTATTTGATTTCATCAGGACTACCATATTTTTCAATGGCTTGTTTTATGATTGCAACCTGTTCATCTGTCACGTTATCTTTCCCTAATTCTTTCATGGCAGCGACTATAAGTGGAAACAAGTCTGTCTTGTAGGCAAAATTGCGAGGTGCGCTGCGCTTGAATATGATTTTACGGTTCCCGATAGTAAGTTCCCTTGCTGTGGCATCTGTCAAATAGACTGCATTCATCGTGACCTGTGTGGAAAGTCCCAATTTGTTCAATGCTGTCAATCCACTAGGTATAATACGAGCCTTATCCTTTTCCGCTATGGCGTATGCGATATCTTCTATAGAGGGACGAAGTACACCGAACTTATTCTGTAATGGATATAAATATAGACCTTGAGAAAGACGAATGAGCACACCCTCTTTCTCTAATCGGGAAAGCGCACGAGTAACTAGCCCGTCATTATTCAGATGGGCAAAATCGCTCACCATATAAAGCCTGTTCGGTCCGTTTCGGTTTATAATGTTTCGTATTTCCTTCGTCAGTATCGTCTTCATATCCACAATGATTCTAGTTGCAAAGATACGATATTACTCTTGATGTAGCAATAAAATGTCCGAAATTCTTAAAGAAAATCGGACATTATAGAATGTACTAGCAATGCGTACAACAGAATCTATTAATTAGGATTTAAAATATGGTTATTAGAAATTACAATCAATTGTTTACAACATCGTGTAAGAGCAACATATAAGTGCCTTTTGTCATTAAAACGATGCGCATTTAAAACAACAACCGTATCAAACTCAAGGCCTTTAGTAAGCAATGTTGTACCTATTACTTTGCCTTGAATTTTACGGCCTTTTCTTCTCAATATATTGCGATTGCGCTCTATTGATTCTGCTGCAGAAACGCCAAGACGATCTGCATCTCGGAGGGCATTGCATATATCATGTAAAAAATCCTTTCGATACACTTTCATATCAGGAATGTTTTCAATGGCCTCAATTAGAGAGGCAATGTTAGTATATGATTTCTTTTCCTTTAAGTCTGTAATAATAGTTTCCAAAGAGCTTCGGATCAATTGGTCTGCAACTAATCTTTTGCTTTTTAATTGACCTGTATTTTTGAACCAAACATTAATTTTTGTTTTTGACCCAATTGTGCGCATCAAATTAACTATACTCTCAATTAGAGAACATCCATTTAATTTATCAAACGATATACAGCTCGAATAAAAAATGTTATCATCTATCGACTCTATCATTTTTAACTGGGGGAACTGTTGAATGAACTTTTTCCGAGGCTCTACAGATTCACTTGTCGGGTGTATCAGTAAAACACTATTATCACGCAAGGCATTATATATTTCATTTTTGTATAATGACCGTGAAATAGCATAATCATTTTCTGGAGCAATAACAACTTTGATTTCATGATAGTCATGTAAATCAAGTGTATTTGTGGATAGAAGTTTACTGCGTATCGACAAAAGATCTTGTCCTAAAGCAATTCTTCCTGCATTATTCCACCTCCACGGTATTTCCAATGATTGACAATTGTCGTTAAACAACTTAAATGATTCCTCGGAAAAATCCACAATATGCTCTCTTCCAAAGTCAAATATGCCTTGCAGGGGGTCGCCTAATATATGTGTATGAAGTATAGTAGATAAAGACATTATCATTTGGTGTTGACCCACTGTACAATCTTGGTATTCATCGACTATAAGATGATCATATTTTATAGCCAAATACTTTTTTATGGGTAGTGCTTTCAGTATTTTTGTCGCATGCTCTATGGCAAAATGAAATAAGGAGCCTGCATCAGACAATGACGGTATCTCATCTTTATTAAGATGGTAAGCCTTGACCAAATTCAGTGCAAAACCACAAATGGTTTCAAGCTGATATGTAGATGATGGAATATTCTTTAACCGGAATTTTTCTTTTAACGAAGCAATACCTGCATGTGTATGTGTCAAGACTAACACTCGCTTCTCCCCTCTATATGAAGCAATACATTCTGCAATGGTATATGTTTTACCAAAGCCTGCAGGGGCAATAACCATACTCTTATTTGCCGAAAGAAAGGTGTCTATATCCATATCTACTTATCAATCCAAGATGAAAGCATATCTATAATACTTTTAAGCCGACTACCATTTGCGAGTTTGGAATAATGAGTCAAAATACATTTTCCCATAAGTTCACCATATTCTTGTCTTTTATACCATTCCTTCTTTTTCGCTGCTTTACCAAGAGCTAATCTTAGTTCGGAACTTTCGTTTTCATACCAGTCTTTTGTTTGCTCCATTTTATTCTGCATAAAAGCATTTGTGCTATCAAAAATTATTGTCTCGGCTTCTTCAGCGGTCTTATATCCATCTTTTTCTATTTTATTAATTACAATCTGTATAAGTTCTTTGACGGCATTCCAAGGTGCATCGTTAAAAACCTGTTGTTCTATAGAATTATTTTCGTTGCAATCGATTACTTCTACTCCTGTTTGTTTGAATTGTTGTTTGCGGTCATTGACATCTTTACAATCAGAGTCGCATAACAATGCTGTTGGGTACAATAGACTATTAAACCCTGTTACATACCCAATCATCCCATTTCCTGTTCCATCTGCAAATCTTATTCCTTTACAAGCCGCAGATTCTTTATCTAAATCTATTCGAAACTGATTAATTGCACGACAAAAGCCAATTTCTGTTGCGCCTTCACACACTATAATTTTTCTTGCAAAAAAAGCCTCCGGATTCTTTCTAATACAACCTTGCATTTCTTCATCAACATGTTGTAAATGTGATACTCCTTTACGTAAAATATAAAGTGCAGTACAAGGAATTTCAACGATAACATTACTAGAATGAGTTGTAATGACTATTTGCTTATCAGTATATTTCGAAAGCCTATTAACAAGGTGCTGAACTCTATCTGGTTCCAGTCCTTGCTCGATCTCGTCAATTAAGATAACACCTGAAGGATGAGTTAAAGCTAATTGAATAGCAAGGGATAAAAGCCGTTTAGACCCTTTCCCTTTTAAACGGAACGGTATTCCATCTTCGTGAATGCTGACCTTGTTCTCGCTAATTGCTATATCTTTTTATGGTCAAGCATAGCTTTCATTTCATTTAAAGTTATTCCTAACTCACTGGCTACACTTTTGATTTTGTTTATCACATCTTCGAATTTGTTGCCGATATTTGCATCAAATGCATTTTTGGCTTCTCGAACTACATCTAAAACACGATTTTCATCATCAGCTATATGATTACCATTCAACTGTTGATAGAGACTATAAAGAGGATTTCCTTTGTTTAAAGAAAAATGACGATCTGTATATTCTGACACGGAGAAAACATTTAGTTTTCCTCTATCAGTCGCCTTTATTATAGAGGATTCCACACCATTATAGGAAACCACTTCCCAGGAAGGTTCCAAATCTTTTCTAATAGTAAGTCGTATAGTAAGAGCCGGCAAAGCATCATGCGCTTCTTCGGACTCCATATCATCAACTAACTGATAGTCTTTTGTTATTCCGCGAAGATGATTACTGTACTTTAATATCAATTCATCTGGAATATCAGAAACTACTCCCTCTATAACAATAGGTGATGTAGTATCGCACATATAAAAATCGCTATCATTCAGGCGTATACTCCAAGATGGAGCAAAGACGTAGGCAATCGCATCCAAAATTGTAGATTTGCAAGAATCTCCACGTCCAATAATACAAGTGATACCGTCCCCAAATATCTGTTCGAAATTTTTTATCCCTCTAAAATGACTAATTTTTAAGAATCTCAACTTTGCCATATTACATTCGTTATATAAACTTTTTGATTCTTGTTATTCGGTTCTCAGCAAATCATTCACAGACACATTTAAGGCCTTTGCTATTTGAATTAGCATTTCTACACTGGGCTGTGTTGTGTTTGTAACCCATTTAGAAATTATGGCAGGATCCTTATCCAACTGTTCCGAGAGCCATTTATTGCTCTTGTTTTTCTCTGCGAGAACGACTTTGATGCGATTCAGTAATTTACGTTCCATATTATATCTCCATTACATGGTTACAAAGATAAGGAGATTCAGAGAATATAATTGACTTGGAGGGTTAAATATTGCAACTCGCAACAAAAAAGTGAGCAAAACATCAATTACAACTACATATTCTTTCTTTATTGGCAGTTTTGTGTCAGGTCCATTTGGTAAACCAATTACTTTTTGTGGGAACTTTACGGTATCAAACTACAAAGAATATTGAATGTATAATTTGATAATCAGAAAGATATAGAACATTATTCGGTTCAAGCGTGGAGTTGTTCGTTATCTGTACCGAGGTTCTGACAAAACCCAAAGACGAATAAGAAACAATACCCCACACCGAATAGAATATATCAGATGATATATGCCTATATGCGGTGATGAGCGTTGTCGTTATCCTCGTCTTTGTAGAAACTGTCAGATTTCGGTACAAGGATTAGCGAAACACTTTCACTAAACTAATATGTTACCGCCCATTGGGACGATGCCACAAAGTTAGAAAATGTTTCTCAATACGCAACACTCTTGGGGTATTGTAGTTACAAAGTTCTCTAAAACAAAGCATCTTTCCAATAGTACACCTTATGGAATCAAAACTTTGTTCTTTATAAATTGGAGTAGAAGATTTTGTTGTTACGCCTGCATAACCTCTGTAATTATGAGTTGCAGATAGTTCAGATACTCAATTATCGACCTTATGCCAGCATAAAAGCAGAAATTAGAGGTTGCAAAATCTTCTCGGAATTGCAAAGCCCCTAATCTCTGTAATTTACAAACTTGCTATGTCGATATGCAAGCCGAGTTTCACTCTCCTGCAATCTTCTGTATCACGCTATCCATATAAACAGCCTGCCCGCTTGCTAACCTGCCCCACCAACAGCAACCGTATTCCTCAATGATTACTTGGTTCTCTCGTTTCAGTCGTTCTGCCAACCAGCTATCAATCAACCACCATTCCATCACATCACCCACGAATGGATAGATATATTCTTCTGGTAGCAAATTCTTATTCAGCATTTCATCCACGACTGCGGTTTGATTCGTCAGTACGCAGTTCTCCACTAATCGCCGTGCTGTCATAATAGGTGCTGTTGTGTGGCTATATTGCGTAACCATTGGTTAGCGAATGTCGTGTGGTCTGCCTGTAAACGACGATTCAGTAAAACACCCTCGTCCGTCCATCTTGCGCTATACTGTTCCATACCCATATAATCGTTACGGTAGTAGTACGGAACGAATTGCTGTGATTCTTTGTGCAGGGCGATAATCATTTCAGGGTCACGCATGGCATCTCCATTCTGCCGTCCGTAATGAGCCAGCGAAATGTGGTTGTACTTGTCTGTTCGGTCGATGATTTCGATATGAACAGGCATATACACTCCGTCTGTGTTGTCAATCTTTGTGGTTTGTAGGGCCAATAATCCTCGTAAGATTTCTGACGCCTTTTTGTCTAATGTTTTCATGGTTTTGATTTAATTTTCACATTCAATAAGGGGGAGGGGCTTTGATCTGTTACTCTGTTCGTGGGCAGTATATATGCAATTTTTATAATCTTGGGCTTATTGAGTGAGTGCCTACGGCACGCCATATAAAGATGAATAACACAATCAATAAGGTCTATATAAATCGAATATCCGCAAAATATATCATTCTCTTATTAAATGGGGAAAGCCCTGCATGCGTAAGCATGAGGGCTGTATATGAATGATTTATTTGCTGACTATCTAAAACTCAAAACCATTAAAATCTTCCTTATCGAGTTTGTTTTGCTCTGCCTGTTCTATAACGGCATTATATGGTTCCTGCATATCAAGCACCTTTATAAAGTAAGGCAACGATACCTTTTCTGGTAAGTTCCTGCATCGTTTATTGAGTTGATAGGTAATTGTTATCGGTTCCGATGCAGGCAAATTTATCGAATTGTATTTTGTAAGCAGTACGGACATAGCCCGTTTATCCCACTTGGGAACGGCAACACCTTTCATCTTGCAGAACTCGCATATCTCCTTATAAATCCCTGCATCAGTCTTTCTAACTGCTGAATTGATAAAACATCCTGCTGTCAGTTCATAGCTCTTTGCAATTCGCTTTATAAGCCCTAATTGCTGACATTCATTCAATAATGCAGTAGTGGTATTGCGGGATAATCCGATACTCTTTGCAATTTGGGATATACTTCATTGAATGGTATCCGTATTATTAAGGCAGATTGCCTTTAATAAGAGCAGAAACCCTGCAATCTTGGCGGGATAGTTCCTCTTAAAGTAACTGTTATCGAGGAAGAAATAGTTGCTCTTTTCTGGCTTTATATAGTAGGAATTTCGCTTTATAAATCCTCAGTCTGCATCTTCTTTAATGGTAGTCTGCACGGTCAGATAACCTGCATCCTTTAAG
>ENA-UOJM01001092-UOJM01001092.1-human-gut-metagenome-genome-assembly--contig:-P116-NODE-1092-length-27985-cov-10.853956_pt1 | contig 27985 bp, 40 predicted proteins | sample MGYA00242349_ERZ723896 | MGnify/ENA metagenome assembly ERZ723896 | reverse complement strand
CCATGCGTTCAGCGAAACAGGAAACCGTGACGGCTTAAGCCTCACGGTAGTTCATAACCGAAACCCTTAAGAAGCTCGACATGAGCGCTACGCAACTGTTGGACGAATGGTGGGAAAACGTTTGGGGTAGCGCTACTATTGAGGACGATTGCCTTGAGGGACTAAACGAAGTTCTAGAACTTCACGGAGCCAGTGAATGATACCAGAACGCCTGTGGAAAACGACTTCCACGGGTATTCTCGTCTCAATTTTTGGAAGGAGCGCGAATGCCTCATTACTTGTTGGACGCGGCTAATGACGCGACTGAACTCCCATCCGCAGACTTGGATAACATCCAGTCGGTTCTGCGTACCATGCCTACTCTTGATTCGGAAGCGCCCGTGTTGGCTTGTGAGATTTTGGATGCTTGGGACGAGGATTGTAGGATTCTTCGCCGCCGTCCGAGGCTGGTGTTGTTGAATGTTGAAGAGCCTGAATTCTGACTGTAGGGAGGCTGTTTTTCGCCTTCTGCACTACATCTGTTGTGTTAGAGTGAGATAGTTCACACCAAAGAAGGAAAACCGATGACCTTAAAAGAACTCCCCTACCAAGACGGAATTAACTGGAAGGAACTCGAAGGCAAGCCCGCAATTTTCAACTGGAACGGCAAACCCATGGCCGGAACCCTCTACTTGGACGGTTTCAGCAATCTCGCCGTTCGAGAACTGTCCGGCTATATGCCGGTTTTATATGTTTGGCCGGATGATACGACTCATGTCAATGTCAAGTGTGTGACGGATTTTCATGTGTTCGAGTTCGTTGAGGATTAGTGTAGTTCGGGACGCTGAAACTGCGGCTTCTATTCCTATTCCGGAGATAATCCGAACGTATTATCCCGGCTTTGATACGTGGTTCGACCGCACGGTTCTCCCCTCATTAGGGAAAGACCGTGCGATTCTTTTAGCCCGCACGGATGATGGGTTGGCGGGGTTTTGCGTTCTCAAGAGAACTTCGTCGGAACGGAAGATTTGCACTTTATGCGTTTACGAGGGCTTTCGGAATCGAGGAGTCGGTTCCGCTCTGGTCGAATATGCGTTGGGTTTGCTGTGCGAGCAGTTTCCTCTGGTGACGGTGCCGGAGGAACTGTTGCCGGTGTATGAGGGTTTCTTCCGTCGTTTTGGTTTTCGTTTGTCTGGCTCGCGTGTGGGTTTGTATCGGGGTGGGAAGAGGGAGTTCTTTTTTAATCGAACGCTGGCTTAGGTTTTCGTGTTGCGTTTTTCTACCCCCTTGTGTTATAGTGGGATTGTTCACAAAGACAAAGACAACCAAAAAGGAGAACGCATTGAATCAATCAACTGGCATCGGCAAACGAATCCTCTTCGATGACCACCCAACTCGCGCAGTATTCGACACCAAGGAACTGCCAACAGACGACTCCTATGCGCTCTACCGCGTATACCTGCGTTCTTGGCAACGGCATTCCTGCCGACCGGGAACCGAGGATACTCCCATGTTCGACGTGATATGCCCTGCAAGATGGTGCCGTTGGATTGCTCACGTCAGCATTCTGAACTATTTGGACGACATAAGCTGGTTGGCTTGGCCGGTGGAAGGTGGTGTCAGTTGGCAGCATAGGACAATCGACCCTTATTCCGTCCACTATTCCACCGATACCCATATTCCGGTAATCGACTTGCGCGAAAGCGAAGAATAGGAGAGAACATGTCCGACACTCAGAACACGCCTCGATTCTCGACCATAGGCGTCACCTACACGAAGCATCAGAACAATGCGGCGCTTAGCATGAGTTCCGCCGAAGATTCGACCATGCGCCGACTGGGATTCACCGACCACCGTGAGGGGTATTGGTACCTCTGCCGTTCAGTCTCCCCCGACCATGACATGACATTAAATGTCGAGATTGCCAAGGCCGGTAGCGACTGGCAGATAGACGTGTTGGACGAGAACTTCTGCCAACCCTACGACTACCAGTATTTACTCAACGTGAACCCGACGTTGGATTATCCCAACAAGGTGGCTGACGAATGCGAGAAATGGTTCCGGAAACTATCCGAATGGGGTTTGCTGCACGGCTGGCATGAGGGAATGTACGTCTGAAAAAACAGAAAGGAAAAACAAAAAAATGAGCATTCTCAACGAGGAACTGGAAGAACGGTATCCCATCGAGGAAGGCGATTGCATCACGCTCACACGGGAGCAGTTGTCGTTGCAGTTGCGTCGCGCATACAAGGCGGGTGCGACCCGCGACTATAAGCGCACTCCGCACGGGCATACGGAACTGTTGAAGATTATCGGAACCCTTCAAGACTCCCACCTATTGCCTGACGGCACGGACTTCGAGGATGTCGTGAGAACAGTTCTGGACGGTCGCGTCAAGACCATCACCAAATAGGCGTTATACTAGAAACGTCCACACATTCACTTATCCAAGGAGACCACACCATGAGCTGGGACAGATACCAAAGTCGAGACCCCAGAAGAATCGACCCAATGAAAACACCACTCTACGATTACGTGGTCTTGGATACCGAAACCACCGGCTTCAAACCTGAAAACGGGGCCAAACTCATTGAAATCGGAGCTGTGAAAATCCATGGCGGGAAACTCGTGGACAGATACGAGCAACTGATTGACCCACACCAGCCAATCCCCGAATACATCACCTCGCTCACCGGAATCAACGACAGCATGGTCATCGGACAACCCGACGTAAGCCAAGCCATCATCCGATTCGACAAGTGGCTTGGCCCGCGAACCATCATCATGGCGCATAACGCGTCATTCGATTTGAGTTTCTTGGACGCGGCCATGAAAACCGTGAACGGTGGAATGTTCTTCTTTCCACACCGGTTCGTGGACACGTTGGAAATGAGCCGGAAAATCCATCCCGAAAAGCCAAGCCATAAGGTTGCCGTGCTTATCCGCGACTATGGTATCGGTGACGTGGAAGAGCATCGTGCCTTGTCCGACGCAACTCAGGAGAACATGCTGTATGAAGCCATGCGCAGAGAGGAATTTGGCCGCTAAATGGGATACGAGGACATGTTCAGTCCCGAATGCAGGGACTATCTGAAATCACGCAAGCCGTCGCAACGGGAGCGGGAAATAGTGAAGCTTGAGAAACAAGCCGACAATAAGCACGACATATACGGAAACAAAAGCCTCTATGAGGTTTCCGGTGAGATTGCGGCCATCTACGAAAGTCAGCAAGCGTTGCGACTGCGGTTGGAAAGCATCGAAGAAAAACTGGACAGACTATTGGAGTTTCAGAAATGACAGAATTGAGAAACCTACTCGTATGCCCGTGTTGCGGTGGTACGCCTGAATTCAAATACCGCGGTAAAGCCGGACTCCATTGTACTTGGGACAACAAACGATATTTTCTACCAACAGGTTGGGAATATTCCCACTTCTGTCCCGTGGATAATGGGTTAAGAACACCCGGAGGGGTTGGCTTCGCAACCCTACATGATGCGCAACGCGACTGGAACTACAAGGTGGGAAGCTTCCTCCGCGACCCGGTAAACAGTTTCCACCCGTTCGTTGAGACTGGCGCGGAGCTGTTGACGGAATTGGACGATTGTTTCGTCGGGGAACGATTGCACCTCGGAGATAAGGTAACATTAAGTCGGCGTTCCTTGACGGTTCGTGGTGTTGTGCAGTTCATCCAACGGACTTCCGTCGGACAAATCAGTATCATTCTCCGCGACACGGATACCATCAAGTTTGTGATTTACACTCCGGTCAGGGAGTGCCGAAAGTACATGTTCTCTTATCATGTCGAAAGGCGGTTTCATTGGACAAAAAAGCCGAAAGGCTCCTCTGCGACGCATGCCATCGTGGACGACTAGCGGAGGTTGACGAACATAATCAGGACGCGGCTATGTCCCTTATCGATAACGGGTATGCCGACTATTGGCGTACTCTGTTGGGACACGAGGCCATCAGGCTGACCGACCATGGGCTTGGTGCCGCACGGAGGTTGGAGTCGGATTACTGAGTTCTTAGCGTTTTCCAAATCTCTATTGTTATAGTGGAACAGTGGGCACAATACCGTGCTCGCTGTTTTCTTTTTTAGGAGAAGTCGGAATGTCCCAGCACGACGATAAGCACCGCAAGAGCAAGAAAATCGTGGTTATCGAGAAGGTGCGCGACAAATATGGTTCCGTCATCGCTTTGAAGGTCGTATTGTATTGTCGGCATGATACTGAGAATGGGAAGGTTTGGGATATGAAGCGTTCTCATACGTTCAGTGCGGCTTTCAGTCGTCGTGCTTGTAGGGAACAGGCGAAGACGTTGGCTTGTCAGTGGGCTGATAAGTATGGTGCGAAGGTTGTGAAGAGGGGGTAGTTGTCCTCTTTGACGGTTTATGTTATACTGGGGGCGTTCACATAAAGCCCAGTCGAAAAAAGGAGAACACCATGCAGAACATCAACCTCTACAGACTGATGTCCGAACTGTACGCCCGACCCGAAGTCGAGGACGCTGACATCGTGAGCTGCATGTACACGGACGACACCATCAAAACGGTCATGCGCAACGGCAGGGTCGTCGCCATCGGCGTGCAGGACGAATATCCAGCGGTCGCACTGTACACCATATACGCCAACGACGAGGACTACCGAAACAAGGAGCCTCTGACCGAAGGCTTACACTACAACTTCGAAGACGACCACGACTACAAGGACGGCGTGGAAGCCATCATCAAGGAGGCGTGCTGACCCATGGACACCATCATCTTCGTCAAAGACCGCAACTGGCCCGGCACGGACAGCCGCATCTATGAGATTTCCACGGCTGATTTGGGCGCAATCTGCGTGGCCGATTGGTCGTCGCTGACGGACGGACAGTTCTCAGGCGACGTGCTCCCCGACGAGGGGCTGCGCGAACGGTATTTCACATTGTACGAACGCGAGGACGACGACCAAGCCGACTGGAACGCGTTCATCGACGACCTCTGGCAGACCGCCGATGACATGGGCTTGGAGGAGCTGGCTGACTGGTTCGTCGAACTGAACGACCCCACCACCATCAAGGCCCGCTACTGGATTCACGACGGCATCGAATACTTGGACGCCGCTCACACCATGCCAAGAGACGAAATGTGACCGGTTTGGCGGCGCAAGCCCCGTCTTTTAAGACTGGGGTGAGCCGCTTTTTTAGTTGATTAATCACCGTTTTTGTGTTAAGGTTTATAGTATGAGCCAGAAGGTACGAATCATCAAAGTCAGGCATGCGGGCGCGTCCGTGTACCTTGGCGACGATTCATGCCGCAACCACTGCTGGACACGCAATCCCGAACGCATCATGGACTGGCTGTGCGATGGTTGGCGTACCCGTTTCAACCAGCATCGGGAGCATCGGACAATCCGCCGTTACATGGAGGACATGGAATCCCATGAGCGCATGTGGGTGGACGTCCCGTTGGGTGGAGCGACCGCCGGGGAGCTTTTCAAGGACAGCGAGGCTCGAATCCGGTGTTCTTGGCTCGCATGCATCCCCTCCGCTATTCTCGCCAGTCCCATGCGCGTGGAGAATTCGGAATGGTATGCCGCGTTGAAGCGCAAGAAGATTAATGGCGGTCGTGTTCCGGGGTTCAAGTCCCGCAAACGAGACCCCCAGTATTTCGTATGCTGGCGCAACCAGAACAAGACCGGCAACGCCATCTACCATCAGGTGTCACGCAAGCGCGGCGTGGTCGTCATCACCGGAACCGTGAAAAAGGAATTCCGCAAGCCGGACGAAACGGGATGCCGTTGGACGCTCTCCATCCACGTGCGCGTCAGCCAACCCGTCAGGGATTACACGAGCGTGGCGGTGAATTGGACGGAACGCACTCTGGCGTTCACCAACGAACCGTCGCCCATCCGACGGAATACCACCGGCAAGCAGACCGGTATCGACCGTGGCTGCGTCCACACATTGGCCTTGTCGAATGGAACCATGCTGGACATGCCGCAACCGTCCGAACGGGAGAAGCGAGAGTATCTACGTCTGCAACGCAAGCTCGCCCGACAAGACACGACCAACAGCCGACGTGGTGGGAAAACCGCGAAGTTCCAGTCGAAACGACGCAAACTCACATTGAAGCGCATGAGTTCGATACGCCGTCACATCAACAACCGCAAGGACGATTGGGTTGCGAAGACCACGACCCGACTGGTCGAAGACTACGACCTTATCGCCTTGGAAGCGTTGAGTCCCCGGCAAATGACCCGCAAGCCGAAACCGAAACAGGACACCAGCCATAAGGGACGCTACCTGCGCAACGGCTCGGCGGCCAAAGCGGGATTGAACCGCAGTATCCTCAGCAACCGTTGGACGGACATCCTGAACAAACTCGAATACAAGACCCGTCTCGCCGGAACCCAGCTCATACTGGTCAACCCGGCGTACACGTCCCAGACCTGCAACCGTTGCGGACATGTCGCAAAGGAGAACCGTGAGAGCCAAGCGGTCTTCCAATGCGTCAACTGCGGTTTCAAGGACAATGCGGACATCAACGCGGCCAAGAACATCCTCGACCGCGCGATACACACAACCGGCATGGACGATGCCGAGGGCGTGGAGGGACACGCTTCCCGCGAAACCTGTGTTTCACGGGAAGGTTCCATTGAAACGCCAACCCCTGCCACGCGTACGGGAAGACCCCTCCAATGAGGAACGTGTCTCATACGCGACAGGAATCCCCCGGCTTCAGCCGTGGGGAGGAAGTCAAATATATGAGCCGTGTCGTTGTTTCGCGTGGGTCAGCATGGATGGCGTGGTTCACATGAGATGGAATTCGTATCCCAATGCCTCCGCATGGTTTCGGATGAACCTGCTTTTAGACCTCGCTCGCGGCTACATGCTGAAAGCGGACAACATCACGAAATCGTGGACGCATCTTCGCAGGAATCTCGACGGTCGGGATGCCGAAATACCCCTCCCCGACAAACTGGCCGGAAGGAAAGCGGAATACGAGAATGCGGCCAACCGACTGCGCGACCTTATCAAAGCCGACCCGATTGCAATGGATTTATCCCCTTACGAATGCGAACGCCTTGAAAGGTTCCTCCGCGACCCGCAGAAGGAACGTCTTCTGGAGTATGACCCGGACGACCCGTTTTACAGGAACATGTTCAACAGGAGCTTGATTGACCGCGAGGGACTGACCGAACTGGGACGGAAGGCCATGGAACATTACGTTGCGTCGGCCTGACCGTCACGTCCATGGTCGGACAATCCGCGCGAATACGCGGCCTCCCGTTCACTGAGAACCTGTTCTCGTTCGCGCGGAACGCGGGACGTATGAAAAATACATCAACCAAACAACAAGGAAAGGGAAGCATACCATGCTGTTCAAGCTCGAAATAGGAGACTATTCCGAAGACGGTTACGGAGTCCACAAGCCGGTAATCTACGAGACGAACTACGATATCACCGCTATTGCGGAAGGATACAAGAAGAGTTGCAAGAAGTACGGCATCCAGTTCAACCGTGGCGACAACGACTTCACGGGACTGGGGCTGAAATGCTGGGACAAACGCGCCCTCTGGTCAAACCCCGACATGGGCGCGTGCTGGCTCGACGAAAAGATGCACGACCTGCTGACGCATACCGGCGTCGTGTCCGAGGAAGACATGATGTCGCTCGAAGGCGAATACCTCGCCAATTACGGTAGCGAGTCCGACGAGTACGCCAACGCCATCATGCGGTTCATCGCCCTCTCTATGCCCGATGACTTCACTTACAGGATTCAGGAGCCTGAAAACATTCCGTGCCTGAATGACACGCTGGGAGTCAACCTCGGCTACGGGCTGCTGGTGCCGTAACCTTGACTTCCTCCCCCCGGCTGAAGCCGGGGGGAGGAAGTCAATGCTGGCTTACGAGGGGGTTGGTTTGCCTTCTTAACCAACTGTGTTATACTGGGGGTGTTCACATAAAAAACAGTCGAAAAAGAGACCACCATCCCGATTCGGAGCAACAACAATGCATAGCCTATACAAGACCGCAGGTAAATGCACTCTCAACCGAAACAAAGTGCGTTACCCCAACCAAAAGGAAGCCCAACTCGCGTTGGCCGTCATCAAAGGACGAGGCAATCCGAAACACACAGAGAAACGCGCATACCATTGCCCCGTCTGCCACGGATGGCATCTAACCAGCGCCGAAACCGTGAACGACACCATCCTGTCCGGGAGCGTGCTCCAACACACCAATCCAGACGCGTTCGACACAGGAATGAAAGCGTTCCTCTCTGGTTCCAAACGCGGCAAATATTCCGCAAGCAAAGCCAGCCTGACCCGACGCGTCCGACATTTGCTCCACTTGTTCGCGGCTAACGATATTCCGAAGGACTCTTGGGACAATCCATGGTTGTGGGCAACTCTTAGATTCCAAGTCATGTGGAGGGGCGGAGACCAGAAGGCCGAACAGCTTCTATCCACTTCGAAAAAAACGGTCAAAATGGCGGGCGACATGCTCACCGAAGACAAGGAGCCGTTCCTTCGCGTGGCTGAAACCCGGAAGGAAGCACAGAAATTACAGAATACACCACTACCGGCATGGTTGGCCGTCGCACTGATGGCCGACAAGGGAAAGGAGCAGAAAGTTTGAACGAAAACGAACTGAAAGAAAGGGCCGTACACTCATTGCTCCAATCGAAGCTTGGTAAAGTCGCCCCGGCGGAAGCGTTTGTCATCGGATGGCGGAAAGGCTGGGACGAGGCTATCGACATGGCTTTGGAAATCCTTCGCAATGAACTCGATAAAGATGGCGAGAACGAATCGTGATTTGTTCCAAATACACATGCATGTTGTGCGGAAGAGTCACCGACTTGGACACCGGCTACAAGTACATCATCTCCGTCGTCCAAACAGGCGGTCACGGTCGATGCTCATACGCTCGAACATTGGTCATCTGCCAGCATTGCATGCGCACGCATAAAACCGTCATGACCTTGCAACGCAAATCCTTGAATGAGGAAAACGTTCTTGAATTCCACAGGCCACCGAAAACCCGAAAAACGTCCACCAAGAAAACCAGCGAGAAGAAAGGCTGAACCGTTTTATGGACACCAGTGAAAAGCAGATTATCGGAGAGAACGCCAAATACGTTTCCGACACCATCCCGCAGGAGACCAAGGATGGGCTTCGCGCCCATTTGAAGCCCGGATACGCCATGCCGGACGGCACCCATTATGCGACCGGCAAGGATTACACGGAGTTGATGCGCAATCTGCGCAACATCCAATACTGTGGCTGTCCGCTCTGCCACGACACGCAGTCTGGGCTGAAAACCATTCTCGCAACCAGCGGCATGACCGTCCGTGAGCTTGCCGAGGAAATCGCATGCGACGAATACGATTCGTATTCCGTTGACGAAATCCGCGACCTTGACCCGGAACAGTTGAAGCCGGTGGACGAGATTGTCGAGGATATCAACCGTTGGAGCCACGACCAGCGTGCGCTCGAACACGCTTCCTTCGGCACCGTCAGGCTTCTGTCCGTCTACTTGAACGTCAGTCTCGACCAGATGTACGACGAATTGGATTATCAGACGCTCATCTACACACCATGGGAGGAGGACTCCCACATTTACGGCTATGTGACGGTCATCCGTTACAAGGATGGAAAGTATGAGGTGGATGTTCCGGAATGCCGCTACCAGTGCGACGAAACGTATTGGAACGCGCGTCGCAAGATGGAAGAATCCAACACTCCCATCACGTTGGATGTTCTGCGTAGTGAACCGTGGAGCAAGGAGCATCGCACTCCCGTGGCATTGCCGGAACAGTATCGTGGCAAACAGTATCATCTGGGAGGTCATTCCAGCCTGTCAACTTTGCTGGACAAGCTGGCCTCACATGATGTTCCGGTGGACGAGAGAGTTCTTATCGCCCTCGAACTGGAGGAACAGTTCCCGTTGCGGTTGACTCCACTGTTCGAAAAGGACTGACATTTTCTAGGGAGAAGCCGATAGCAGCCTCTCCCTCTCTTAGTCAAGAAAGGAAAACCGATGGTTAGAAAAATGGTGAGCGTTCAAAAGATTGAGGGAGTGTATCCCATTGAGAACGCAGACCGTATCGAGAAGATTCGCATTGGCGGTTGGATTGTCGTAGTAGGCAAGGACATGGGATTGAAACCCGGCGACCATGTGGCCTATTACGAAATCGATTCAATGCTTCCCGCCGACGACCCACGCTATACGGACTTGCAGAAGCGTGGTCAGCGTACCGTTCCCGTGTCCAACACGATTACCGGCGAAGAGAAGGAAATCACCGGACACGTGCTACGTACTGCGCGACTGCGCGGAGTGTACAGTCAAGGACTAGTCATGCCGCTTTCAACGATTGGCGTACCGGAGGACACTCCCATCGGCACTGATATCACCTTACAGGCGGACGTGTGGAAGTATGAGGAATTGCCACCAGTGAAAGGCGGTGACATGGTTGGCGCTTTCAACGCGCCATGCTCCAAGTCCGACGCCACGCGAGTGCAGAATCTCACCGCGTATTGGGATGAAATCAGGCGGATTGCGTGGACTCCGACTGTGAAGGTGGACGGCACCAGCACCACAATCTACCGTGATATGGATGATACGGTTCACGTCTACTCTCGCAATTGGGAGTTGAAGCCGGAATGCGCGAACATGCAGGTGGCGGTGAAAACCGGATTGGTTGACGCGTTGGAGAAAGGCATGGTCTGCCAGTTCGAGCTGTGCGGCCCAAGTGTCAACGGCAACAGGTTGAAGCTGGCGTCCTATCGTCCATTCGTGTTCGCCGTATGGCGTGACAATATGAAACTCGACCGTAGGGATTGGCCGAAAGCCATGCTTGACAACGCCGTCCCACTGTTGGACGAGACCGAGTGGAAGCCGACCGGCGATGTGATGGACATGATTGCCAAAGTGGACGGTCTGCGCGGCAACGTGACCCGCGACTTGTTGGACGAAGGAATCGTCTGGCATGCGAAAGCGGGCGAACGGTTGAGCGACGGCCTGTACAACGAGCTTGGCAGCAACCGTTGCTTTAAAATCATCAACAACAAGTATCTGACCAAGCATGGTCTTTGATGTCGAATAGGGGGCTGGGCTTACTTTTGTGTTCAGACCCCTGTTTCGTCTTTCATATCATTCCTGTCTTGTTATACTGGGGATGTTTACAAACGCCGGATGAAACAAAGAAGTGGCGAATTGAATATCTCCAACATGTCGGAAGAGACGATAGAAGAAAACCTACCCGACCTGTCCCCGCATTTAGAGGATGGGTTCAGTCTGAAACAGCTTGAAACACTCCACGATTATGCCGTGGAAGCTTTCAAGGCCGGAATCGAATACGCCAACAACAATCGAAAAGGAGCCGTAAATTGACCGATAGGAAAACGTGGGTCATCTCCATTCCACCAGTCAAATGTCCCGATGACATGACCGGCATCCCTAACTATTACATTCAAATATGGGAAAAGTACGTCGGCAAGGTCAAGCCGGAAGGTGGAGATCGTGAGGATTGGATTGAAACCTGTTCCCGACTTTACTGGGGTGTCCGCAATCTAGGTGAGGACGCCATAGTCCGAGTGCATGGGAAAACCGACATCGACCCGAAACAGCTAATCGGATTACCGCACTTCGGACAAGTGTTGGACATGCCGCCAATCGACCAGTATGCAGACCCATCTCATGCCGACCGTTACGCCATCAATTCCAACGTGCGTATGCTCATGCATCGGAAGGCGAAACTCAGTTCCATCTACGAGGATGACATCAAACATGCGTTCGCTTCTCTTATTAGGGACGGTGTTTCGTCGTTCTTCATCAAATTCATGAACCAAGCCAAACGGCTACCGAATTTGAAAATCTCCGGAACTAATCTTGACGAGCTTGAACAACAAGTGCAGGAGTGGGGAGGTTGGGCGTTTGTTCATGCGGATGATGACCCGAATGCTCTGCTTATTCAGGAGAATGTCGATGTCCAATACGAGTATCGCATGTTCATGGTCGGCAACCAGCCTGTCTGCGGCGCTGGCAATATCGGATTGAAAACACCAATCGACAACATGCATACGAGATTTGACCCTCAAATGCAGAAGATTCGTGACGACACCACCGTTAAGAATGTTGAACTCAGGCCGGATTTGGTGGAACAATACCGTGAGTTCGCCACGCGAGCCGGACGCATGTTCGCCCACTGCGGTTACGGCGCGTACACGCTCGACCTGTGTCTTATCAAGGGTGAAGTGTCAATCGTGGAATTGAACGGCATGATGAACGCCGGACTGTTCGCATTGAACATGAACGATTTGACGAGCGCGTTGCGAGTCAATTGGAAACAGTGCCTTCCCCCGGTTCTGCTTGAACCGGCTATCTAAAAAGAGAGGAATGTGCTTTGCAATCTCAACCAAAGGACACCGGGGAACTTACCACCGTCATCGACCCCGCCTCCATCACACGCATGGTGTCCAGCCGTCCGGACAATAGGGAAACCACCATGTTTGGCAGACACGGCAAGCATGACAGCAAGCCGCCAAAAATCAAAAAGTCACAGGCTAAAACAGATAAACCCAAACATCCCATAGAACAGGTCATGCCATTCGTCATGCTCGCCGTAAGTATTGTTTTCTTGGCTGAAATGGTGCCGCTTCTTTGGCTTATGCCGGTTTCAGAACCGGAGAATATGATTGTTCGTCCTATCCTGACCGGCTTGATTGGTGTGGCGGCGGTTTCCGCCGACATTCCGGCTTGGGTATATTTCTCCCATTGGCGTCGAGATTCATAGAAAATCTGAATCTGAAACATTTCCTTGTTATACTGGAATCAGCCACATTTTAGTAAAAGCAAGGAAAACACATGCCTAGAACCACACTAGCCGATGTCGCATCCGACTACGTGCGCAAACACCAGCACGAGCGACAATGCCGACAACTCGACTCCAACAGCCGGGTCACGCTCACCGTCATCCAAAACCAGTGGGCGAAACTCGCCGGACAGGAACCCATGACCATTTTCGACGCGCCGGAAGTCGTAATCAGAAGCATCGAAACCACACAACGCGGCCACGAACTGTTCGACCGCACAAAAGAAACAAACGGGGTCGTCTACTACGGCCTGAAAAACTGAAAGGAAACAAAAACATAATGTCGGAACTCGCAGAGGACACCAGAAGGGTAACGCTTCTACTGGGAGACAATCCGGAAGGAAATCAATGGCATACATGCTTGGACTTGTCCCACAACGAATATGCCATCCAAAAACTGCGTGAGACCGGAAGACTGGAAGCGGGGAAGGCCACTTCGCTGACCGTCGGACAGTTGCAGAACCTTCTCACCAAGGCACAGAAGGACGCCCACGGGTTCCAAGACACTCCCACCGGCAAACGCTTGCGAGGCAGTGAGCCTGAACGGAGACTACAGGCATACAAGTTCGCTGAAAACCTCAACCGTGCCCTCTGTGAAGGCTCCCCCGTATATTGTTCGGAGTCTGAGCCGAGGCTGGACTTATCTTTCCCGAGTTTCAAGGACTGACCATAATTGGGAAGGCATTCAAACAGACAAGCCCGACCGACGACGATAGGCGAGACGCCTTCTTTTGATAGTCTTATCGCCGCCGGAGTAAGGGATGGCAAGGAATGGGCGAGACAGCGTGTGCAGAAAAGGATAGCCGCCGTGCTGTCCGTTCTTGTCGCCCTGTCCTTGTGTTGTGGCGGCGGATACTATTGGTGGGATACCCAAGGCAAGGCGAAGCGTGCCCATGCCGAGGCGGAGGACGCCTGTTTCCAACAAGTTAGCAGGATGACGGAATCGTATAATAAGTCGCTCCGGCTGTATGCTCAGGTGTCTTCCAAGTTCAGCGAGTTGGACGAATCATATGATTTGGACATGTTGGCTGCTTTGCAAGGCAAGAAGCCGAAGGAGTATGAGAATCTGCATTGCTCCACGGATTTGGATGGCGACAAGCGGAAGGCGATGTCTTTGAAGCGTTCGTATGATGAGCTTTCGAAGGAGTATCGCAAGGCTCTTGCCCCCGTTGGAAAATAGTATGCTATACTGGAAACGTTCACATACAGCCTATCGTTTAGGAGAAAAACTTGCGCAACGATAACGTCAACCACCCCAGCCACTACACGTCAGGTCCCTTCAAATGCATCGAACTGACCTCACGATACCCGTTCCTAGGGGGCAACGCAATTAAATACGTGTACCGCTGGCAAGACAAGAACAGTCTGGAAGACTTAAGGAAAGCCCTCTGGTATCTGAATCGAGCGAAAGAGGAAAGCCCCTACGAGCCTCTTGGACTCTGTCCGCTCGACTCGTCTGTTCCACCCTACTGTTACTTCCACTACTTCCACATGGACGACGAATCAGTTCATATGCTGAGGAAACTCGCCCGACTCAACTGGCAGAATATGCGAGGATTCTGGAAGGGCATGGCCGAACTCGCTTGCGACCACAAGTCCGGTTACACCCGCGCCAAGAAGACGTTGGAGCGTCGAATCCGACTGCTGGAATCCATGCTGACCGACGAGGAGCAGACCGTCCTGTCCGCCATCTGGCAGGACAAGGAGCTGACCGAATCGCAGAATCGAATCGCCTACCGTCTGCAAGCCCGTGGACTTGTGAAGCTGGACAAGTCCGATGGCGTTTGGAATCCGACCGGAAAGGAGCGCTGACATGAAGGAGGAGAACGAAACGTTCCTTGAGCGAGTGTCCTATGCTATGTTCCGGTATGGTCTGGGTCTGTACTCGCTGTCCGGAATGGTGTCCCTGTTGGGGCTTGTTGGTTCTTTTCTGCTGAAACGATTTTCTTGGTATTGGGGTTTGCCTTTCGTCGTATGCGGCATACTGTTTCTAGTCGTGTTTCCACTGGCGTTGTTTCTCCTGTCGTTGACGTCCTCCCCTCGGCTGAAGCCGGGGGATTCCTCCTATCCTGACGATGGGAGAGGTTCTGGTCTCTAAGAGACTGCCACGGATTCGCGTGTAGCGTTTCCGTTGGTCTTACGTCCCTGTTCGACCGGGGTGCCGTCCGCGCCCCACAGGTTTTCCGACGTGACGGCGAGCGTGTCCAATCCCCGTTTGAGAATGTTTTTCGCCGCGTTCACGTCAGCGTTCGTCTTATACGAGCATTTCTTGCAAATGAACACCGCTTGGCTCTCGCGGTTTTCTTTCGCCACATACCCGCATTGACTGCATGTCTGGCTTGAGTAGGCCGGGTTGACGAGTATCATGCCCACGCCGTCGGCAAGCTTGGTCTTATATGCGAGCATGGAGGACAGTCGTCCCATGCTCGCCTGTCGGAGACTACGGTTGAGTCCACGTTTCGCCGCCTGACCATTGTGAAGATACCTGCCTTCATGCAACGGGTCGGGAACAGGCTTGTTGCGTCGGCTCATGTTCGCTAATCGTAGGTTCTCCAACACAATCAAATCATTGTCACGCACGAGTTGGGTCGTGTATTTTTGGTACACGTCATCCAATATACGTTTGGATTTCGCATGCAGTTTTGTGATTTCCAGCCGGGTCTTCCAATATGCGCGGCTGGTTCTGCCGCTATTCGCGTATTCTTTCTCACTGGAATATCCGGCTGTCTTGACCCTACGGGCTTGGCTTTTCTGACGCTTCTGAATTTCACGGTCGATGTCCTTCAACCTGTCTTTCGGCAAGTCCATGAATCGACCGTTGGAGTCGGCGGCGGCATGCGCGCATCCACGGTCGATGCCGATGGCCTTTCCGGTGGGCTTGCGTCTGATGGGGAGGGGAATGTTGTTGAATACTACGGTACGGTTCGTCCAATCCACTTGGATGGCCGTGTATTCGCGTATCGGCTGGCTGACGCGCACGTGCAGGAGGATGCGGTAGCGTAACGGTTCGCCCGGCAATGACATGCCTTTGGGATTCTGCCCGGTGATGGTTATGATGCCGTGGTTGCGGTTGACCTGACGGTATACGGCGTTGCGTCCCCCGTTATACCAGCAGATGAAATGCTGCCCGTCACGCTTATACGATTTGAAACGGGGCATTCTCCCCGGTTTCAACCGTTTGCCTAACAGGGTCTTGCGTCGTTTCACGGAGGTGAACCATTCGACGCGTTCGATTCTGGTCGGGGATTCCAAGATAAGGGAAGGCACTGCGGTTAGCCAAGAGCATTCTTTCCGAGACTGGCTGACGCTACGAGTGTCGGGCGTGCCGCCAATGGGGATGAGAGTCTTGTCCTTACCGTATTTGCAACGGTTCGACCTCAGCTGGTTGAACCGGTAACGCCAAGCGTCACAAAGCCATTCCATCGCCTGACTGCCGGTATTCGCGTAAAGCTTTTCGGAACATGGGTCATGCTGGTCGGTATAACCGATGAACGGTTTGGCACCGTCCAACGTCACACGTTCCAACACGACTTTCTGACTCATATTTCTAATAATACCACATTACGCGTAATATGGAAAAAAAGAAAGCTGTGATTCCTCCCCGCACCTAAAGGCAGGGGCACCCTCACGGCAAAACAGTGGATGATTGGAGACAGAAAAACCATGTCGGAGAAAACGAGATTAAGGTTTCGTAGAATCGAAGCCGAATTGTTGAAAGCCTTCCATCGGGGTTTCAGCCTGTTGCTGGCGGTGTTCGTGTTCACGTTGCTGGCGATTGTGTTGCTTCATCTCGTATTTGGAACGTATGCGGTCGGGCTTCTGGTCATTCCGTCCGTCGTGGTGATTATCGAGGCTCTGCTGGCGGCTTTGGATTTTCTGTTTGAGTTCCTTGCAGGGGATGTTACGTATGAGCAAGCTGGCATAGAACCCCCCGAAGGAACTTTTTCTAAAAATTCTGAGGATTCTTCCGTGATAGACGATGCTCGTATGTTTGCCGCCGTTTTAAAGGCTTTTCGCAAGTCCGGCAAGTCGAAGAAGGGTGACGCGCACTGAGTTTAGGTTACCCCCTAGCATGCTACACGTTATATTGGAATTGTCCACATATGGTAATATGGGGGCATGACTGGTACAACACACTCAAAAGAAATCCTGATGATACGAATCGGATACGCACCCCGACAAGGCCGCGTATACTTCCAACCACACACCGTGATGCAGGAATATCTCCGATTCAGCAAAGAACACGACAACCACGTCCTATGGAAATGCGGAATCATAGGCGTCATGAAAAACGTGGAGCAGGTAATCCTGTACGCGCACGACGAAGACCTCATGCTCATAGGCGAAGTGACTGGCTTCGGAAGCCCATACAATCCAAGGACATGGGACGAAGGAAGCTTCTACCAATGTCCCAAACCATGGTCTAAAGAACCAGCCAAATACTGGATAGCGTTGGACAACCTGAGACCATTGGAAGGTTTCAACCCAGACTTGTATGAACTCGCCGCAGGTAAAGACAAGGGCAAACCATTGTCCTTGGTGTTCGAACGCAAGGTACCCATGCTGACCATGGCCGACGCCGATGGCAAACGCAAGTCCGCTACCACTTCCCGACGTTCGGGACTTACCCGTATTCGACTACGTGAGGTGTGACTGATTCCAGTATTGGACACATTCGCAAAAACACCATATACTGGAAGTAGTCACATAAGAGTAAGGATAACACCATGACCGAAACACTCATGGACAGACGCGCAGTATTCATGCGCATCAGTTCGGAATCAGACCTCATTGGAAAAGCCAGCGTCAAACCCGACGAAGACACCATCATCCGCTACAACTGGCGACAGGCGGAAAGCATGATGGATGAAATCATCAACCATGCGGAACAGAACGATGGCAAAGCCATCATCCCGTTCGACAGCATCGTTTCAGTCCGCTCGCTCGACACCTGCTCCCAGTTCATCCTCTGGCGCACCGACGGCAGATATCTCATCGGCAAACTGTACGAGTCCGGAGAGGACTACAAGTACGGTATGGACGACCGTGACGGCTACACCGCCCCGACCGCACTGCGGGCGAAAACCGCGTCTCGCTGGGTGAAGGTCAAGAACATCAAAAGCGGAGACGACTTCCCGTTTGAAAAATGGTATATCGAAGCGTACCGTCATCGCGCTCGTAGCAAAACACCATTGGATGCGGCCTTGAAGAACAGTCACATGAACGTCATGTTCGTGTATAAGGAGGAAGGTAAGGAAGATGCCTAAAATCATCGTGCCGGGCAAACGTCTCACGGCAGATGTCACCCATAAGATTCAGCCCATGATTACAGTCAAGGATACGACCGGCAGGGAATGGTTCGCCCGAGCCATGTTCCTTAGTCTGGACCGTGGGACAGGCGACAATTGGAAGGTTGAGGATTTCAGCCTTTCCATCGCCGCCAAGGAAAACTATGCGTTCTACAAGAACACCAAGCTTGGAGTGGAAATCCGTCTCGACCAGAATCCTGAACTCAAGAAACTGGTAAACGAATACGTGTCCATAGTCAAAAAAGACACCACTCAAGCCGGAGCCTGATTTTTACCAAAACAGCAAGAATAGAACCTCCCTTTCGCGTAAGGTTGTTTACAGCGAAAAGGAGGTTTTCTTCTATGACATACAATCCTTCAGAACCACGCGACCCGCTGGGCAAGTGGATGAAAGCGCATGGTGGCAATCCGAAGGCGAGTCTTGCCGATAATGTCAAAAATCTCAACTATGCGGAAGAGCATAGGGCGGCCATCGATACCAAAAACACGCCGACAGCGGTAATTGACCAGATAGCCAAGACCGGCAAAGACGAGGACAACCGGCTGGAGGCGCTGATGAACCCGAACATCAGCGACGAGACGCTTGACTCGTTCAAGTACAGCGACGACGTGAGGGAGCGCACGGCAGTCGCGTCCAATCCAAAACTGGACGGCAAGACGCTCGACATGATGGCGGACGATGACAACTTCTATGTGAAACGTGCCGTGGCCCTCAACCACAACACCCCGACCAACACTCTGGAACGGCTCGAAGGCGATGCCGACAAGGACATTGCCGACTACGCTCTCATGGCATGGTGTCGGAACCGTTCGCTGGAATACTGCAAGAAAGGCGATTACGGTAATCCCAGCGTCCTGCTCGGGCAGAACAGATACCATCAAACACTGAGGCTCGAAGAGCTTATGGACTACGACGATGTGAGAGACCCCATGCCGTTACCGGGGCAGGACGGTTACAACGACTATATCGAGACCAACGAGAAACTGCGTGTCTGCGACGCGTACACGTCAGAGATAGCCACGGAGGCGGCTAGGAACGGCGACTACGACGCAGCCTTGCAAATCTTCGAGGCCGGTCACAGCGAATGGACGGACGGCAGGGCGGGAACCACCTTCCCCCTTAGCAAAGGCAGGATGAAATGCCCCGCCATGGCTATCGACGCGGAGACGAAATTGGCCGACCAGTTCCTCTACCACGCCTCGTCCGAGCAGTGCGAAAAACTCCATAAGCTAGGCTACGATTCGTCGGCGCAGGGCATACTGAACCGTTTCGACATGACCAACACCATCAGCACCCGCCCCATGGCGGAACACTGCACGGTGCCGGACAGGCTCGACAGGCTCTCCCAGTCGAAGGACTCAGAGACGAGACTTCATGTGGCGGGCAATCCGAACACCAGCCTTCACACGTTGGAGACGCTAAGCGAAGACAAGGACGAGAAAGTCAGCCGTAGGGCCGTCATGAATCTTGAACATTGCCGTGAGAATCAAAGACTTTCGGACAAATACGCGGGAGTCGATTTCAACGACGATAGCGGATACGACGATATCCAATTCGAATACTAAAAGAAATTGGAGGAGGAATGTACAATCCTTTACAAGCAAGAGACCCGCTGGGCAAATGGGTCAAGGAGCATGGCGGCGCTTCAAGATTTGTTAGGTGAGGATTCCCCGCCTCTTGTGGGCGGGGAGGAATCGCCGTTCTAGGCTCGTTCCTTTTGGGTTTGTATGTATCGTCTGACGGTGTCCTCGCTGATGTGTCCGACGCTTCCGAAGTAGGTCGATGGCGACCATAGGCCACTTCCCCAGAATTTTCTTCCTTTGAGTGCGGGGAATTGGGTGAATATGCGGACGGCGCTGATTGATTTGACCGTTCTGGCGATTTCGGCAGGGGCGGTCTGCGGGTTGGCGGTGACGAACATGTGGACGTGGTCGGGCATGACCTCTATCTCCTCCAACGTCCATCCGTATGCGGCGCAGGTCTCGGCTATGGCGTTGCGGCATGCGATTTCGACTTCTCCGGTGAGTATCTTGTGCCTGTATTTGGTGCAGAAGATAATGTGGTAGCCGAGTTCATAGACTTGGTGACTATTTCGTTGCATGCTCATAAAACCTATGGTATCATAAGAGGCATGACCATTGGGAAAAGCAAGACGGCGCAACATAGGGAAAGCATGGTGAATGCCACACCCCAACGCACCCTCGTACTCCCATTGGACATCTCACCTGAACAGTACGGAATCTTCGAGGGATTGGCCGACTCCTACAACCGCATGTGGGGTTCGCTTGTCTCATGGTGCGACAGCAACCGTTCGGTCAACCGCACCAGAATGCAGAAGGACAATTACGCGAGACTCCGCGCCGAATATCCGGAACTGCCATCCCAGTTCGTCTGCATAGCCATGCGCGACGCCGCCGGAGCGGTGCGCTCGTGGAACTCGAACCATCCGAAACGCCGGTGGAACCTCAAGGCGTCACGCAGGAAAAAGACCATCAACTACGATTTGAGGGTCATGTCCCTGCGTGGCAACCTGCTGTCGTTGAGCGTCACGCACGGCGAGAAAAGACAGCGGATACTGTTGCCGGACATTCCCGAATGGTTCGACCGCAGATACCCCGAACGCAAATTGAACGCGGCCAAACTCGTCCTCGACCCGGACGGGCGAAACGCGAGCGTCATGCTCGTATACCGCCTACCCCAGTCCACTCCAATCGAACATGGGGACGTACTGGGCGTTGACTTGGGACAGCACTCCCTCACCATGGATTCGAGAGGAGGTGAGACCTCCTATTCCCGCATGCAGGGAATCAGACGCCGTTACGCGCACAACAGGAAGACATTGCAGGAAAAAGGCACCCGAAGCGCCCGCCGCCGGTTGAAGGCGATGAGACATCGGGAAGAGCGGTTCATCCGTGACGTCAACCATCGCGCGTCCAAAAGATTGGCGAACACTCCGAACGTGAGTGTCATAGCGTTCGAGGACTTGGCGTACATCCGCCGTCAGGCGAGGAAAGGAACCAAGACCGGCAGAAGACGCCGCAACATGCTCAACCAGTGGCCGTTCGCCCAACTGCAAGAGTTCACCGCCTACAAGGCCGCAAGGAACGGCGTCAGAATCCTAATGGTAGACCCCGCCTACACGAGTCAGAAATGCAACCGTTGCGGATACGTGGACGCGAGAAACCGCAATCACGCGAGATTCGACTGCCTCCGTTGCGGGCACAGCGACAACGCCGACCATAACGCCGCGTTGAACATCCGAGACAGAGCCATACAAAACCTTGGATAGACCCAAGGTCAGGGTGCCGTCAACCACCCATGATGGATGGGGTGCCCGCGACGACCTCCCTTACGAGAGTCGCGGGGGTCACGCCCACGTCCAAGCCGCGACGCTCGTCATCGCGGTAGTTGACTCCCCATGCCTCGCCGGAAACATTGAACGTTCTGGCCGATGACGGTTGGACTCAGACCCGCATCAACGTCGCCGGTAATCCGAATACTTCGACGGAAACATTGGACTATATGTCCGACCAGTGGAGTCCCCATGTGAAGCGTGCTATCGCGACGAACTCGAACACGTCCGTTGAAACGTTGAAGAAACTGTCCCACGATTCGGATAAGTCCGTGAGACAGTTGGCTTATTCCGGATTGAAGCAGAAAGGTGAGAAACCTATCGACAAGCCATTCAAACCGGCCAAGCCGGTCGAAGACGACAATCCCGGAAAATACATGAGCGCCGATTTCGACCCGATGGAATACTTCGGTCTGAACGACTGATTCAATCCGCCGATTCTGAATCCCTCCCCTATTGGAATATCCGTTGGGGGAGGGATTTTTCCGTTTTCCGAAGGTTGACAACAGTCGAAACCATTAGAGTCGAAACCAGTGATACAGGAAAGATTCCACAGAATCGAAAGTGGTTGACCCGAAATGGCAAGAGACGGTTTCTATCGTCCGGAAAGCTTCATCAGCCCCGGTAGCGAATACGGTCTGCTCCGAGCGGCGACACCGGACAGAACGGTATGGCTGTATGCGAAGATTCCTTGGACGAGCGCACTATTGGATGGTGCGGGCGACTCCAAAAGGAAGGAAGCCGAGCAAAGCTTCATGGCTTTCTTCGACGGGCTGGCCGGTGAGGTCAGCGTGGCGGGCATGCGCTACAGGGATTTGCTGAAAAGCGAATACCGTGAATTCCATCTGCTTACGGGTTCCATGCCTATCCCCTACCGTCCGCCGGTAATGCAACAGGATGATTTGAAAAGCTATCAGGCTTACTATTACCGTAATCTGAACGTGTGCAAGCAGTTCGCTGTCATCGGAGTCCCGTTGAAACTGGGTGGCGAAGCCGGTAGGAAAGGCCGTAAACAGTCGCTTCTTCGGAAAGTCACCACGAAGTTCAATCAGCTTAGCTTCTCCATGGCGAACGGTTACGCCATGTTTGAGGAGTATCTGCCGGACGCGCATCGTATCGAACGCATCATGTTGAACGCCGGTCTTATCCCGTTCACCATCATGGAGGAAAGCGAACGCGAGCAGATGGTTGCGATGATGGAGACTTGGTGGGTGAGTCGAGCGTCCGCGTCCGCCCTTCCCATCATTGCCGAGAACGACCACCTGCATTTCTTCCCGAACAGTAAGGTCTGCCAGAACGCGAAACGACTATACGATGAGGGAATCGATTGCGACCAGTGGAACATCGACAGCGAGTATCCGGCGTCCATCTGCTTCGCCCGAACAACCCAGTTCGCACAATCGGACATCACCGACCCGTCCAACCTGTGGATTGCGAAACTGATGGAAGTCGCTACGGCGGGTGGCGCGAACGCCGTCGGAACGTCCATTCGCGGCAAGGTCGAACCCGGCAAGGTGACGGCTGACACGATTCGCCGTAACGCCCGCACGATTGACGAGAACATCAAGGAACGTTATCAGCATGGCCGTGAGGCTTCCGCCGATATGACCGATTTGAAATATCGTCTGGACTATAAGAAGGCCATTTACAATTCTCCCGAAATGCCGCCGAGCATCATCGATTTGAGTGTCGCCACCTGTGTGGCAGGTAACGCTCAGATTGCCGTGGACTCGTTGCAGAACATCCAGAATTTCGAGTTCACGAATCTGACCACGGCCAACGAACAGTTGATGGCGTTCAAAAGCATGCAGGCGTGTTCTCCGGTGCGTATGACACCGTATGAGATTCACTGGTCTGCGACCTGCGTGGCTGGTGGCGGCGTGAGTAGTTTCGCCAAGGCCGGTGATGATACTGGAGCACTGGTCGGATTGACCGAAGCGAACCGGCAACCCGTTTACGTGGGCACTACCACCGTGCAGGATAAGGATACCCGACCGGGCATTCTGGTCATCGGTGAAACCGGTTCCGGAAAGTCCATGCTGTTGGTGAGCCTGTTCCTCCAGTGGATGCTGATTGACTCCCGTAGCGGCAAGGGCAAAACGCCTTGTATTCTCGTCAACCCGAAGGAAGGCAACGACTTCGAGGATGCCGTCCTGTCCCGTAACGGAACAGTGCTCCGAATGGATTCCGACATCGCTGACGGAACATTCGACCCGTACAATGTGCTCCGAAGCGAGGAAGAGGCCAAGGATATGGCCGCTATCATGATTTCCGATATTCTGAAACCTGACGGCGATACCTCCTATGAGCTTACCGTTAAGGCCATGCTGGATTACGGTTACAAGAAGGGTGGCCGCTGTTGCGGGACAATCCTGTACAAGGCGGCTACCGACTTCCGTGCTCTCCAGCAAGCGGGGAAAGACCCTTCGCAATACAACTTGTATCCGGACACGTTGGACGTGTTCAAACTGATTACGATGAGCGTCAATACGAACCAGTCGTTGCGTCTTATCTTCGGTACGAACGATAACGTGACCCCTTTGCGTGTCAGTCAGAACCTTACCCTTATCAACGCTGGAAACCGTTCCATGATTCCGGAACAGGGAGCCGAGAACACCGTTACAGGACGTATCCAACGTTGGGTGCTTCGTATGATTGTGTTCGGCGCGGGTGCCGCAGTAAGCGAACGAGACGGAATGGTCGGCATCGATGAGGCTTGGGCAATCCTAGGCGAGGACAAGGGTGCCGCCAAGGTGAACGAGTGGATGCGTACCGCACGTTCCCGCCGTTTCACTCCGGTGTTCGTCTCCCAGACGGTCAAGGAGTTCATCAACGCTGGTATGACAGGCGGTATCGGCCGAGCGTTCCTGCTGGCTTTGGACGACCCGATTCAGGATTCTCCTGCCCGTGACGCTTTGCGACTGTTGCAGATTGAGGATTCCGGCAATCGTATCCGCTCCCGTATGAGCATGGGTGATACGAAGGAGAACGATGAGCCGAACTGGGCTGGCATGAGGCGTCTGCGTATCAAGAACAAGGAGACCGGCAAGGACAAGACCATTCGTGGTGCCGTCGCCTACTTCAAGGATTCCAGCAAACAGCCGGTACCCGTCGAAGTCATCATTCCGCCAGACCTGTTGAAGGAAATCTCCACGACCGCAACCGATAAGATTCGCCGTGAAGAGGAAAAGAAGAAAGCAATGCAAGCGTCAGAAACGCAGGAAGGACAAGAACAGTGAGTTACAAGGATTTCTTCGGAGAGAATCGTCCGATGCCCCATAAGACGGAGGATGAGCAGAACATCACACCATTGTCTCCGCCGACGTTCGACACCACGCCGGTCGTTGAAAAATATGATGTGATGTCTTTCCAAGGCTTCTCCAGTGGAAGACCGTTGCTGTTGGAACGGCCCACCAAGTATGTGAATCGTATCGTCAATTCGATGAAGCAGATTATCGCCATTCCGGAGAACGACCAATATGGTGGGGTCGAGGGAAGGGTCTACCTGTCGCCTATCTTCACACTCCCCGTGGCACTGCTCCATGAGGGAGACAAAATCGGCAATGAGACAGTGAACCGTTATCCGTATCTGCATTTCCCGACGAACCATGACTGGAATGCGGACGAAATCAGTCTGGACGAGTATCTCCTCGCCATCGAATACATGTTCGTCATCCATGACATTGCTCAGGAAAGCACCGAAGGAGACCTGCTCACCTATGGTGTGGACGGAGATTATACGATGGACGATGACGCGTGGAAAACCGCTTGCGAATGGTCTAAGGAAATCAGCAAACCATTGTCCGACCTTAATCGTGGCCGACTATTGGGTTTTGCCATCAACAGTAAAAGCGAGAAGGAAGTCGATACGGTCGTGAACCTGTTCGACCTTTGGGGGGAGGAACGGGAACCGCAACAGATTCTATCCGACGCGCAGACCGCGGCGGGCGATGTGGAAGACCTTTACAATATGGTGTTCAGCATACCATTCGAACCATTCCACTGATTTCCCTCCCCTTACCTAAAAAATTCTGTTAACTTGGAAGAGATGGCAAAAATCTCTTCCAAGTTTTTTGTAAGGCGGGTACAGTGCAAAGTTTTGGAAAAATGGCGGCGACGGGGATGGCTGGCCTACTCCTCTTCGACATGATGATAGCGGTCGGCGTGACCAGTATGAGTACCGTGTCCGATACGACCATGATGTCCATTCGCTCCAACGGATGCAAGAAGACCTCTGCCCAAAGCAGTTCGGACAGTGGGAACAGTCTCATAGACAAGTACATAGCCAAGGCCGAGGAAATGGCTAAGGACGACAAAATCGGTTATAGCCAGTCGAAACGAAAACTCAATCCTGATGTTGACTGTTCGAGTTTCGTCTACTATGCGCTGACAAAGGGTGGCGTCAAGAATCTGGGCGACTCCCCATTTAATACGTCCAGTATGGATGACCCGATGAGCAAGGCCGGTTTCACCAAAACCGACTTCGATGGTTCCGCAGACAAGCTCCAGAAAGGTGATGTTGTATGGCGGGACGGCCATACGGAAATCTATATCGGGGATAATAAGACCGTTGGCGCTCACGAGGATACCGATGGCAAGGATGGTGACAGCAAGGGGGACGAGGTGTCGGAAGTCCCGTTTGATTACGGTGGCGGTAAACACACTTCCTACTATCGTCTTTCCGACTCTTCCGCGTCCAGCTCCTCCGACTCCTCCTCTTCGGACTCCAGTAGCTCCAGTTCATCTTCTGATTTCAAAACCAATGATGTAGCAATCAAAATCGCCAAGGCGTTCGCGTCAGCGGGATTCTCCAAAGCGGCCACGGCTGGAGTATTGGGCAATGTGTATGCCGAATCCGGTTTCGTAGCGGACAGAAGCAGCCCCGACAATGGATACGGTCTCGGACAATGGACTCCCCGAAGCAAAATCCGCACTTGGATGGACGCCAACGGACTGGAGGGCACGCCTGATTCGGACGAGGACGGGCAGATAAAAATGCTTGTGGCAACCGCGAAAAGCTCCTTCAACAATCATTACTTGTCGGAAGCCAAGGCCGAGATAACCGTCAAGAACGACAGTCTGTATGATACTTGGCATGAAGCCAGCGACCCGGAAGTGGCCGCAGTCGCATGGATGGCCGGATGGGAAAGGCCAAATTGGGCATCCCGTAATGAGGATAACCGAAAACAGGTAGCCAAGAACTATTACGACAAAGGATTGAACGACATCTCCTTCAACGGCAAGAGTGGAGACTCCGATGATGACAGTTCCCAATGTTGCACACAATCCGACGATACGGACGGAACCACCGATACCACGTCGGCCAATGTGACAGTAACCAATTCCGTTCAAGCATATACGGATAAGTATGGTCAGGCCGCATTTGACATTGGCAAGAAGTACGGTATCCCATATGAGGCGATTCTTGGACAGTCCGCAGTGGAAAGCGCTTGGGGCGCTTCCAATCTGACGACCAAATATCATAACTTCTTTGGCATCAAGGCGGTCAATGGTCAAAAGTCGGTCAAGCTTGCCACCAAGGAATGCAATCAAGGTGGATGTTACGATACGACCGGTGATTTCGCGGTCTACGATTCCGACGAGGATGGTTTCGCCGGTTATGGCAAGTTCATCACCGAGAATTCCCGTTATGCGACGGCATTGCAGAAGCGTACCGACCCTCACGCGTACATTCAGGAGTTAAAGAATGCCGGATATGCCACGGACAATAATTACGTCTCGACCGTTTGGGGTGTGACACAACAGTTCATTGCTTACATCAAGCAGACAAACAAGTTCCCGCCATCGTCAGAAGTGCAGTTTGATTCCGCTCCCCCGGCTGACACGGGTGGTTCCTCAAGCGGTTCCTCAGACGATTCCGACGCGAACACCACGTGCCCTGTGAGTGACGATAGCGGTAGTACTTCGTATGGTTCCGTCGGCGGTGCGCCTACCAAGGATGGGGACTTTTCTTGGATGTGTTCGGGCAATCAGAAGATTTGTAGCGCGTCTGACGCTGGTGTGTTCTACCCGCATTTGGAATATGGTCATCAGTGCGTCTGGTATGCATGGAACCGTCTTGCCATGATTCACGGCAACGAAGGCTGGTCTTGGGTTATGGGTAACGGTGGTGACATCGCCAACAATTTGAAAGGCCAATCCGGTTGGACGGTCGATGGGAACCCTAAACCCGGTGACGGTATATCAGGTCGTGGTAGCCCGTTCGCCGGTGGTGGTGATTGTGGTCACGTGGCCGTGGTTGAGGAAGTGTCCTCCGACCCGTCCGGTTGGAAGATTCGTATTAGTGAAGGCAACCGTGATGGTTCCGCGTCGTTCTCCTCCTATGGTTCTCGATGGCTGACGAAATCCCAGCTTTCCAGCACTGACTGCCAATTCTTCCGTAATTCCAACTGGAAGAAGTAGTTTGAGTTATAGCAAATATCCAAATGGTATTGAAGCACAGAAAGAAAAATTAGAAGCAGAGGGACATA
>ENA-UOJM01001079-UOJM01001079.1-human-gut-metagenome-genome-assembly--contig:-P116-NODE-1079-length-28246-cov-5.090667_pt1 | contig 28246 bp, 30 predicted proteins | sample MGYA00242349_ERZ723896 | MGnify/ENA metagenome assembly ERZ723896 | reverse complement strand
GTTCCCGCTGTCCACGGTGGAGATATAGCGGGGGGCCATGGGCCTGGCAGAGACAGTGTCATACCAGTTGTAGAGGTGGCCCCGCCACTTCTCCAGCCCCTCCACGGTGTTCAGGACATGGCGGATCAGCCCCGCCCCCTGGTCCTGGGGCAGCAGGTCCAGATCCACCGCCGCCATCACGGAGAGCAGGGCCAGCCCGATGTTGGTGGGGGAGGTCCGGCGGGCCAGCCCCGCCGCCGGCTTCTCCTGCCAGTTGTCCGGCGGGAGCCAGTGGTCCTCCTCCCGGAGGAAGCTGGCAAAGTAGCGCCAGATCAGGGTGGCCTGGTGAAGCAGGAAGGCCCGGTCCCCCGGGGCCAATCCCGCCCGCTTTCCACTGGGCCGGCTGATCCACCAGGCGGCGGCGGGAGCCGCCATCCACAGCAGCCCCGCCAGGCTGCCGATCCGCAGCTCCGCCAGCAGAAAGGTGGCCAGCCCTACGGCGGGGGAAAACCACTCCCGCCGGTAATAGGACCACAGACCGTTGCCGCCGCCTCGCTCCGACTGGTCTGCCGTCACCCAGGCCAGCAGGTCCCGGCCTGTCACCCCCATCCGCCACAGCGCGGTGCACACGGCGCAGGCGGACACCCAGGCGTGGTAGGGCAGGAACAGCAGCTGGAGGGCGGTCTGGAGCAGGGCTCCGGGCAGGCCGGCCACCACCGTGGAGTGGTAGCGTCCCCGGGCCCGCCCGCCCCGCCGGGCGGCCAGGTCCATCCCGGACAGGAGCAGATTGGAGGCGGCAGAGAGGATAGCGGCGCCGCCAGCGGCAGCCAGAGCTGCCCCGCTCCCGCAGATCCCCAGCACCAGGGCTGCCAGGGTAAAGATGGGGGAGAGAGAGCGGCGCAGGTTGTCCAGCAGCTTCCACCGTGCCAGCGGGGGCAGGGGATTTTTCTCACGCCCTCCCCTGCCGTCCGGCACCCGGGGGAACAGCCACGGCAGCAGCTGCCAGTCCCCCCTGATCCAGCGGTTCAGGCGGGCGTAGTAGGAACGCACCTGATAGGGAAATCCGTCTGTGAGCTCCACCTCCCCCAGCAGTCCGGCCCGGAGGTAGGAGCCCTCCAGCAGGTCATGGGACAGTACCCGCCCCTCCGGCACCCGGCGGTCCAGACAGGCATAGAAGGCGTCCACCTGGAAGATGCCCTTTCCCGTATAGGTCCCCTGGTCAAACAGGTCGTGGTACACGTCACTGGCCGCGCTGCCATAGGGGTCCACTCCCCCCAGCCCAGCAAACACCCGGGAGAACAGGGAGCGGTTGGCGGCGGCCAGCTCCACCGCCACTCTGGGCTGGAGCAGGGCGTACCCCTCCGTGACCACCCGGCGCTCCCGGTCCACCTCCGGCTGATTCAGGGGATGGAGCATTGCCCCCACCAGCTCCCGGGCCGCGCCCACGTTCAGGCTGGTATCGCTGTCCAGAGTGATGACATAGCGGGTGTCCGCCAGGGCCCCCCGGTCTCCGGAGAGCACCTCCAGCCCGCTGGGGCGGTCCTTCAACAGCCGCACCAGCTCCACCAGCGCGCCCCGCTTCCGTTCCCAGCCCATCCAGCGCCCATCCCGGGCACTGTAACGGGGTTCCCGGAAAAAGAGGTAGAAGCCGCCCCCGTACTTCCGGTTCAGGCGGTCCACCTCCTTCCGGGCCTCCCGGACCCAGCTCCGCCCCTCCGCCCCCATGGGGGCATCCCGGTCGGGCAGATCGGCCAGCATCCCCAGCCGCAGCTCTCCGCCGCTGTCCCGGTTGGCCAGATGGTAGCGCTCCAGCTTTTCTGCCAGCTCACGGCCGCTCTCCTTTCCGGTCAGCAGGGCCGCGATGACGCAGAGGGTCCTCCCCTCCGGCGGGATGCCGGACTCCAGCGCCATGCGGTGGACCGGGCGCGGGGGCACCAGACGGACCAGAAGAAAGTCCGCGCTGTTTTTCACCAGATCGGACAGGGGGAAAAAGAGCAGCAGCCCCCCCACCCAGCTGTCCAGCAGCAGAGCCAGAGCGGCGGAGAGCAGGGCGGCAGAGAGCAGGACCAGCGGGCCGTAGCACGCCCCGGACCGTGTCCTTTTCTCCGCCCCCAGCGGGCGGCGGAAGAGGAACCAGCCCACGTGGCGCTCCGCCCCCGCCCCCTGCCGGGACAGCTCCAGGACCCGCCGGGCCGTCTCCTCCTCCCCCATGCCGCTCTTTCTCGCCAGACGGCACACCTGTCCCCGGTATCTCCGGCGTGTGGCGTCCTCCATGGAGCCATAACATCCCGCCGGGTCCTGGCGCAGGACAGCCTCCACCCGGCTCTCCGACTCCAGCAGCGCCCCCCAGTCCCCATCGGACAGGGCCCGCAGCCCGGCAAAGACAGACTCAAAGGGGGCGGGCCCTGTCTGCTCCTCCTGCAGCGCCGCCAGGTCCCCGCACAGACCACGCAGCTGACACAGCAGCGCCCAGGTCAGGGCGGGGACCAGCAGGGACAGCTCCCGTTCGGTGAGGGGCAGTACGGACTGGAACGCGGAGAGAAAGACCGTCAGGCGGCGGCGGTCCAGGTCGGGGACCGCCCAAAGCGCCGTCCGGGCGGCACACTGGAGGACAGACTGGCCGTTCCGGCAGCGCCGCAGGGGCCTGCCCCTGCGGAAGGCCCGCTCCGCCATCCGCCCCTCCCGCGCCGCCAGATAGGCGTTGTCCAGCAGCCACTCCACCGCTCCCGGCATGCGCCCGCTCTCCTCGGCCCAGCGGGCCAGCTCCTGCCGGGCTCGCTCCACCTCAGCCAGCGCGCGCCGCATCTCCCGGGCCACAGTCCCCGGGCGGACCGCTCCCTCCAGCTCCAGTGCCCGGGCGGCGTTGGCCCCGTATCGGGACAGATGGGGTTCATCCATGGGAACATGGGCGGTGTTCGAAGCAGACATGGCGGCTCCTCCTGAATCATCATACCGTTTTTTGGGCGATCATTATGGATTTTGCCCCGGTGCCGTGGGAATATACCCCCGCCAAGTGTACAGATTTTTTACTTGACAAGGGGGCTCTGTTATGGTATGATTCCGAATGTAAAGTTTTTGAGCTTTACGACATCTCAACAGGAGGTGGAACAGTTTGAAAAGTCAGGCCTATCGCATGGCCCTGCTGTACGATTTTTACGGCGACGTGCTCACCGAGCGGCAGAAGGAGTTTTACGACCTCTACTATAACGAGGATCTTTCACTCTCCGAGATCGCGGAGAACAGCGGCATCACCCGCCAGGGCGTCCGGGACGTGATCGTCCGGGCCGAGGCCATCCTCACCGATCTGGAGGATAAGACCGGCCTGATCAAGCGGTTCCACGCCATGCACAAGCAGCTCCAGCAGATCGCTGAGGACGCGGAAAAGATCCTGGAGCGCAACGGCAGCTATGACGACCCAGACATCGAGGCGGCGGCCCGGGAGATCCGGGAGCTGGCCCAGGTGCTTCAAAAGGAGTAACCATGGCGTTTGAAGGACTTTCTGAAAAGCTCTCCGCCGCATTCAAAAAGCTGCGGGGCAAGGGCCGTCTCTCCGAGGCCGACGTCAAGGAGGCTATGCGGGAGATCCGCCTGGCCCTGCTGGAGGCGGACGTCAGCTACAAGGTGGTCAAGCAGTTCATCGCTCAGGTGACCGAGCGGGCCGTGGGCTCCGACGTGCTGGAGGCCCTCTCCCCCGCCCAGACGATCATCAAGATCGTCAACGAGGAGCTTACCGCCCTGATGGGCGGCACCAGCACCAAGCTGGAGATCTCCTCCAAGCCCCCCACGGTGGTGATGCTGGTGGGCCTTCAGGGTGCGGGCAAGACCACCAACGGCGCCAAGCTGGCCGGCCTGATGAAGCGTCAGAACGGCAAGCGGCCCCTGCTGGCCGCCTGCGATATCTACCGCCCCGCCGCCATCAAGCAGCTGGAGGTGGTGGGCGGACAGCTGGACATCCCGGTGTTCCAGATGGGTCAGACCGACCCGGTGGACATCGCCAGAGCCGCCATCGAGCACGCCAGGCAGCACGGCAACGACATGGTGTTCCTGGACACCGCCGGCCGGCTCCATGTGGACGAGGAGCTGATGGACGAGCTCAAGCGCATCAAGGCCGCCGTGGAGCCCACGGAGATCCTGCTGGTGGTGGACGCCATGATCGGCCAGGACGCAGTGAACGCGGCCAAGGCCTTTGACGACGCACTGGACATCGACGGCGTCATGCTCACCAAGCTGGACGGAGACGCCCGGGGCGGCGCGGCCCTCTCCATTAAGGCAGTCACCGGCAAGCCCATCAAGTTCGTGGGTGTGGGGGAAAAGCTGGACCAGATCGAGGTCTTCCACCCTGACCGGATGGCCAGCCGTATCCTGGGCATGGGCGACATGCTCTCCCTCATCGAGAAGGCGGAGCAGAACTTCGACAGGCAGAAGGCCCTGGAGTTCCAAGAGAAGCTGCGGAAAAACAAATTCACGCTGACCGATTTCTATGAGCAGATGGCTCAGCTGAAGAATATGGGCTCCCTGTCCGAGATCGCCGGGATGCTCCCCGGCGTCAAGGCCTCCGATCTGGAGGGGGCCTCCATGGACGAGTCCCTGCTGGGGCGGATGGAGGCCATCATCCTTTCCATGACCCCCTATGAGCGGGAAAATCCCAATGTGCTCAACTCCAGCCGCAAGCGGCGCATCGCCGCCGGGTCCGGCACCCAGGTGGTGGACATCAACCGGCTGCTGAAGCAGTTCGAGATGATGCAGGCCATGACCAAGCAGTTCGCCGGCGGCAAGATGCCCAAGTCCATGCGCCGCCTGATGGGCAAAAAGGGCGGCAAGGGCATGCTGGGCGGCAAGATGCCCGGCCTCCCCTTCTGACTCCCCGACGGCGGAAAGGAGCACGGACCATGAAAAAGTGGACCTTTTTCGATCAGATGCTTGCCAGCTTCCTGGTCATCGTTATCTCGTCCATCCTGTCAGCCCTGCTCCATCTCCCCATTGTGGGCCGTCTGGCCTTTCTTCTGGTGGGGGCCGGCTTCGTTCTCCACCCAGTGGTCCCGGTAAGCATCTCCATCCAATGGGGAGCGCGGGCCCTATGGTTCCCCCGCCTGCTGGGGGCATCCTTTCTCCTGTTCGGGCTGCTGGCCCAATTTTGAACGCTGGCAAACACTTCGGTGTTTTCCATATACGCAAGAAATTTTTGGAGGTGAATATAAATGGTTAAAATCAGACTGCGCCGCATGGGCGCGAAGAAGGCTCCCTTCTACCGTATCGTGGTGGCGGATTCCCGCTATCCCCGTGACGGCCGTTTCATCGAGGAGATCGGCACCTACAACCCTCTGACCACCCCCGCCGAGCTGAAGGTGGACGCCGAGCGGGCTCAGGCCTGGATCAAGACCGGCGCTCAGCCCACCGACACCGTCCGCTCCCTTCTGAAAAAGGCCGGCGCGCTGTAAGGCTGGAGGTCTGTCAGGCAAATGAAAGAGCTTTTGACCTATGTCGCCCAGAATCTGGTGGACCACCCCGATCAGGTGTCTGTCACCCAGCATGAGAGCGACGGCGAGACCGTGCTGGAGCTCCGTGTGGCTCCGGAGGATATGGGGAAGGTGATCGGCCGTCAGGGCCGCATCGCCAAGGAGATCCGCACCCTGATCCGCTCCGTGGCCCAGCGCACCGGTCAGCGTGTCTCCGTCGAGATCGTCGACTAGACAGTTATGGCGCAGGGAGATCCTGCGCCATTGTCTTACCCCGGAGGAAAGGAGAATCCCCATGAAAGAACAGTATCTGGAGGTCGGAAAGATCACCAACGTCCACGGCATTATGGGCGAGGTGCGGGTACAGCCCTGGGCGGACTCCCCGGACTTTCTCTGCCAGTTCAAGACCCTCTATGTGGACAGCTCCCACTGGCCCATCCAGGTGGAGCGGGCCCGGGTCCACAAAAACATGGTCATCCTGAAGCTGCAGGGCGTCACCGATGTCAACAGTGCTCTGGCCATGCGCAACGCCGTGCTGTACATCGACCGGAAGGATGTCCAGCTCCCGGAGGGCAGCTTTTTCCTGGCTGACCTGATGGGAATGGAGGTCCGGGACGCCGCCAGCGGCGCGGTGCTGGGACAGATCGCGGACATTCTCACCCTGCCCGCCAACAATGTGTATGTAGTCCGCGGCGGCGCCCGGGAGCTGATGATCCCCGCGGTGGACCAGTTCATCGCGGAGGTCAACGTGGACGAGGGATACCTCCGGGTCAACATGATGGAGGGCCTGTGATGCGCCGCACCGTCCTCTACATCTCCATGAGCCTGGACGGCTGCCTGGCCCGCCCGGACGGGGATGTCTCCTGGCTGGCCGGCCAGGACCCTGATGACCCGGACCCGGGGACCTACCCCGCCTTTCTCTCCACAGTGGACACCGTGGCCATGGGCTGGACCACCTACCACCAGGTGGTCACCCAGCTCTCTCCCGACAGCTGGCCCTACCGGGGATTGGACTGCTATGTGCTCACCCACCGCCCCCTCCCTCCCCAGACGGAGAAGATCCAGGCTTTCAGCGGTCCGGCCCACCAGTTGGTGGAACAGCTGAAGCGGGAGCCCGCCGGGCGGGACATCTGGATCTGCGGCGGCGCCGACACGGCCGCCCAGCTGATCCGGAAAAACGCCATCGACCGATATGTGGTCTCTGTGATCCCCGTGATCCTGGGGGAGGGCATCCCCCTCTTTTCCCGCGGGCTGCCCCAGCAGGACCTGCGTCTGGTCTCCGCCGCCCACAGCAACGGGATCGCCGAGCTGACCTATGAACCCCGCTGACCCGCCGCTAGCCCCGCCTGTATGAAACGCAGGCGGGGTTTTCCGTTTCCTGCACAGGGGCGGGGAGCCGCCCCGCCCCTGATCGGACTCAGCGGAGTGTTGATTGGACCGGCAGGGGACACCCCCCTCATCCGTCACGGCGTCCGCCGTGACACCTTCCCCACCCAGGGGGGAAGGCTTTGAGGGCGGCTCCGGGGGCTGCCCCTGCGAGATATCTTCAGCTTTTGCGCAGGGGCGCACATCGTGCGCCCGCCGTCCGGCTCGATGAGGGCATCAGGCCCTGTCCGCTCCCGCGGAGCCGCTCTCTTTCCCGGCCGGGAATTGACCCCGGCCGGCCCCGGTGCTATAATAAACCATCACACATGCAGGGGGACTTGCCCCCGGAACAGGAGATACCTATGGGAATGAAGACCAGCGCCGTCTGGGCAGACGGCACCTTTGAGAGCAACACCGCCCCCCTGATGGGGCCTTTGGAGGACTGCGCCCGCCGGGCGGCGGAGCTGGGCTATGACGCCCTCTCCCTGACGGTCAACCGCCCCGGCGAGCTGGATGCCGCCTATGTCCGCCGCGTGCTGGGAGAGTACGGCCTGACCGCATCGGGACTGGCTACGGGACGGATCTACACCGTAGACGGCCTGGGCCTGGGCCTGGCGGACCAGGAGCGGCGCCAGGCCGCGGTGGACCGGATGCTGTCCCACGCGGAGCTGTGTGCCCAGCTGGGGGGCGCCAAGCTGATCGTAGGCGCCATCCGGGGCTGGACCCGGGATGCCGGCGGCCGCGAGGCCTATGAGCCTCTGTTCCGCTCCAGCATGGAGTCCATCCTGGCCCGCGCGGAACAGCTGGGCATCCAGGTGGCCTTCGAGGCCATCAGCCGCATCGACTCCGACGCCTACTGCTCCCTGTCCGAGACCGCGGAGTTCATCCGCTCCTTCCGCTCCCCTGCCCTCCGGCTCCAGGTGGACTCCATCCATCTCCACACCAACGGGGAGACGGATTTCTACCAAGGGCTGCTGAAGGCGGGCGACCTCATCGGACAGGTGGACATCTCCGATGTGGACCGCATGGCCCCAGACGGCAGGCACTTTGATTTTCCGCTGTTGATCCAGGCCCTGAAGGAGACCGGATTCCAGGACTATCTGGTCTTTGAGTTCCGTGCCAATCCCCCTGCCGACGCGGCCAAGGCCGGGCTGGACTACATCCGCGCTCTGCTGTGAACGGGCCCAGTTTGTTCCGCTGCCCCCTGTGCGGCAGCCCTCTGACGCAGAAGGAGAGGGGCTGCATCTGTCCCGCCCGCCACAGCTTTGATCGGGCGGCGGCGGGTTACGTCCACCTCCTGCCCCCCAACCGGATGCACTCCAAGGCGCCGGGGGACGACCGGGAGATGGTGGCCGCCCGGGCCGCTTTTCTGGAGCGCGGCTACTACGCCCCGCTGCGCCAGGCCCTGGAGGAGCTGGTCCTGGAGGCTTCCGCCCACCTGGAGGGCCCCGTCCTGCTGGACAGCGGCTGTGGGGAGGGCTACTACACAGCGGGGATGTTCCGGGCGCTGGAGCGGGCCGGACACCGGCCCCGGGCAGCGGGGATCGATATCTCCAAATACGCCCTGCGCCGGGCCGCCAAGCGGCTTCCGGAGGGGGAATTCGCAGTGGCCTCCGCCTACCGCCTGCCCCTGGCGGACGCCTCGGCGGACCTGCTGACCAATGTGTTCTCCCCCCTGTCCGCGGAGGAGTTCGCCAGGGTCCTGCGGCCGGGCGGCACCTTCCTCTATGTGGTCCCCTCCGCCCGGCACCTCTGGGAGATGAAGCAGGTCCTCTATTCCCAGCCCTACGAAAACCCCGTCAAGGAAACCCCCTATACAGGCTTTTCCTATCAGCGCATCGTCCCGGTGCGGTATGAGATCACTCTGGACTGCCCGGAGGACATCCGGGCCCTGTTCCAGATGACCCCCTACTGCTGGAAGACTCCCCGGGAGGGGGTGGAGGCCCTGTCCGCTCTGAAGCGGCTCACCACCCAGGTGGGCTTTGACCTCCACGTGTTCCGCCGCAGCCCCGCCTGATCTCTCCCGCCGCCCCATAAAATATGCCCGGAGGCACGTGTGCCTCCGGGCATCCTGCATTTATGCCGCCTGCTCCGGCTGCTCCAGCCCCAGGTTCTCCCGCACCTGGCGGCGGAACTCCGTCAGCTCCGGGTAGTCCAGGAAAAACCGCAGCTTCTCCGCCCACACCGCCTCCGACTCCGGCACGTCCCACAGCACGAAGAAGGCGAAGCTCTCGCTGATGTCCTCCGACGGGTCGGTGGAGGCGTAGCTGCTGACGAAATCCTCCTCATGCCGCAGGAAGAAGTTATAGCTGTCCAGATCCGCCAGCCGGTCATCCAGGTAGCCGGTCCAGAACTGCTGGCAGAAGTCGTCCAGATAGGACCCCTCCCGGCTGACCATTCCGTCCTCGCAGTAGGTCTCCACTGTGGGCTCCCCCCGATAGTCCGCCTGACGGTGGTTCAGGGTGAGGTAGTGGCAGTACTCGTGGAGCACGGTCTCAAGAAAATAGTCCCGGTCCCCCATGTCCGCCGGGTCCAGGCAGATCTCCCACTGGCTCCCCCCGGGGTCGGCGGGCAGCACATAGGCCACCGTCTCCCCCTCGCCGTCCGTAAAGGGCACATAGCTCCGAAAGTCCCGAAAGGCGTCCTTTGGGAGGACGGCCTGCATCGACTCCCACATCTCCTCCAGGTCCTCCCTGGTCCAGGGCCCGTGGGTCAGGTCCAGGGAGTTGGGCATGAGGGTGAGCTCCCCCGCCCCGCCGATCCGGTAGCGGGCCAGGACGTGTTCCTCCGGGTCCGTGTAGCCCCAGCCCAGGTCGTCTCCCCCCAGATACCGGATGGTGTATGCCTCATAGAGCCCGTTCAGTTCCTCCAGCAGCTCCTGCTCCCGGTCCCCCCGCCGATACTCGCCCCGGTCCAGCCGGGCCTGGCGCACCGGTCGGAGCCGCATCCACAGGTCCATGGCCGCGCTCCGCTCCTCCTGGGTGATGACCTCCGCCAGCAGGCCCAGCTGCACGTCCAGCTCCCGGTCCAACGTCTCCTGGTCCGCTCCCGGGGCCGGGGAACACCCCGCCCCAAAGAGCAGGAGCAGGCAGAGGGCGGCCCCGATGAGCCGGTCCTTTCCTCGTCTCATAATTTCTCCCGTCCTCCCGACTGATACAGCAGGGCGTTGCACAGGGCGGCGGCCACCGTGCTCCCCCCTTTCCGGCCCAGAGCCGCGATGGCGGGTATCCCCCGCTCCCGGGCCAGGGCCAGGATCTCCTCCTTGCTCTCCACCACATTGACGAATCCCACCGGCACCGCCAGGATCAGGGCCGGGGACATCGCTCCGGCACGGATCAGCTGGGCCATGCGGATCAGCGCGGTGGGGGCGTTGCCCACGGCATAGATCCCCTCGGGCCAGAGGGCCGCCCCCTGGTCCACCGCTGCCGCCGCCCGGGTGGTCCCGGCCTCTGCCGCCCGGCGGGCCACCTCCGGGTCCGCCATGAAGCAATGGACGCTGATGCCCAGCCGCTCCAGCGCCCCCCGGTTGATGCCGGACCGGGCCATGTTGGTGTCCGTCAGGATGGGGGTGCCGGCCCGGAGGGCCCGGACCCCGGCCTCCACCGCCCCGGGGGTGAACACCAGATTACGGGCGTAGTCAAAGTCCGCCGTGGTGTGGATGGCCCGCTTCACCAGCGGCGCCTGATCCGCAGGTAGGACGATCCCCCGCTCCGCCAGCTCCGCCCCGATGATGCGGAAGCTCTCCGCCTCAATGTCAGCGGGGCGGCTGTGTTCCAGCTCTCTCATGCCTCCTCCTCCCTCCGGCGGCCTGAGATGAGCCACACCGGATTCTGCCCCATCATCAGGTTCAGCCCACCGGCCCCCTTGGACCGGGCCGCCCAGATCTGGGTCACCTGGGCCTCCAGCCCCCGGGCGGCAAAGGCCGCCGCAGCAGCGGACAGGGTCTCCAGGGCGATGGCGCTGACGCACAGGCGGACCCGGGGATTTTTTCCCAGGGCCGCGGCCAGGATGGCGTCCAGCTCCCCGCCGCTGCCCCCCACAAAGACGCCGTCCGGGGCGGGCAGGTCCTCCAGCGCGGCGGGCGCGGTCCCCCGGACCGGCACCAGGTTCCAGGCGCCGAAGCGCGTCCGGTTGGCGCAGATCAGGGAGAGGGCCTCCCCCTTCCGCTCCACGGCGTACACCCGCCCCCGCCGGGCCAGGAGGGCCAGCTCCACCGAGACCGAGCCCGTGCCCGCCCCCACGTCCCAGAGCACGTCGTCCTCCTCCACCTCCAGCAGGGAGAGGGCCGCGGCCCGGACCTCCCGCTTGGTCATGGGGACCTCATCCCGCAGGAAGTCCTCGTCCGGGATCCCGGAGGAGACCGCCGCCCTGGGGCGCTCCGCCCCCTCCACCAGCAGGACGCTGAGGGGGGCGAAGGTCCCCTGGGCAAACTCCGCCGCCGTCCCCCGGGTGATCCGCTCCGCCGGGTAGGACAGCTCCTCACCCACCACTGCCCGGAGGTGGCCCAGCCCGGCATCCCGCAGGGCCTGGCACAGCTCCCCCGGCCCCAGCTCGCCGCCGGTGAGGAAAAACGCCTCCCGCCCCTCCAGCACGGCGGCCACCGGGTCGCACCGGGTCCCGTGGGCGGAGACCAGCTTCCAGTCCTGCCAGGGCCGCCCCAGCCTGGCGGCCAGATACTGGACGCTGGACAGGCCGGGCAGCACCCGGAAGGGGATGCCTTCCTTCTCCAGCAGGGCGGTCAGGGAGCGGGCCCCGGAGTAGAACCCGGTATCCCCGCTGTACAGCACGCAGGGGCGCTCCAGGCCGCTCCGGCGCAGGATCTCCAGGATCTCCGTCCCCTTGGTGGCGGGATACCGGGGCACCTCACGTCCCAGATTCAGCCCCTCCACCAGACGGCGGGCCCCGATCAGGCCGTCCGCCCCCTCCAGAGCCCTGACCGCCTGGGCGGTGAGGGTGGTGGGGTCGCCCAGTCCCATCCCGATCAGCGTCACTTCCATTCTGCTTCCTCCTTATCGGCCTGGAACCAGGCCAGAATGTCCTCCAGGCCCTCGCCCCGGTCCCGGGGGCGGCGGATGACCAGCAGCTCCACCCCCGCAGCCAGGGCGGCGGCGGCCTTCTCCCGGAAGCCGCCCGCCTCTCCCCCGTCCTTGGTCACCAGGAAGCGGATGTGATACTGCTCCATCAGCGCCTCATTCAGGCGCTGGGTGAAGGGTCCGTAGAGGGCGATGATGTTCCGGGAGGGGATGCCCGCCCGGCGGCAGGCGGCCACGCTCTCCTCCGAGGGCAGCACCCTGGGAAAGAGGCGGGCGGGCTCCAGGGCGGCAAAGGCCGGGAGCTCCTTGGCCCCAGTGGCCAGCAGGATGTTCCCCTCCCGCCCCGCCAGCAGCCGGGCGGCCTCCTCCGGGCTGTCCACCCGCAGCCCCTCCTCCCCGCCTTCGGGCCGGAGCAGGCGGCGCAGGGGGACGCCGGCCCGGGCACAGGCCGCCCCGATCTCCCGGGTGGCCTGGACAGCATAGGGGTGGGTGGCGTCCACACAGCGGTGGAAGCCCCGGGAGAGCAGAGCATCCATCTCCCCCCCGGATCTGCGCCCCACCAGGACGGACACATCCTCCAGGCCGGCCAGCTCCTCCGCCCCCAGGGGGGTGGCCACGCTGACCCAGACCTGGTGGCCCATGGCCGACAGGGCCCGGGCCAGCCGGCGCCCCTCAGTGGTGCCGCCGAAGATCAGCACCCTCACAGCTCATACCCCCGGGGGGTCACCATCCGGTCTCCGATCCGGCGGGTGGCAGCGGAGCCGATGAATACGGTGGTGAACATATCCACCTGGGCCTCCTGCAGCTCCCCCAGGGTGAGCACCTGGTGCTCCTCCTGGGCACGTCCCGCGTTCCGGACCCAGCCGCACACCGTCTCCGGTCCCCGGTGGGCCAGCACGATGTCACAGGCCATGCGCAAATGGTCCCGCCGCCGCCGGCTGGAGGGGTTGTAGAGGCAGAGGACAAAGTCCCCCTGAGCCGCCAGCTCCAGGCGGCGGCGGATGACCTCCCAGGGGGTGAGCAGGTCGGACAGAGAGAGCACCGCGAAGTCGTGCATCAAAGGGGCCCCCAGCACCGCCGCCCCCGCCAGGGCAGCCGTCACACCGGGCACCACCTGGATCTCCACCTCCGGGAACTGGGGGGCCAGCTCCAGCACCGGCCCCGCCATGCCGTACACCCCCGCGTCTCCGCTGCACACCAGGGCGGTGGTCCGGCCGGACCGGGCCCGCTCCAGCGCCGCCCGACAGCGCTCAATTTCTTGGGTCATGGGGGTGGAGAAGTACTCCTTATCCGGGAACTCCCCCCGGATCAGATCCAGATAGACTGTGTAGCCGCACAGCACCTCGGCCTGCTCCAGGGCAGCCCTGGCCTCCCAGGTCATCCACCTGGAGCCGCCCGGACCCAGGCCCACCACATACAGCACATTCATGGCGCTTCCTCCCATCCCGGGGCAAAGGGGGCGGCGGCCAGCGCCGCCGTCACCCCCTCCCCCGCTGTCTTTTTCAGCAGCAGCGGGCCGCCGCTGGCCAGCACCGCCGCCCGCTCGCATACGTTGTCCGTCCCGGTGACCTGACGGACGAAGGGGGAGGGGGTAAACTCCCCCTCCGCCCGGCTCAGCTCCTCCGGAGAATAGGTGAGCAGGGGCAGCCGGCGCCGGCGGCACAGCTCCAGCAGGCCGGGCTCCTCCCCCTTGCGGTCGATGGTGCACACCCCCGCCAGAGCGGCTGGATGGAGCCCCGCCGCCTCCAGCCCGGAGCAGAGGGCCGCCTCCAGCCGTTCCGCCGGGACGCCCCGCCGGCACCCTATCCCGGCCCAGACGATCCTGGGCACCAGCTTCAGGGCGGGCTCCGGCGTGTCCCGGATGGTGAGCTGGACCTGGGCCGCCTCCTGCCCCGCCGGGACCACTCCCGAGGGGCACTCCCCTGCCACCGGCCACTGGGACCAGAAGGCCGCTGTCCCCCCCGCCAGCATCCGGGAGGCCACGGGGCGGATCTTCTCCGGGTCGGGGATGGCGCAGCCCAGGCGGCGGGCCCACTGGTCAAAGGCAAAGATCCCCCGCGCATCGGTAGCGGTAGTGAGGACCGCCTGCCCGCCCAGCAGCCCGGCGATCTCCCGGGCCAGGTCGTTGGCGCCCCCCAGATGGCCGGAGAGGATGGGGACAGCGAACCGCCCCAGCTCGTCCACCACCACCACGGCGGGGTCCCGGGCCTTACTCACCAGATGGGGGGCCACCGACCGGACCGCGATCCCGGCTGCCCCCACAAAGATCAGGGCCTCCGCGCGGCGGAAGGCGGCGGCGGTCCACTCCTCCGCCCGCTCGCCCTTCCGGGTACAGGCGGCGCGGTGCCCGCTCCGCTCCAGGCCGGCCGCCAGCGCGGCGGCCAGCCTCCCACCATTCTCTGTAAAGGAAATAAGCTCCACAGTCATTGGGACGCCTCCCGATAGCCGGTGGAAAACCCGGGGTGGTAGAGCTGGCTGCGGTCATAGGGCCCGGCCAGGATGTCCCCCACCACCACCAGCGCGGTCCTGGAGATCTGGTGGTCCCGCCCGGCCTGGGCCAGTTCTCCCACCGTGCAGCGCACCACCTTCTCCTCCGGCCAAGTCGCCTTATACACCAGGGCAGCTGGAGCATCTGACCGGTATCCCCCCTCCATCAGCCGGGCAGACAGTGCCTCCAGCATCCCGGCGGAGAGGAAGATGACCATGGTGGCCCCGTGCCGGGCCAGGGAGGCGATCTCCTCCCCCTGCGGCACGGGGGTCCGGCCCGCCATGCGGGTGATGATAACGGTCTGGCTCACCCCGGGCAGGGTGTACTCCGCCCCCAGGGCCGCCGCTGCCCCGCAGAAGGAGGACACCCCCGGGGTCACGTCCCAGGGGATGCCCCGCCGGTCCAGGGCGTCCATCTGCTCCCGCACCGCACCGTACAGACAGGGGTCGCCGGTGTGGAGGCGTACCGTCTCCTGCCCCGCCGCCTCTGCGCGCTCCACCGCCTCCAGCACCTGCTCCAGCGTCATGCGGGCACTGTCATAGATCCGCGCGCTGTCCCTGCACAGCCCCAGAAGGGCCGGGTTGACCAGGCTGCCCGCATAGATGACGCAGTCCGCCCCCCGAAGCAGCTCCGCTCCCCGCAGGGTGATCAGGTCGGGCGCACCCGGCCCGGCCCCTACAAAATGGACCATGGAAAAAGCCTCCTTCCCACACGGATCAGAGATACCGCCTGACCCGCTTCCGATACGCCTCGTAGGGTGCGCCGAACTGCTCCCTGCACCACCGCTCCTCCGCCAGGAAGATCCAGTGCTCCGAGAGCTGGAACAGCAGGACCAGGGCGGCCAGGAGCCGGGAGCGGGTCAGCAGGACGCACCCCGCAAAATACACGAAATAGGACACATACATGGGGTTGCGGGAGAACCGGTAGAGGCCGTCCTCCCGGAAAGGGCCCGGGGAGGGCCTTCCGAAACTCACCACCGCCCCCGCGCACAGGGCCAGCCCCAAAAGGTACAGGACAAGTCCCGCCCAAAAGGGCCAGGCGCCCTCCACCTCCGCCCGCTGTGCGCAGAGACACACCAGCACCCCGGCGGAGGAGAGCTGATAGACCCAATAGGCCAGCCGTTCCCTGCCCCCCATGGGGGGTATGTGGGCGGCGCGGCCCAGTCCGTCCCTTCCCAGCCGGCCCAGGAGCCCAAATCGGAGCAGCAGGAAGGGGAACAGCAGGAGCAGACCGGACACGCCCATGTCACGGCACCAGAAGGGTGGTGAAGTAGCTGCCGGACTGGGGAGCGTCCTTCAGGCTCTCTGCCGCCTGCTCCCCCGGCAGGCCGCAGTTCTGCACCATGGCCGAGCTCTCCAGCAGGCCCCGGCTCTCCAGCGCCTCCAGCACCTGGGGCAGGGCCCGGCCGGACTTCATCAGCACCTTTGTCCCCGGCAGGTCCAGGGCCTCCTCCAGGGGGAAGCCCCCCGCCGGGACGATGTGGACCGGCAGGTCCATCTCCGTCAGGCTCCGGCCCAGCCGGGCCGCGGCGGCGCAGAAGCTGGGGACCCCCGGGACCCGGACACAGCGGCAGCCCTCCTCCTCCAGCAGCTGGGCCACATAGGCACTGCTGGCGAAGAGAGACACGTCCCCCAGCACCGGCATGGCCACGTCTGTCCCGCGGTCCAGCAGGGCGCGCACCGCCTCCGCCGCTCGCCGGTGGGCCTGGCGGCGTTTCTCCTCATCCCGGGACATGGCAAAGTCTATAAAGTGTATCTCCTTGTCAGTCAGATCCGCACCCGCCTGGGCGATCTCCAAGGCCAGGGAGTCCCCCGCCGGCGTGCGGGGGACAGCCAGGACGGGACAGTCCTCCAGCACCCGCACCGCCTTCCGGGTCATCAGTTCTGGGTCCCCGGGTCCCACCCCTACGGCGTAAAATGTTCCTCTTTCGCTCTCCATATGTTCAAGATCTCCTTTGCAGTCCCGGTCATCCCCAGCAGGCCCCGGGTATTGGTGAACAGTACGCCGCCGCAGCGGCAGGACGTCCCCGCCCGCCGCTCCAGGTGTGCCTGGAGGGCGGACAGCAGGCTGTCCATGGTCCGGTCCAGCAGGCCGGCCTCCGCCAGGATGTCCAGTCCGGCGTCGGTGGTGGCGCTGCCCATCAGGGCCCGGGCAGTCTCCTGGCCGGCCCCGCACAGGGCCGCGTGGGCGCACAGGATCTCCATGCGGCAGTCCGCCCAGCGGGAGTGGGTGTTCATCACGCCCCCCGCCACCTTCACCAGCTTGCCCAGATGCCCCACCAGGATCAGCTGCCTGATCCCCGCCTCCGCGGCGCGGTCCAGGGCCTCACCGATAAAGTTAGAACACTTTACTATCCTGATATCAGAAGGGATCAGGCCGCTCTCCGCCAAAAAATCGGCCCCATAGTTGCCTGGGGTCAGCACCACCCGGTCCGCCCCCCCCGCCGCCGCCTGGCGCAGCTCCAGGGCGATGGTCTCCACCAGGGCCTGGGCGCTCATGGGCTCCACGATGCCGGAGGTGCCCAGGATGGAGATGCCCCCCTCCACCCCCAGCTGAGGATTGAAGGTCCGGCGGGCGGCCTCCTCCCCCCCAGGGACGGAGATGGTGATCTCCAGTCCCCCGGCGTAGCCCAGGGCCGCCGCCTCTTCCTCCGCCGCCCGGGCGATCATCCTCCGGGGCACCGAGTTGATGGCCGCCTCCCCCACCGGCTGGTCCAGCCCCGGCCGGGTGACCCGGCCCACCCCGGGTCCCCCCAGGATGGCCGTCCCCCCCTCCGCCCTGCGGCGGACCGTGGCCCGGATGGGCAGCCCGTGGGTGGCGTCCACGTCATCTCCCCCGTCCTTCTCTACGGAGCAGGCGGCGGTCTCTCCGTCTGTGACGCAGTCCAGCAGGGGGGCCTCCACCATCCAGTCTCTGGGGGTGTTCAGGGAGATTAGGTCCGGGGCCCGCCCTGTGAGGAGCAGCCGCACCGCCCCCGCCGCCGCCATGGCGGCGCAGGTCCCGGTGGTGCGTCCGCAGCGCAGGCGCTTCCCGCCCGCAGTGATGTAGTGCTCCGGCATCGGCAGCTCCTTTCCCGCGGCATGTCTCTTCTCTCAGGACCCGGCCCGAAGCTCCTCCAGGCGGCGGACATAGAGGGCCTGTACCTGGGGCAGGGCCCCCAGTCCGGTGAGCCGGCAGGACACGGCATGCCCCCGGCTCTGGAGGAGCCTTTTCCAGCTGTCCGGCCCCTCCCCCGCCATGTCGTGGAGGGCGTGATCCCCGGCCACCAGCATCAGCGGCACCAGCTCCACGGCGGGGGCGGTGACCAGCGGCAGCACCTCCTCCACCCTGGGCCGGCCCTCCACCGTGGCCACCACCAGGTCGTCCCGCCCGGCCAGATGGAAGATGCCCTGGAGGGCCGGGTAGACCAGGTCGGCGGATCTGTGGGTCCCGTGGCCCATGAACAGGATCTGGGTCCCCTCTGCCGGGGGGATCAGGTCCATCAGCGCCCCGCCCAGCTCCCGCAGGTCCTCCGGCGTCCCCAGCAGGGGGCGGGAGAGCCTCAGCGCGGGAAAGCGGCCCTCCCACCGGGCGGCGGTCTCCCTTATTTTATCATATTCCGCGCCCGGGAGCAAATGGGTGGGCACGATCAGGGGGCACTCTATACCCTCCGCCGCCATCTGCTCCAGGGCACCGGCCACATCCGGGACCGCGATCCCCCGGTCCCCCAGCCGCGCCCGGACCAGACCGCTGGTGTAGGCCCGGAAGAGGGGCAGCTCCGGGGCGGCGGCGGACAGCGCCTGCTCCACCCCCTCCAGGTCCCGGCTCCGGGCCTGGTCCACCGTGCTGCCGAAGCTGACGGCCAGAATGGCTTCTCTCATATCGATTCCTCCCCTTCGTTTCGGATGGGCTGAAAAAAGATGCGCAGGCAGCCCCGGCTGTCCCGCGCCACCTCCGCCTCCACCTCATAGATCTCCCGGAGGAGCTCCGGGGTCAGCACCTCCTCCGGTGTGCCCGAGGCGGCCACGCGGCCAGCCTTCATCACATAGAGCCGCTGGCAGTACAGGGCCGCCAGATTCAGGTCGTGGATGGCCGCCACCACCGTCCGGCCCAGGACCCGCACCAGCTCCATCAGCTGGAGCTGATATTTGATGTCCAGATGGTTGGTGGGCTCGTCCAGGATCAGGCAGGGGGTGTCCTGGACCAGGGCCCGGGCGATGAGCACACGCTGCTTCTCCCCGCCGGACAGGGTGGTGTAGCTCTGCTCCCGCACCTCCTCCAGCTGGGTGAGGCGGAGCACCCGGTCCACCAGCGAACGGTCCTGCCCATTGTCGGCCTCCAGCAGTCCCTTCCGGGCGTGCCGCCCCATGCGGACCACCTCCTCCACCGTAAAGTCGAAGCCGCTCTCGTGCTCCTGGACCACCACGGCCAGCCGCTGGGCCATCTCCCGGCCGCTCATGGCCAGCAGGTCCTCCCCCATGAGGAATGCCCGCCCCGCCCTGGGGCGGAGCACTTTGTAGAGGTTCTTCAGCAGAGTGGACTTTCCGCTCCCATTGGGCCCGATGATGCCAACGAACTCCCCCGCCTCCGCCCGCAGGCTGATCTCGTACAAGATCTCCCTGTCCCGGGTCCCATAGGAGATCCCCTCCGCAGAGAGCATGGCGCTCCCCTCCTTTTCTTCAAAATTCATAGCGCCGCACCCGGATCATCCATAAAAACAAGGGGGCCCCGATGAAGGCGGTGATGATGCCCACCGGGATCTCCTCCGGCCGGACGGCCAGCCGGGCCCCCACGTCCATCCAGATCATAAAGACGGCCCCGCACAGGGCGGACAGGGGGATCAGGCGGCGGTGGTCCGCCCCCACCACAGACCGGACCAGATGGGGGATGACCAGCCCCACGAAGCCGATGCAGCCGCTCACCGCCACAGCGGAGGCGGTGAGCAGGGCGGAGGACAGGATGAGCACTCCCCGCACCCGGTCCAGATCCACCCCCAGGGTGACGGCGGAGCTGTCCCCCATGAGCATGGCGTTCAGGGGACGGGCCAGGGCCATCAGCACCAGGAACAGGGGCGGAAGGATCAGTGCCAGCAGGGGCAGGTCCTCCCATTTGGCGCTGCCCAGCCCGCCCAGCATCCAGAAGGTGGCCTCCCGCACCGCGGCGTCATCCGGGGCAGTATAGACGAGATAATTGGTAAAGGCCTGAAACATGGCGGAGACCGCCACCCCCACCAGGATCAGCCGGACGGGGGTGACGGCGCCGCCGGAGCGGGACAGGCCGTACACCAGCAGGATGGACACCAGCGCCCCCACAAAGGCGCCGGCGGGGACGGAGAGCCGCCCCATGGGCAGCCACACCCCCACCAGCATGGCCAGCACGGCCCCCAGGGAGGCCCCGGAGGAGATGCCCAGCACGTAGGGTTCCGCCAGGGGATTGCGGGTGAAAGCCTGCATCCCCACCCCGGACAGGGTGAGGGCGGCCCCCACCAGCATCCCCAGCAGCACCCGGGGGGCGCGGAGGTGCCAGACGATATTCTGTATGCTGTCCCGGATACCCTCCAGGCTGATCCAGTCCCCCAGGCCCAGGGGGGTAAGCAGACGGTGGAGCATCACCCGCCACACCTCCGGGAAGGGAATGGTCACCGGCCCCAGGCTGATGCCCAGCACCACGGAGAGCATCAGGACCGCCAGCAGGGCCAGACAGGCCAGCCCGGTATGCGCCCGGACCGCACGGCACAGCCTTTTCATCCCGCCGCGCTCACTGGAAGCAGTCCGGGTGGAAGGACCGGGCAAATTTTTCGATGGTGTCCCCCGTCATGGAGGAGGCGAAGGACTCGCACAGGGTCACCGAGGTGATGCGGCCGTCCCGAATGGCAGGCACGTCCGCCAGAGCAGGATTTTCCTTCAGCTCCTCGATCTTCTCCTCCAGGGAGGTGCTGCCGTAGTCGTTGATGACGATGACCTCCGGGGCCCGTTCCACCACCTCTTCCCAGCTGACGGTGGCCCAGGTGGTGTCCATGTCCTCAAAAATATTGACGCCCCCGGCGTGGGAGATCAGCTTGGCGGTGAAGTTATCCCCGCAGGTGTAGGCGCCCCCCTCCTGGGCCATGTCGTAGACAAAGACCTTCACCGGCTCGGCCCCGGCGACCGCCTCCTCCACGGCGGCGATCTGCTCCTTCATGGCGCTGACGATCTCCTCCGCCCGGTCCTCTACCTGGAAGATGCGGCCCAGATCATAGAAGTCCTGGTAGACCACGTCCACGTCGGCCCCCACGGTATAGCCTTCGATGGAGGACAGGGACATGATGCCGTAGCCGCTGAGGGTGTCGTGGGTGGTGTTGTTCTTCTCGCTGAAAGAGCTGGAGCGGCCGTAGACGAAGTCGGGCTCCAGGGAGAGGATGGTTTCCAGGGAGATGTAGCTCTCCGCCACGGTGGGAATGGCCTCATACTCCTCACGCCACTGGGGATTGACCTGGGTGTTGTTGTAGGCGGTGGCAATGATCTTGTCCCCCAGGCCCAGGGCCATCAGCTCGTCGCCGGCGTTGGGGTTGCAGGAGATGATAGTCTCGGGGACGTGGGTGAAGGTCACCTCCTGGCCGTCCTTGGTGGTCAGGGTGAAGGGGAAGCCGCTCTCCTCCTGGGTGTGGCTGCTGGAGGCGGACTGGGCCGGCTGGCTGGAGGCGGACTGGGCGCTCTGGCTGTCCGTTTCGCCGGAGCACGCAGTCAGGCCCACGGTCAGGGTCATGGCCAGCAGGGCTGCAAGGGACTTCTTTGGGGTTTTCATCTGTTTTTCCTTCCTTTTTTCCGCGGCACGAAAAACACCTCTCTCCAGACATTCTGAAAAGAGGTGTGAGACAACAAAGCACGGTCCCAGCCTTTCCGGCCGCGCCAAATTCTCCCCAGATGATTGGTCCGACCACCCGGGAGTGTCTGCCCTCTCTCGGCAGTATCCTCCAGCAGGCAGGTCTTCCGGCTCGGGTTCCCAGCCTCCGGTCCGCCTTCCCATGGGGCCCCTCCCCACAGTGGCTGATGAACCGGCGCTCACCCATACGGCGGCGGTCCCGCGCGGGCCTCTCACCCGCTTCCCTATTCTCCCGGCCGGCCCTCTCCGGGCCCCGGGCACCTTCTGGCGCTTTGTCGGTCCTATTGTACCGGATACGGCGGCCCCTGTCAATGCGCAGGCAGCGCTTTTGTGAGGCTGATCGTCAGAACAGGTCCGCACTGTTATGGTGAGTCACCATCCCCAGCAGCGGCATTCCCGCACCACACGGGGGAGATCCCCGCCTTTTGAGCAGAAAAAGAGAGACGGGAGTCCCGTCTCTCTTTTTTCCTCGCAGACGATCAGGCGTTGGCCGCGGGGGCCTCCTCCTGGGCGGGAGACATGACCTGCTGCGCGTAGGCTGCGGGGACGTGGATCACGCCCACCGGGCACTCCTTGGCGCACAGGCCGCAGCCCACGCACTTCTCCTGGTCGATATAGGCCAGGTTGTTTTCCACGGTGATGGCCTGCTTGGGGCAGGCCTTGGCGCACTTCATGCAGCCGATGCAGCCGGCGGAACAGGCCTTCCGGGTCTGAGCGCCCTTGTCCTTGTTCTGGCACAGCACCACAGGCTTACGCTTGTGCTCCGGGATGATGCTGATGATGGCGTTGGGGCAGGCCTTGGCACAGGCACCGCAGCCGGTGCATTTCTCCCGGTCCACCAGGGCCACGCCGTCCACCACATGGATGGCGTCGAAGGCACAGACGCTGACGCAGTCGCCGTAGCCCAGGCAGCCGAACTTACAGTCGCCGTCGCCGCCGTACAGGCCCTTGACCGCCTGGCAGCTGTGCAGGCCCTCAAACTCAAAGCGCTTGCCGGTCTTCCCGCAGGTACCGGAGCAGGCCACCACGGCCTTCATGGGGACGGAGGCGCCAGCCTCCACGCCCATGATGGCGGCGATCTCGCCGGCCACCTTGGCACCGCCGGGGACGCACTTGTTGACGGCGTTGCCGTCCTCCACGATGGTCTTGGCGTAGTCGGCGCAGCCGGCGCAGCCACAGGCGCCGCAGTTGGCGCCGGGCAGGCACCCGGTGATCTGTTCCACACGCTCATCCACCGGGACATACATAAAGATAGAGGCAGCCACCAGAATGACAGCGCCGATCAGGCCGATGACGGTGACGATCAGGACTGCCAGTAAAATCGGATTCATACTCTTTCCTCCCCTCCTAAGCTCAGGCCCCGAAAATGGATTCCACGATGCCGCCGAAGCCCATGAAGGACAGGGAGGTCACAGCCGCAGCCACCAGGGTGATGGGCAGGCCCTTGAAGCACTTGGGGGGGACGGCCTCCTCCACCCGGCGGCGCACGCCGGAGAACAGGACCATGGCCACCAGGAAGCCGATGCCGGCGCCGGCGGCGCAGACGATGCTCTCCGCGAAATCATAGCCATTGTCGATGTTCAGGATGGTCACGCCCAGGATGGTGCAGTTGGTGGTGATCAGGGGCAGATACACACCCAGCGCCTTGTACAGCGCGGGGATGAACTTCTTCAGCACGTTCTCCAGCAGCTGCACCAGGATGGCGATGATCAGGATGAACACGATGGTCTGGAGATAGCCCAGGTCGCGGCTCGTCCCCTCGGCCCACTCAGGTGAGAGGATGTAGGTATAGATGGGCCAGGTGGCGGCGGTGGCCATGACCATGACGAAGGTGACGGCCAGGGACATGCCAACGGCGCTGTCCAGCTTTTTGGACACGCCCAGGAAGGGGCAGATGCCCAGGAACTTGGCCAGAACGTAGTTGTCCACCAGGATCATGGTGAAGAAAATGCTGGCCAGCTTCAGTGCGAGCTCCATTACGCATTCCCTCCTTCCACGGTCTCAGCGGGCTTCTTCTCCTTCTTGGGCCGGGTGGTCAGCCAAGTGGCCGCCGCCATCATGACGCCGAAGACAAAGAAGCCGCCGGGGGCGCTGGTCATCAGGGTGAAGGGGTCCACGGAGGTGGGGATGACCTGGATCTTGAAGCCCTCAGGCAGGAAGGGCAGCAGGCCGTCCAGGCCGGCCATCCAGGTGCCGGAGCCCAGGATCTCGCGGATGGTGCCCATGATGGTCAGGGTGATGGTGAAGCCGATGCCCATGCCGATGCCGTCCAGAGCGGAATCCAGGATGCCGTTCTTGGAGGCGAACATCTCAGCGCGGCCCAGGATGATGCAGTTGACCACGATCAGGGGCAGGTACACGCCCAGGGCGCTGTCCAGGCTGGGGACATAGGCCTTCACCAGCATCTGGACCACCGACACGAAGCCGGCAATGACGGTGATGTAGCAGGGGATGCGGACCTGGTCGGGGATGACCTTCCGCAGGGCGGAGATGACCACGTTGGAGCACAGCAGCACGAAGGTGGCCGCCAGACCCATGCCGATGCCGTTGGAGGCCATGGTGGAGACAGCCAGGGTGGGGCAGGTGCCCAGCACCAGACGCAGAACGGGATTCTCTTTCAGAAGGCCGTTGGTCAGTACACTCAATCTTTTACTCATTTTCTATCGCACCTGCCTTTCTCAGGAGATCGCGTTGTACGCGGCGATGGCGAAGTTGACGGCGTCATTCACAGCACTGCTGGAGATGCTGGCGCCGGTGATCCGGTCCACCTGCTGGTCCAGGGTGATGGTCTCGGCGGGCAGGCCGGTGTACTGGCTCCAGAAGGACTCGTTCTCGATCTTGGTGCCCACGCCGGCGGTCTCGCCCTGGCTCTGGATCTTCACCTGCTTGATGGTGCCGTCGGGGTCGAAGGCCACCATGACCACCACAGTGGAGCTGTATCCCTTGTCGCTGCTGGTGATGATGGTGCCCACACCGTTGTCGGCGGTGTAGATCTCGGTGACGCCCTCGAACTCGCCCTCCACCAGGGTGAAGCCCGTGGCTTCAGGCAGCAGCTCGGTGCGGGCCGCCTGGGCAGCCGCCTCCTCCGCCGCCTTGATGACGGGGGCGGTGGCGCTGTTGGTGGCGGCCAAGGCGCCGGTGATGACGACGCAGATCAGACACAGGACCACGATGGGCTTGCCGATCTTGTTCCAATTGCTCATTTCGCGGCACCTCCCTTGTTCTTCTTAGGCTTGGAGATCCCCAGCAGATCCTGGCGGGTCAGCACTTCAATGTAGGGGACCAGCAGGTTCATCAGCAGGATGGCGAAGGACACGCCCTCGTTCATGGTGCCGAAGAAGCGGATCAGGCAGGTGATGACGCCCAGGCCGATGCCGAAGACCAGCTTGCCCTTCTCCGTGGTGGGAGAGGTGACATAGTCGGTGGCCATGAAGAAGGCGCCCAGGATCAGGCCGCCGGAGAGCAGCTGATAGATGGGGTCATAGCCGCACAGCAGGCTGAATACCGCCACGGTGGCCAGATAGGTCACCGGGATGGTGGGGCTGATGACCTTGGTCCAGATCAGGTAGATACCGCCGATCAGCAGGGTGATGGCGCAGGTCTCACCCAGCACGCCGCCGTGGTTGCCCAGCAGCAGGGTGACATAGGAGCCCGCGTTCTGGGCGGTCTCCTCCACCGCCAGAGGGGTGGCGGAGGCCAGGGCGTCGATGCCGTTCTCGGGATATGTATAGCTGGTCATGGCGCCGGTGAAGCCCAAGGCCATGGCGATGCGGCCCACGATGGCCGGGTTGGCAAAGTTATAGCCCAGGCCGCCGAAGAGCTGCTTGATGATCACGATGGCGATGAACGCGCCCACCAGGGACATCCACACCGGCAGACCGGCGGGCAGGTTGAAGGCCAGCAGCAGGCCGGTGACCACGGCGGAAAGGTCGCTGATGGTCACGTCCCGGCCCACCAGCTTGCAGTAGGCGTACTCGAAGACCACACAGGCCGCCACGGTGACGGCGGTGAGCAGCAGGGCCTGGAAGCCGAAGATCAGCACAGAGGCGATCAGGGTGGGCAGCAGGGCGATGCACACGCGGCCCATGATCTTGCTGGTGCTGTCCGCGCTGGTGATATGGGGCGCGGCGCTGACAATAAGTTTATTGGCCATCACTTCTTACCTCCATTCTTCATCATGATCTTCGCCAGGGCAATGGAGGGGGTCAGAGGCCGCTTGGCGGGGCAGACAAAGGAGCAGGTGCCGCAGGACATGCACAGGTCGGCATGCAGCTGGTTGAGCAGCTCCACATTGCCCTTGTTGAAGGCCACCACGATGTCCTTGGCCGCCAGCCCCAGGGGACAGGCGTTGACGCAGCGGCCACACTGGATGCAGTTGCTGGCCTTGGGCAGCTTGGCCCGCTCCTGGGAGAAGGCCAGGATGGCGTTGTTGTTCTTCAGGATGGGCTGGGACAGGTCCGCCACGCAGGTGCCCATCATGGGGCCGCCGTAGAGGATCTTCCCCGGCTCGGCGGTGAGGCCTCCGCAGAAGTCCAGCAGCTCCTGGATGGGGGTGCCGATGATGACCTCCACGTTCTTGGGCTGCTTGACGATGTCGCCGTCCACGGTGAGGCGCTTGGTGGTCAGGGGCATGCCGGTCTCCAGATACTTGGAGACGAAGGCCACCGAGGTGACGTTCATCACGATGACGCCCACGTCGGAGGGCAGCCCGGGGAAGGGCACCTCCCGGCCGGTGCAGGTCTCGATGAGCACCTTCTCAGCACCCTGGGGGTACCGGCAGGGCAGGGTCTTGACCTCGATGGCCGGGTCGTCGATGGCGGACTTCATCTTGGCAATGGCCTCGGGCTTGTTGCCCTCGATGCCGATGACGCACTTGGCGATGTTCAGATACTTCATCACCTGCTTGATGCCGTTGAGGACGTGATGGGTGTCCTCGATGAAGCACCGGTTGTCGGAGGTGATATAGGGCTCACACTCCGCGCCGTTGATGACCAGCATGTCGATCTCGTCCAGGTTCTTGGGGGACAGCTTCACCGCCGTGGGGAAGCCGGCGCCGCCCAGGCCCACCAGACCGCTGGCCCGGACCGCGTCTACGAAGGACTTCATATCCGTCACCTGCGGGGGGGCGATGGAGGGGTCCACCGTCTGCTGGCCGTCAGGGGTGATGACCACGGCCTGCTGGGCCGCGCCGTTGGGCGCGGTAATGGTGGTGATCTCGGTCACCGTACCGGAAACGCCGGAGTGGATGTCGGCGGAGACGAAGCCCCCTGCCTTGCCCACCACGGTGCCCACATACACCTGGTCGCCCTTGGCGACGGCAGGGGCGGCGGGGGCGCCGATGTGCTGTCCCATGGACAGGACGATCTTGGACGGCAGAGGCATCGCCACCGTCTCAAGGTTGGAAGTCCCCTTCTCGTGGGGCACTCCCGCGCCCTGCGCGGAACGTCTGAGAAAATTGCTCATTCAGATTTCAACCTCCCTGTACTGCATTCTTGGGATCACATTTGTTCTCTTTTTCGTCTGGCGGGTGGGGACTCCCTTTTTACCGGGCTTGTCCAGCCGCCTTCTCTCCCTCCCCAAAAGCATAAAATAAAATGGAACTTGCCGCGGAACTGTGCCCACGCACAACAAAACCCGACCGGTCTTTTCCGCTTTGAAAAAGGCCCCGTCGGTGTCCGCACGGCTCCGGCCCCCTCCCATTGGACGGGCCGCTCCGCGCTGCATTACGTGCATTATCATACACCCATCTTCCAAAAAACGCAAGGACAGTTTTTGCCTGGATGGGGATCTTTTTTTCAAAAAGGGGTGTTTTTCCATAGAAAACAGCCCCTTCCGTTCCGGTCCGCCGGACAGAAAGGGCCCGGGGTGCGCAGGCACCCCGGGCCCTGTTCCTCGTGTTCAGCAGCCGCAGCCGTTGTTGCAGCCGTTGTTGTTGCAGCCGCAGCCGCAGTTGTTTCCGCCCCAGCCGCCGCAGCAGCACAGGATGATGATCAACAGAATGATCCACAGGCAGCCTCCGCCGCCCCAGCCGTTATTGCAGCACCCCATAATGAGTACCTCCTAATTTATGAATTGCGAGGCCGGCTCAACGCCGCTCTCAATCCTATCTTATGCGGAGGCACGACAAAGGTGTGTCACAGGTACTTCTCAGCAAAGTTTTGCAGCATGACCGCCACCTGGGCCCGGGTGGCGGTCTCGTCCGGGCTGAGGAGCATCAGGTCCGCGTCCGAGCTGGACAGCAGGCCGGCGCCCACCGCCCAGGCCACCGCCTCGCCGCCCCAGCTGGCCACCGCCGCCGCGTCCTCATAGGGGGTCAGGTCGGCCCGCTCCGTCAGCTCCAGACCCAGGTAGTTGGTCCCGAAGCTGTAAAGCAGGGCCACCGCCTCCCGGCGGGTCACTGCCTGCTCCGGGGAGAAGGTATCCTCCCCCGTCCCCGCCGTCACCCCCTGGTCCGCCGCCCAGCTCACATAGGGGGCGTACCACTGGCCTGCCGGCACATCGGAGAAAACGGCGGTGGAGGCGTCCATCTCCCCCTGGGGCGCACCGGCCATGTTGTAAAACACGGTCACGATCATGGCCCGGTCCATGGAGGCCATGGGAGAAAAGAGTCCGTCCCCGGTTCCGGAAAACAGCTGCTCAAAGTAGACATAATCCACTGCGGAGCTGTACCAGTCAGAGCGGGAGACATCTGTAAAGGGAGCAGCCTTTTCTCCGCTCTCCGTCTTTTCAAAGCTCCCCTGCACCCCCACCTTGGCCAGGCCGGAGTCCGCGGTGAAGACGGCGGAGGTGTCCTCCCCCACCAGATAGCGGTGTCCGCTCACCAGGGCGGCTCCGGATGCCACCGTCTGGCCCGCAGTCACGTCGATCACCGCCCCGGTGTGGACAACGGTGCCGGCGCCCGCCGCCAGCTGTACCACCGAACCGGTGGGCAGCTTCAGCTGATCCCCCCGGACCATGTCCCGGCTGCGCAGGTCGGCGCTGTAACTTCCGCCGCTCCCCTGCTGCACCCCGTACCCCTGGTTCACCTCGTCCAGCTTCTGGCTGGCCGCCTGATAGGCCTGGATCAGCTTTTCGTCCGCCGCCTT
>ENA-UOJM01001077-UOJM01001077.1-human-gut-metagenome-genome-assembly--contig:-P116-NODE-1077-length-28282-cov-31.388210_pt1 | contig 28282 bp, 23 predicted proteins | sample MGYA00242349_ERZ723896 | MGnify/ENA metagenome assembly ERZ723896 | reverse complement strand
ACCTGTTTCCGTCCAAGCAGGCGGAAATGGCGGATAAATTGAACATGGAAAGGGGTAATTAAAAATGTCGGCAAAGAATTTGGACAAGCACAACCGCTGGCGGAACAAAACGGTGGCTTTCCGGGTTTCCCCGGAGGAGGATGAACAGCTGGAAATCTTCGTCAAGTTGTCCGGCCTGACAAAGCAGGACTACATCACCCGGCGGCTGCTGGAAAAGGAGATCGTGGTGCAGGGCAATCCAAGAGTCTATAAGGCTCTCCGGGATGAACTGGCCGCTGTGCTGGATGAGCTGCGCCGCATCGAGGACGGGCAGGGCGTGAGCGACGAGCTGCTGGACACCATCCAGATGATTGCCACCATTATGAACGGGATGCAGGAGGAAGCTGCCTATGGGGATTGATGCGAAAGAAAAGACTGCCCAAAATACATCTGTTGGCGCAGATGAGAGGCAGTCCATTCAAAAAGATTCTGACAACAGTATACCCGCTTCGGAGGCAAAAGGCAACGGGGAAATGGAAAATTTGGAGGAAATGTACCGCAGGATGCAGCGCATGGCTGACCCGCGCTATCTGCACACGCTCACCATGACCGAGCTGTTTCAGACCTCCTACAAAAGCCGCCCGCCTATCATTGAAAATCTGCTCCATTCGGGAGCATATCTTCTGGCGGGCGCGCCCAAGATCGGCAAGTCGTTTCTGGTGGCGCAGATCGCCTACCATGTCAGCACCGGGCAGGAGCTGTGGGGCTGCAAAGTCCATCAGGGAACCGTCCTCTATCTCGCGTTGGAGGATGACTTCCAGCGCATCCAGAACCGGATGTTTATGATGTATGGCGTGAACGATACGCCCAATCTGCACTTCGCCACCGCTGCCGGGAAAATCGGGAACGGTCTGGATGAGCAGCTGGAAAACTTCATGCGGGAACACCCGGACACCAAGCTCATTATCATTGACACCATGCAGAAAATTCGTGAAGTGGGCGGCGAGGCATACAGCTATGCCAGCGACTATGAGATTGTCGGCAAGCTCAAGCAGTTTGCAGACAAGCACTGCATCTGCGTGCTGACTGTCCACCATACCCGGAAGCAACCCGCCGGGGACGCCTTCGAGATGATCTCCGGCACCACGGGCCTGCTGGGCTGTGCGGATGGCTCACTGCTGATGCAGAAGAAAAAGCGAACTGCGCTGGAAGCCACCATTGATGTGGTGGGCCGCGACCAGCAGGATCAGATTCTCTATCTGAAAAAGGACCCGGAAACGCAGATTTGGAATCTGGAGTGCATGGAAACAGAGCCGCACAGGGAGCCGCCGGACCCTGTGCTGGAAGCGGTGGCCCGGCTGGTCAATGCCAGTCAATCGGAGTGGACAGGCTCTCCCTCGGAGCTGGCCGCAGCGGTACAGGTGGGCATGGCCGCAAATGCGCTGACCAAGTATCTGAATGTCAAATCCGGCAGGCTGCTGGAGGAATATCATGTGGGCTACGAGAACAAGGCGCGCCACGCCGGGCGGCAGGTGAAACTCACCTATATGCTGGTGGAGGCTCCGGCTTTTGAAGTGGTTGAGGATGGGCGCGACGGTAGCGACGGTTGCAACGGTGAAAACGCTGCCGCCCAAACAACCGTCGCTATCGTCGCAGCCGTCGCGAAAAGGAACGGAAGCGAATGAAGAATGTGCAGATTCCCTATGACCTGTTCGTGGCGCTGGTGGAGTATCACCTCGGCTATGATGACGAATACGAGGATGAAATCCGGCAGGGATTGGAGCAGAAGGTGGACGCCTTGGTGCGGCACGCGCTGTATGCAAAATATAAGACCGCACCCAGCGCGGAAGAACGGGAACAGGCCCGGCAGGAGTATCTGGACCGGCGCGGCGTATTCCCGGATTTTCGCTGGTAACAGGTGTTTACTTTCATACTAATCTTGCGAATGAAATTAGCACAAAAGTCAATCTTCTCCCTGATGGCTTGGACAGGAGCGTGACATGCTCCTGTGACTGGCGGACAAGGCAAATTGGGTGGCTACACACTCTACGCATCCCCGTCCCCATCGGAAAATCTGCAGATTTGGAGATGGTTAAGGCTGGGAGAATCCGGTGGATTTTCCCAGCCTGTGGGCGGCGGAATGGAAGCAAATGCAGTTGCGAAAAGAACGCCGGTCACACCGTATTTTGAGGCTGTGGGTATCACCTGCAAGCCGAAAAAGGCGGCGAGGCTCCCGCAGGAGCCGCACTCCCCCTCGGAGAGCCCACGATACTTTGCAGCCGCAGGATGAAAGTATCATAGTGGGTTATTACACTTCCGCAGAAGTGCATCCCCCAAAAGCTACCCGCATCTCAACCGCCCTTGTGGGGCGAGAAAGGAGTTCTATGGCAAGAGGCGACGGTATCCATCGTACCAGCGCAAGAAATATGAGACTGACCACACCCAAACTGAAAAACGCGCAGCAACACAACGAGCGCGAAAAAGAATCATATGTCAATCAGGATATAGTCCCGGAACGCTCCCATCTGAATGTCCACTTCAAGAAACCGGACAGCGGCTATCTGGAACAGTTTGAACAGATGGAGACCAACGGGCTTATCTCCACGCGGGGCATCAAAGAGGACGCTTTCCGCTACGGTGAGCTGATCTTCGATGTAAATTCCGCCTACTTTTTCAACCACGGCGGATATGACTTCGCAAAACAATTTTATCACGATGCCTATCAGGCTGCAATCAAAATCGTGGGCGGCGAACAGTACATTCTGTCGGCGGTCATGCACGCCGACGAGCGCAACCGGGCCATGTCCGAGGCGCTGGGGCAGGATGTGTACCACTACCACCTCCATGTGGTCTATGTGCCGGTGGTAGAGAAACAAATCCGCTGGTCCAAACGCTGCAAGGACAAGTCGCTGGTGGGTAAGGTCAAAGAAACGGTCATGCAGGTCAGCATGAGCAAGAAGTGGGCCTCCAAGCCGGTTCTGGATGAAGTCACCGGCGAACCGCTGAAAACGGCGAAGGGCAAACCTGTTCTCAAAAAATCATACAGTGTGTTGCAGGATGATTTCTTCCAGCATATGCGTGAGGCTGGGTACACCGATATAGAGCGCGGTGAGCGCGGCAGCTCTGAGGAGCATCTGACGGTCACGCAGTTCAAGGTAGAGCGAGAACGGGAGCGGTTAGCGGAGCTGCAAACAGAAAAATTGGAGGTTCAGGCGGAGATCGGCCAGCTTCAGGCAGAGAAAGGCGCGGCAGAAAAATCTGCCAAAGAAGCGCAGACGGAACTCCGGCTGCTGGCTCCCAAACTCAAGAGCATGGAGAAGCTGGCGGCTGAGTATTCATCCGACCCGGAGGATCTGCTGCCACTCCCCGATCGAATGGAGTCTGCCAAATCCTACCGGGAGAAAAAGTCCAAACCGCTGTTGGAGAAGATCGTTAAGGTGGTGCGCTCTGTTTACCGGGCTTATCTGGATGTCTGCCAGAAATTTGAGCTGTTGCAGCGCAAATATGATACGGAGGTTCCGTATCTGAAAGAGCAGTTGGCCGAGGTCAAGGGTGAAAATGCAGAATTGCAGGAGACCGCCAAAGACTATGACCTGCTGTGTCGGGCCTATGGGCCGGAGCGCATAGCGGAAACGGTAGCGGCTGTCAAGCAGCAGGAACAGTCGGAAAAAGAGCAGAAACACGGTCAAAAGCGGCAGCATGATCGGGATGCGCGGTAATCCCGTGTAGACCTGAGAAAACAGGATTTTTGCGGATAGAGGCATCTGAACTGAATCATGTATCGTTTGGGTGCTTTCTATCCGAAAAAATGCTTACTTTTGCCAGTGTAAAGCCGGAGAAAATTTGTGAAAATAGGGAGGTTTCATGAGAACAGGTCTTTCCAGGAAGCAAAAGACAACCAGCGTCTTTTTTGACGAGGCAAGTCCCATCATCGAGGTGTGTACCTACAACACTTCCCTCAAAAACCGTTTGAGTGAGTATTCGGGAAAGTATCCATCTGAGTGCCGGTTGGTGGATGACGATGAAAACGGTTGCCTCACATTCGAGATCAGGAAAGGGCGGTTCAGTTTCAAGCTGAACGCCCCATACAGCGCAGAGCGCCGGAAGGCAGCCAGCGAGCTGGCAAAGAAAAATATCCAGAATTTACAGCAAGGCAAGAAGTGATGACACGCCGCCCGTGGGGAGAATGATTCCCTGCGGGCGGCTCTTTTATTACTCTGGGAATTATCTGGTGTATTACTTTTCCCAGAATACTTGAAAAAACCTTGCATTCATGCTATAATGGGAAACAATAGATACCACTATATTCCCGCCGGAGGTTTTGATATGGCAAAGCAGGTACACATTCGTGTTGATGATGCAATATATGAAGAATTAAGTGAATATTCTGCACTTAGTGGACAGTCAATGCAGGACTGCCTGTCTGTTGCTATCAGACAATTGCTCATAAAAAACAAAGTGGAAACTCCTTGCAAAGAGTACAGTTATACCTTTATTGACCTGTTCGCGGGTATTGGTGGTATGCGTATAGCATTTGAACGCGCTGGTGGACACTGTGTATATTCCAATGAATGGAATAAATACAGCCAGAAAACTTACTTCGCCAATTTTGGGGAACAACCAGATGGTGACATTACCAAAGTAAATGCTGCCGATATACCGGACCATGATATTCTTGTAGCAGGTTTCCCCTGCCAGCCGTTTTCTATTGCGGGTGTATCCAAGAAACAAAGTTTGGGTCGGGCGACAGGTTTTGAGGACAAAACGCAGGGAACTCTGTTTTTTGATGTGTGCAGGATTTTGAAGGCAAAGCGACCAAAAGCCTTTATGCTTGAAAATGTAAAAAATCTATGCAGCCACGATAAAGGCCGCACATTCAAGGTGATTCAGGAATCTCTTGCCGAGCTGAACTATAAAATATTTTTCCGTATTCTGGATGGAAAAAACTATGTTCCTCAGCACCGGGAGCGTATTGTGATTATTGGATTTGACATGGAGCGATATGGCAAGAATGTTGAATTTGATTTCGATCTGACCCTGCCTGAAAAAGCTCCTGTAATAAGAGACATTCTTGAACCCGATGTAAGTGACAAGTATACTCTCTCTGATAAACTGTGGGCGTATCTTCAGAATTATGCCGCCAAGCATAAGGCAGCAGGTAACGGCTTCGGGTATGGAATTGCACCGCTTGACGGTATCAGCCGCACCATCAGTGCCAGATATTATAAAGACGGGTCTGAAATTCTGATCGCACAGGAGGGTAAAAATCCCAGAAGGTTAACACCAAGAGAATGTGCCCGTCTCCAGGGATTCCCGGACAGCTTCAAAATTCCCGTCTCGGATACCCAGGCGTATAAACAGTTCGGCAATTCTGTTGTCGTACCTTTAATGGCTGAGGTTGCAAAGCTTGTCGTAAAAAAACTGGAAGAAATGGATTCTGCCATGAATTCTCATAAAGTTGAAGGGATGGTGGGTTAAAATGATGGAAGGATACGCAATTCAGGCAATACAGGCAGTTCTGAGTAGTCAAATGGCTTACTGCAAATTTCTTTCGGCAAATGATACCGGCTTAACCGGAGGACATCAGGCAGGAATCTATATTTCGAAGCCATCAATCCCCATTCTCTTTGATGAACCGGGCATTAAAGGAGCAAACAAGGAAAAATGGGTAAAAGTTAAGTGGCAGGATGATATTGAAACAGATACCCGTTTTATTTACTACGGTCAGGGCACACGAAACGAATATCGAATCACGAATTTTGGACGAGGTTTTCCTTTCCTGCGGCCAGAGTATACGGGGGCTCTTTTTGTATTTGCAAAATGTGATGCCGAGGACTATCAGGCATTTGTACTGAACTCTGAAGAAGACATCGACCAGTTCCTTGATGCGTTTGGTATCAGTCCGACAGAAACAAACCGACTGATCGATGCTGGACAGATACAGGATGAAACTCAGGAACGGATTGCTATTCAGGAATTCATTGCGGGATTGACAGTAGATTTTCCACTCTCGGAGGATATGTCCGCAGCAGCCCGTGACATACAGAATCGTGTGTATGACCATCTTGAATTTATCCGCACAAATCCTGATCGCAAGATCATCGACTGGACAAATACAGAGTATGCACTTTTTCGTGCAATCGAACACGCCCGATACGGAGATGCAATTGCGCGTGGATTTGCATCCGTAGACGAATTTATCACGATGGCAAATATGGTTCTGAACCGCAGGAAAAGTCGAGCAGGAAAGAGCTTGGAACATCATCTGTCTGCGATTTTTGATGGCAATGAAATTATATACACCGCACAGGCTGTTACAGAGGGCAACAAGAAACCCGACTTTATCTTCCCGTCGCAGGAATCGTATCATGACATGATCTTCCCGACAGACAAGCTAATCTCTCTGGCTGCCAAAACGACCTGCAAGGATCGCTGGCGTCAGGTTATCAACGAAGCCGATCGTTTGCGCGACAGACCCAAATATCTCTGTACGCTTCAGCAGGGAATTTCCCCGGCTCAGATGGATGAAATGCAAAGTGAGAATGTTATTCTTGTTGTTCCAAGACAATACATTACGACCTATCCTGCAGATCGGCAGGATAGAATATGGACGCTTTCAAAGTTCGTTTCCTATGTACGCGAGGTCGAAGGACTCTGATGGCGGATATCGTTTCTCCAGAAAAGCGCAGTCAGAATATGTCTGCGATACGATCAAAAAACACGAAGCCTGAAGTGTATCTGCGAAAGCTGCTGTTTGCACAGGGATATCGTTACCGGATTGCAGACAAGTCTGTTCCAGGTCATCCTGATATTTTTCTGCGTAAATACAATACTGCAATTTTTGTCAATGGTTGCTTCTGGCATCGTCACTCAGGTTGCAAATATGCGTATATGCCAAAGAGCCGCGTGGACTTTTGGCAGAAGAAGTTTGATGACAATGTACGACGGGATGCCGCAGTGAAAGCGGAATTGCTGGAGCGTGGCATTAAGTGCCTGATTGTATGGGAATGTACTATTAAGCAGATGATGAAAAATAGATGTCGAGAAGTAGATGTAATCGAAAAATGCAGCAGTTTTTTTGTTTCTCCAACACTGTTTGAAGAGCTTTAAAAAACATCTGAGTAAAACTAATGGGGGAGGTGTGCCGTTTGGATAATCAAATAGTCAACCTAACGATTTTTCTTTTTAAGGAATATATACACGAATTTAGCGATTGTCTTAAATCCGCGGCTTCACTTTCTTCGTCCAAACTTAAAGCCATGTTTGGTTTGGATGGAACAATATACTATTGTGACAGTAGAAAAAAATTCCCGCGATGGAAATCATATTTGGATGAGCTTTCAGAGGAAACCATCGACATTACAGAAAACACTTCAAATAAAGCAGTCATACTCCTGCGTGTCAGGAATAGAATTATGGCGGTTGTGTTTGGATATGGTCGTTCATTTCTCAAGGAAGAATGCCTTGAGCGAAATTTTGGACTAAAGGTTGCGCTCAATACGATTGATCCTAACAAAATGCGCAGTATTAACGCAGCCACAATTGAAGATATGGTGGTTACCACGCAACGCCAAGCAAGTTATAGTACAACGCAGGATGAATTTGGTCTCAATGTTACGAACGATATTATGAAAGGACTCACAGGCGAGCCATACGACCCCATATATGGAAACCATATTAGCGGAAAGGACTCTTTGGTTGTATCTGTCTATATGAAAATGACAGATCTCAAAGAAAAACTCGAATTGTATTATGACGCTTATAGCGGCAGTCGATACAAAAAAATTGGGTTTGAATGGGTTGACAATGTTGCAGAGATTAGAGATTCTGTTCAGGCGGAAGCTTTAGATTTTGAATTAGCAGACGCAATAGAAAAGCGCGAAGTCGATCATCTGCATATTGCGCCTCCAGAAACGACTAATTGGGATCGCATTATCGGTTTTTGCTATTCCGGAATAGGGAAAAAGCTGGATGTGGCTGAAAACTATAATCTTGATCTCGATTTGACTGAGTATATTGAAAAAATCAAAGCAGGGACAAATATATACCAAAAACTCCGTAGAGATAAACTGTATGCAATGAACTCTGATGGTACGCCATTTGTTGTATGCAGTATCTATGCAGCACTCGTATTCCAAACAAAATACGAAGAGAAGAATTATATTCTTTGCTCCGGAGCTTGGTATTATGTGGAATCTTCTTTCTTCGATCAGGTAAATAGTTTTATCAACACAAAAATTCCACTGTCCAATATTGAACTGCCAGATTGTCCATCTGACAAGGATGAAGGCGCATACAATGAAATGGTTGCGGAAAACAATCCAGATTTCTGTTTAATGGACAAGAAGTTAATCTCCGTTGAAAACGGTCCAAAGCAAATCGAAGCCTGCGATATTTTTACTCGAGATAAACAATTGATCCATGTAAAAAACAAAGGTCAGTCTGCGCAGTTAAGCCATCTTTTTTCACAAGGAAAGGTGGCTGCCGAATGTTTTGTGAGTGATTTGAATTTCCGCAAGCAGGTTTCAGATATTGCAGCCCAAAAATTCGGTTCTGAGGTTTTTGACTATAATCAAAAGCCTCAGTCTAATGAATTTGAAATCGTTTATGCAATTATTGATACCAAAGACTCTTCGATAGAAGCAAAGCTTCCATTTTTTAGCAAGGTGAATTTAATGATCACCGCGCAGGAGTTAGACCGAATGCACTTCAAGTTTTCGATATGTTCTGTACGAAAAGTTTAGCGGAGTGCACACCTATAAGTCGTGAAAGCACGAAACACTCCATTCTCATGCACTTAAAAGTATCAACAAAAGATAGGAAGGTAATTATCAATGAAATTAGATTTGAGGAACAACGCGGCGGCACAAGATATGATACGGATCATCATGAGAGAAAAAATCTATCGGCGGAGGACGCAGTTGCTTTTGCAGTCAACCGTGATATGTATCAAAAAATACTTAAAGCGGGCTACGCTTCGATTGCATTCGACCTTTGGGGACATGATAATCCTGAGAGAGTATGGGATGCTCTCTCAACCCCTGTTCTTGATTTGAAATTTGATAAACTTCAAGAAAATCTTATCGAGGGCATCAGCGAGAAAGAAAGTGTAGACTATGAAACGGCAATATGCTATTTTCTGATCTTTACTATGGATTATCTTGGATACCATATTTGACGACCTACGCCGAGTGGCAACACAATGGCAACAAAAAATCAGATAGCCCAAACTATCTGGATAATGAAAACAATACAAACACTCTGAGCTAAATCCCATAAGCAAATCCGTTTAGAATATGCTTAACAGGAGCGAGTGGGAATGATTGCAGAAGCCAGAAAAGCCTTGAAATACAAGGCTTTTGCGGATTTCGATGCTATCAAAATCGCCTTTTGACGCGAATTTGACGCAACTTATTTTCAGAGAAAACAAGAAATGCTCTGACGAAACCAATCGTCAGAGCATTTCCTTTATTCTTCATCACCCTCGGTGTCTGAGTAATGAATCGGATTGTTGCGGCAGTCCAAACCAAAGTTGCAAAGAGAGCAGTTATAGCAGTAACGCTCATCTTGCGGTAACTTCCACACACAATATTTTTCATCTTCAAATCTGTACATCATTTATTGACCTCCAATCAAGATATTCCCATGTGAGCTATCAACTCGACAAGGTAAGTTATATTCTCTAAAATGTCATCATCCTGCTCGATTCGCTGCATTCGTTTCATTTCCTCAGTCAGCTCTATAAGGTACTGACTGAGGATTTTTTGAATGCGGCAGTTGGGGCGAACAATGACTTCTTCTTTGAACAGTTGCTTCAAAATGTAATCCTGCTTCGTGAGTCCAGAAGTTTTTGCTACCATGTTAAGGCGGTACGCTTCTTCTGGTGAAACTCTGAAAGCAACCGTAACACTGCGCCACCTGTTTCTTTTTAAGACGGGTATAGGTTTCGTCCACTTTGATAGTCAGATTATCGAAATCAATATCGCCCAATCGCAAAGCCAGCATTTCACCCATCCGCATACCTGTCCAATACAAGACCTCAAATGCGTAATAGTATTCTGGTTTATCTGCAACCACATTTCTAAACTGTATAAACTCGTCAAGTGTCCAATATGCCCGTGGTTCAGCTCCCTTGCATCCAAGATGTTTTGGACGCTTTTTAAAAATACTGCGTGTGAATTTTGAAAAAGCAGTATCGCAATTCAAAGAGCACTGCGCCTATAATATCCATACAGATTGGTTTTGCGCCAATCTGTCATTCGTGACAATATAATGGCAACAGGAATTATGATACACCGTAATTCTTGGATAATCTAAGTAATCCCGATAGCCGGATACAAAATCGTTTAGGTCCCGGTTTCAGAGAGCAAGTAGGAATGATTTCCCCAAGCCTGCAACAGTATAAATAGCAAAAGCCCGCGGCGATTTGCCGCGTGCTTTCTTATTTTCAGTTCACTGCTTCTCTTCCTCTGCGATCGCTTCCACCGCAATATGCAGCGCTTTGACCATCATTTCCAAACCCATGCTCGGCGCATTGCCGTCCTTTGCCTGCTCGGGCAGGTAGGGGACGTGGACAAAGCCGCAGCGCAGGGCGGGATAGCTCTGCGCGCTCTCGTGCAGGGCGCAGTAAAGGAGATTGTTGCACACGAATGTGCCCGCGGAGTACGAGAGCTGGGCAGGGATATTCTGCTCACGCAGAGCGTCGACGATCTCGCGCGTCGGGATCGTCGCAAAATAGGCGTCCGGACCTCCGGCCACAACCGGCTCGTCCGTCGGCTGTTTACCCGCGTTGTCGGCGATACGCGCGTCGCGCAGGTTGATGGCCACGCGCTCGACGCGTATGCAATTTGCGCCGCCGTACTGGCCGACGGAGAGCACCGCGTCGGGACGCAACTCCGTCAAAAGTTTGTGCAGCGCAGCACCGGAGGCGTCAAACTCCGTCGGAATTTCATGCTTGATGAGCTCTGCTCCCCCGATGCGGTTGGGAAGCCGGCGTGCCGCCTCCCACGAGGGGTTGATCTGCTCCCCGCCGAACGGCGTGAAGCCTGTGACAAGTATCTTCATTTGACAGTTTCCTCCCCGATCATCAGGCGGATGATCTCGTTGTCGGTCTCGCGCATGCCGTCGCGCGCGATGCTGCTGACGGCGCGGATGGTGTTCTCCACACCCTTGACGACGATGCCATCGCCGCCGTAGAACTGGCTGTCGTGCCGGTACATCTGCATGCCGAGCAGCCCCGCCTCGACCGCTGAAGCGATCTTCGCCGCGCAGCTCGCCTTCGCCCCGTCGCAGAGCATGCCGGAGTTGATGGCGAGCGCGTTGACGATCGTGTGGGAAATCTCATCATAGCGCCCGCCGTACAGATAGCAGATGCCGGCCCCGGCTCCTGCGCCCGCGCTGGTCGCGCCGCAGTAGGCGGAAAGGCTGCCGATGCCCGTTTTCAGATGGATGGTGACAAGATTCGACACGACGAGCGCGCGGTAGAGCTGCTCCTCGCTCGCTTTCAGCTCGCGCGCGTAGACAATGACGGGCAGCGAAGCCGTCATGCCCTGATTGCCGCTGCCAGAGTTGATGACGACAGGCTTTTCGCAGCCGTTCATGCGCGCGTCCGAGCCCGCGGCAGCCCAGGCCTTGGCGCGGTTCTGCACGCTGTCGCCATAGGAATCAAGCAGGATTTTCCCGATGGCCGCGCCGTACTGCCCTGTCAATCCTGCCTCAGCGATGGCCGTGTTATATTCGATCTGGCGCGCGATGGGCACGCGGACATCGTTTAAGTCGACTTCGTCGGCAAAGACGATGATGTCCTTGACCGTCAGGCTCCTGCGGCTCTCGGGCGGCTGGGCCGCCTCCTCGGAAAAGGGCTTGCTGAGCAGCACTTCGCCGTTTTTCTCGATGCGCACGACGTTTGTGTGGCTGCCGACGATCTGGACAAAGGCCGTGTCCCCGCCCGCAAGCACGCACACCTGAATGTCGAACGGGCAGCGCAGCGGCGATTTGCTCACCGTGATCTCCGCCGCGGAAAGGTACTCGTCCAGCAGCGGCAGCTGGTCCTCCGTCACATTCGCCAGCACCTCTAACTGCGCGCCGGCATCGCCGACGCGTACGCCCGCCGCGACCGCGACGGGAAGGCCCTTTCGCCCGCCGGTGTGCGGCACGATAACGCTCTTGACGTTTTTGATGATATTGCCGCTCACGGTCAGCTCGATGCGCTCGGGAAGTGTCCCGAGCGTTTGGCGCGCAAGCGCACCCGCGTAGGCGACGGCGATGGGCTCAGTGCAGCCCATCGCGGGTACAAGCTCCTCATGCAAAATCTGAACGTAGGTCTCATACAGCGCAGTATTCATTTTTGCTCTCCCATCTCTCATTGCGGGCGTGCGGTCTCTCCTCCGCTCGTTACCCGCTTCTCTCTCCGCCCATTGTATCGGAAATGCGGTTACAATGCAATGGACTTTCCACGTTTCACGCACAAAAAGGCGATATCCGGTCGGATACCGCCTTTTTGATGCTATTCCGCTCTTACAAACCGTAAATTTCGCCGTACTTTTCCTCAAGGTACTGCGTGTAGACCGTCGGGTCGAACTTTTCGCCAAGCGCCTGTTCCAAGAGCGCGCCGGGCTTTTTGAGGCAGCCGTACTGCCAGATGTGCTCGCGGTTCCACGCGTTGATGGGCGCGAAATTGCCGGTCTTGAGGCACTCGTCCACATCGACCGTCTCTTTCATCTTGCGAAGCAGCTGTGCGCCGTAGGCGCTGCCGAGCGCGTAGGACGGGAAGTAGCCGATGCTGCCGCCCGACCAATGGCTGTCCTGCAAAACGCCGTGTTTGTCGTCCGGCACGTCGACGCCGAGGTATTCCTTATAAAGGCGGTTCCACTCGCCCGGCAGGTCGTGTACCTTGAGCTCGCCGTGCATCACGCGCTTTTCGAGCTCGTAGCGCACCATGACGTGCAGGCTGTAGGTGACCTCGTCGGCCTCGGTGCGGATGAGGGACGGCTCCGCCTTATTGATGGCGCGGTAGAATTCCTCCGCCGTGTGGCCCGCGAGCGAGGGGAAGAGCTCGCAGAGCTTCGGGAAAACAAAACCCGTAAAGGCGCGGGAGCGGCCGAGCAGGTTCTCATAGAAGCGGCTCTGGCTCTCGTGGATGCCCATGGAGACACCGCCGTCGAGCACCGTATAGGCGAGATCATCCGCGCTGCCGGTGTCATAGAGCGCGTGGCCGCCCTCGTGGATAACGGAGAACATCGAGGAGGCAAAATTCTCCTCCAAATAGTGCGTCGTGATACGCTCGTCAAAGTGCGAGCCGAGCGACGTCGTAAACGGATGCTCGGTCGTGGACAGGCCGACATGGTCCAAATCGAGGCCCATCGTGCGCATCAGGTAGTCGGAAAGCTGCGCCTGCTTCTCCTCGGAAAAATGGCCGTGCAGCATCGCGTCGTCGACCTGCGGCTTTTCCTTGATCTTCTTGAGAAGCGGCACGATGTGCTCGCGCAGCGTCGCGAAAAATTCGTCGCACTGCGCCATCGTCAGCCCGTCCTCATACTCGCTGAGCCAGTAGTCGTAGGAATCCTTTTCCGGCGCGCAGTAGTGTGCGAAGCGGATGTTGGTCTCGAAAATTTTCTCAAGCACGGGCTCAAAGAGAGCAAAGTCGCTCGTCTCCTTCGCGCGGTGCCAGACGTCGTCCGCCTCGACAAGCAGCTGCTGGTAGGCGACGTACTCGTCCATCGGGATCTTCTGCATATTGCGGATGTCCTTGATGAGCAAAAACACCATGCGCTGCTGCTTTTCGTCGAGCTCAGATTTGCGCGCGTCGAGGAATTCGAGCAGCGCGACGGTCTCCCCGCCGGTCGTGAGCTTGTAGTGCTCCTCGCTCAAAATACTCATGGTCTGGCCGCGGTTCGCCGCCGTGCCCTTGGGCGCGGTGGTCGCGCCGTCGTAAAAGAGCAGGCCCATGGCGTGGCCGTAGGCCGCGAGCTTAGCCTGCAAAGCCATCAAGGACTTGATTGCTTCATCGAGAGTCATGATGATCTCCTCACTTTCTCTTTTTCTGTGAAAATATCATAGCATGAAAGGGGCTTGCTGCGCAAGGGGGACGCTGAGGTTCTCCCCCTGTGGCCGCGCAGAAGAGGGGGCATTCTCTCGCGTGAGAGAATGCCCCCTTGTACCCCCCAAAGCGAACGCGAGGGGAGTTCCCCTCGACCCCCGACATTGGCAGTTTGCAGTTTGAAGATCTGCGCAGCCTGCGGAATCGAATACCTGCCAAGTGTGGGTGCTATACGATTTGAGTTGCTTCTATTACCCGCTGCCGCTCTGCCTGTATGAGCGAAAAATTCATCATTTCACTATTTTTTCTCTCACGGTTTCGCAAGCATCTGCACTGACGACCCCCTGTTCTTTCAGCAGTGCCAGCACTGAAGCAAGCGCATCCTGCGGATCACACCAGACATCCGGAGCATAGCCCCTGTGATCGACATTTTCTCCGTCCCCATAGAGGAAAAGCGTTGACCCAAAGCGCACACCGATGCCGGTATATGGCAATGTAAAGGTGCTGATATTTCCGCAGAGCTGGTATCCCGCCGTGTTGCTGCCGACAACGAGCACATTGTCAAGCGTTTTCAAAAGCTGTACCGCGCCCTCGCCGGACGAGCCGCAATGATCGTCAACCAACACGATGATCGGAATATCATTTTCATACCAGGTCCCGTGGACTTCACGGGCAAAGCAAGTTCCCTCATCTTCCGGCAGCAGGCTCTCGCTGTTTTCCGCAGCAAAAAGGGCGCTGTTTTTCTGCGCATACAGCATGGAGGTCTCAATACTGTTCTGCGTTCCAAGGAAACTCTGTATCCACTTTCTCGGCCAACTGTCCGAGCCGCCAACATTGCCGCGCAGGTCATAGATCACCGCTTTGCTCCCGCGTGCTTTTGCCCCTTCCCGAGCATAGCGTGCAAGCATATTATCATATGTGCTGGAAACAAAGCTGCGGAGGGAAACATAGGTAAGACCGTCTTCCTGTATCAGGCGGTAATCCAGCGTGCCGAGGTCAACATCAAGCGGCTGACTCTCCGTCCAGTCAAGGCGATAGATTTTCGCTTTTCCAGAAGAATTTTTCAGTGTGACACTGCTCTGCACGGCGTCCTTCCGCAGCGCAAAAAGCGTCGGCTGATAAACAATGCGTCCGTCTTGCAGAAGCGTCGGCTGCACGCTGACATGTTCATCGGAGAAGCTACTCAATGTCCACCTCTCCCCGTCATTCATCATATAATAGCTGCCGTTGACATCCTTTGAAAAATAGAAGTTGTCGGCAAAGAAGTATTCATATCGCACCTGCGCTTCGATCTCTTCCGCCGCCGGTTCATAAATCATGGCATGCGCGTCGTGCGCAAGCATGAATGCGAGAGATTCCTGCAGTTTTTCTCCCAGCGCAGAAACTTTAATCTCATCATCCTGTGAGGAAAGCCATTGTGTCACAGCGTCCTCCGCTGCGTCAAACTTTTCCTGCCCAAAGTATTCGTAAGCGCCGTAAGCGCTTTGCAGCGTGCGGAACAGCAGGGAAACATCAAACTGCGCCTGTTCCTTCGACACCGTCTCCATCGCGGCATGACCTCGTAAAAGGCTCTCCACCTCGCTCTCGCTCAGCAGCCCTGCCGAGGCGGGGTCATCCGAAATCGCATCGGCAAAATCAGCCGCAGAGGGAACGTGCTCCAGTTCTGCACGGTGAGTTTGTGAAGTCTCCACCATCAAAGAAGAAAGTTCTTCTCCTTCCGGAGCGTAGGAAAAGTCCAACGCCTGCGGTGCGCCGCAGGCTGACAAAAGCAGCAGCAAAACTATTGTGCTGCATATAGCAAATCTTTTTTTCACAAATTATCCCCCTATGGAAAGTGTGAAGGTATCATAGCAAATTAAAAACCTGTTTTCAATCATTGACAGGGAACGTTCTTATAAAAAACAGGACACCCAGTTCGGATGTCCCGTATCTATTTGGCCTACCGAAGCAAAAAACAACGCTTTTGCGCCGTACAAGCGTTTTGCGCAGCAAAACCTTGGCGGAGGGCGAATTCACTTCGCCCGAGCATTTTAATTTCTCACAGGAATCCCAAAAAAGAGGTCACAACTTACGTTGTGACCTCTTTTTTGGGAGCAGGCGACAAACGCCCCACCGGGGCGTTTTCTCGCTTCGCTCGCGCCCTGTTCGACCCTCTGCCCGCTTCATTTCCAAAAAATAAAGGCATGACTTACATCATGCCTTTATTTTTTGGAGCGGGCGACGAGGCTCGAACTCGCTACCTCCACCTTGGCAAGGTGGCGCTCTACCAGATGAGCTACGCCCGCGGAACAAGATGTACTATACCAGACATTTTTCGCTTTGTCAAGCATAGATTTTAGGATTCTGTTGCAAAATGCGGGGGGCTGTGATACACTTGCCCGGTAAATCGTATTTTTCAGGAGGCAGTCATGGCCACTTTACAGGAAGAGATCTCCCGCCGCCGGACGTTTGCGATCATTTCGCATCCGGACGCCGGTAAAACCACGCTGACGGAAAAGTTCCTGCTTTACGGCGGGGCGATCGCCCAGGCGGGCGAGGTCAAGGGCAAGCGCGAGCGCGCGGCGAAGTCCGACTGGATGGAAATTGAAAAGCAGCGCGGCATTTCCGTCACGTCGTCAGTCATGCAGTTCCAGCACGGCGGCTACTGCATCAACATCCTCGACACGCCGGGACATCAGGACTTCTCCGAGGACACGTACCGCACACTGATGGCCGCGGACAGCGCCGTCATGGTCATTGACGGTGCAAAGGGCGTCGAGCCGCAGACGCGCAAGCTCTTCAAGGTCTGTGCTCTGCGCAATATCCCCATCTTTACCTTTATCAATAAGATGGACCGCGAGACGCGCGACCCGCTCGAGCTCTGCGAGGAGGTCGAGCGCGAGCTGGGCATCGACACCTATCCCGTCAACTGGCCGATCGGCTGCGGCAAGGAGTTCGCCGGCGTGTACGACCGCGATAAGCGCTGCATCCTGCACTTCACCGATGCGGGCCACGCCAAAAAGGCGGGCATCACGGAAATCGAGCTCGATGATCCCGCGCTCGTCGACCTGATCGGTCAGGCCCGCCGCGATACGCTCGCCGAAGAGGTCGAGCTGCTCGGCGCGGGCCGCGACTTTGACCTGGACGCCGTGCGCCACGGTAAGCTCTCCCCCGTGTTCTTCGGCAGCGCGCTGACGAACTTCGGCGTCGAGCCGTTTTTGAACGCGTTTTTAGAGATGACCACGCCGCCGCTGCCGCGCGTGAGCGACGCGGGCGAGGTGGACGTCTACTCCCCCGAATTCTCGGCTTTCGTCTTCAAGATCCAGGCCAATATGAACAAGGCCCACCGTGACCGCCTTGCCTTCATGCGCATCTGCTCGGGCAAGTTCGAGCGCGACACCGAGTATTTCCACGTCCAGTCCGGCCGCAAGATGCGCCTTTCCCAGCCGCAGACGATGATGGCCGCCGAGCGCGAGATTGTCGACGAGGCCTACGCGGGCGACATCATCGGCGTGTTTGATCCCGGTATCTTCTCGATCGGCGACACGATCACGATGCCCGGCAAAAAGTTCCGCTTCTCCGGCATCCCGACGTTCGAGCCCGAGCACTTCATGCTCGTCTCACCCAAGGACACGATGAAGCGCAAGCAGTTCGTCAAGGGCGTGGAGCAGATCGCGCAGGAGGGCGCGATCCAGATCTTCAAGATCCCCGACAGCGGCTTTGAGGACGTGGTCGTCGGCGTGGTCGGCACGCTGCAGTTCGACGTGTTCGAATACCGCATGAAAAACGAGTACGGCGTCGACCTGCGCATGAGCGGCCTCCCCTACGAGCACCTGCGCCTGATCCGCGAGTGCCCATGCGACGTGAAGGACCTGATGCTCTGCTCGGGCTCCCGCGTGCTCGAGGACTTCAAGGGGCGCAAGCTCATCGCCTTCGGCGGCGAGTGGAGCGTGGGCTTTCTCATCAAGCACAACGAGGGTCTTATCCTCGACGACTGGCTCAGCGTGTGATTTTGCCCAAAAATTGCAAAAACATCAAAAGGAGCGCGGTTTTCGCGCTCTTTTTTGTCTGTTCTTTTGTCGAAAAAGCGCAAATTATCTGTTGACAAACGTTAAGAACGCGTATATAGTGTGAGCCGTAAAAAAGAGTAGGTGCAGCCGCTTCGACCGCATCTCAAACGATAATAGCAAACCCGGTGAAAACCGGCGACGCAAAGCTATAGGGCCTTACCCCTGGAAACAGGGCTGGCTGCCAGTTACCGAAAGGAGATCGCCGTATGAAACGGCTGTTTCGTCATGCCTGCGCTATGCTCGCAGTGCTTATTGTCATGTCCATGTTCACGGTTGTGAACGCCAGCGCTGCCAATGGCACCACCATTGACGCCACGAATGCCAAGTATGGTTTCGTCACCGTCAACTACACCTTCAATGCCAAATTGAAGGTCGGCATCCAGTACGGCAGCGAAAAGGTGTCCTACAAGGATTGCCCGAGCGGCAAGGACGCCGTCTTCTCCCTCGAGCAGGGCGACGGCACCTACACCATCTCCCTCTGCGAGAACATCTCCGGCACGACCTACCGCGTTGTGACCAGCAAGCGCGTCAACGCCAAGATCGAAAACGCCTACGCCCCTTACCTCATCGCCACGACCGACGTGCAGTTCACCTCCGGCGACGATGTGTGCAAGAAGGCCGCTGAGTTCTGCAAGGACGCCAAGACCGACATGGACAAGGTCACCGCGATCTACAACTACATCGCCGGTCACTACACCTACGACACCAAGCCCGCTAACGACATCACCTCCGGCAAGGTCAGCAAGTACATCCCCGACACCGCTGCCACCCTGAACAGCAATACGGGCATCTGCTACGACCTCGCGTCCCTCTTCGTCGCCATGTGCCGCACCCAGGACATCCCCTGCACCCTCACCAAGGGCTACGCCGGCAGCAGCTACCACGCCTGGAACAAGGTCAACGTCAGCGGCAACTGGTACCAGATCGACATGACCTATGCCGTCACCAAGCGCGTCATCAACGAGACCACCTTCGCCGGCTGCGTCTCCCCCCTGACCTACTCCCAGCAGAGCGACACGCTCGCCGTGTCCGCGGTGGCGTAAAATATCACAATTCGTCGAAGTACGGCGGCAGGTATTTCCTGCCGCCGTTTTTTTCTGTGCAGTATTAGTTCTGTTAATATCTTATGTATTTTTTGAGAATTTCCTTGCATTTTTGGGCAAATCTGGTATACTGTGAACATAAAATATTGGCAAACACAAATATCTGTGCGGCTCGCAGAAGAGCAACTGTACAGAAAAAGGCACAGCAGGCGAAAGCCTGTGTCGCAAAGCCACGGACCTAAACGGCGCTCGCGCCGCACGGCAGCCGGTTGCCAAATGCAGATTACCTCCCCCCTTCTTCGCGCCGTACAGGCAGAAGAAGGAGGATTTTTTTATGTCTGAGAAGAAAGTTGGCAAGCGCCTTCTCACCTGGGTCCTGGTCCTCGTGATGACGCTGTCGCTATTGCCGCTGAACGTGCTGGCGGATGAGGGCGATACAGCGGGCAATACGAATACGGACACAAAGTGCAGCACCGAGAATAGCGGTGCGAATCTCATCAAGTCTGCCACTAAAAATGATGACGGCACCTATACGATTCAGCTCGAATCCTGGGTGACCGGCAAGGTCGAGCAGACGACTGGGTCTGCTCCGTTGGACATCGTACTGGTGCTGGATCAGTCCGGCAGTATGGAGGGCTCAAAGCTCAGTAAGCTGAAAGAAGCTGTTCGCAACTTTGTGGCTGCAATCGATAAAAACGCTACCGACAACGAGGTAGAGCACCGCATTGCTATTGTCGGCTTTGCAAGCAACGGCGACGATAGCTTGTTTAGCGACGGTAAGTGGAAAAATACTGGTCTTTTTGTTAATGGGGAGTTCAAGAAATATATAACCTACACCACAAGTGGCTATTATGAAGTCTATGAGCTTAATCAGGCCAATTCGTATTACGTTATGCAATCCAATTCTTGGGGGAATTATGCGGTAGAAGTTTCTTACAATTCCGAACAGAAATCTTGGGGGTATTGGAAAAAAAACATTATTTACAGGGAATGGGTGGAGGTTACACCTAAGGAAAGCGCAAATGATGCAGATAACTCGCACACTCAGTTTTATGAATGGCGCGAAAGCGGAAGCCAAGGCCTGACAGAACAGGATTATCGGGACGCTTTGGTAAGGTTCGATAACGAATCCATCACTACCGCAATTGATAATCTGGCTGCCAGCGGCGCGACCCGCGCGTCCTACGGCATGGAAATGGCAAACAATGTGTTTAAGAACAACGCTTTGCGTGAGGGAAGCTCCCGCGTTGTTGTTTTCTTCACAGATGGCGAGCCGGGACAGGACGGCTATGACTCCAACGAGGCGGGGCCTGCGATCGCTCAGGCGTATGCCACAAAGAACACCTACGGTGCAAAGGTTTTCTCTGTTGGTATGTTTGATGAAAACCCCAGCACTAAGGTCAAGAATTTCATGAACTATGTGTCCTCCAATTACCCCGACGCTAACGCATCTAACAAACGGGGGAGTTGGAAGGTTACTCCCGGCAACAAGGCCGGCGACACGTACTATATGAACGTTACGAGTGGCGACCTGAGTGGTGTTTTCCAGCAGATCTCCGGCTCCATTCTTAACCCCAGCGTTGCGGCGGATGCGAGCACCGTCCTGACGGATACGCTGTCCGAGTACTTCGATTTTAACGGTGTGACGGACGATGACGGCACGGTCACCGGCGTGACAGTTCAGAAGCAGAAGTACAACGGCGATGGTCAAGCGTGGGGTGATCCAGAATCGGTTGATAATGTAAGCGTTGCACTTGACCCTGCTACAAAGACCGTCACGGTCAGCGGTTTTGACTATTCCGCCGAGGAAAACGTCGTAACTGACGGAACCAACCCCAGCGGCTATAAGCTGGTCGTGACCTTCAATGTCAAGCCCGACACCAGCTGTAAGAACTGGACCGATTCTAAAGAGTATGAAACCAATAACGGCAAGGCAACTCTCGCCAACAATAGTGATACTTTCGCTACGGTTGCCTCTCCGAAAGCCTCCGTTGACACCTATCAGGTGACGTATGAGTTTGATGGCTATGAACCGAGCGACGTAGCATGTCCTGAGGATACTCAGTATTATATTTCCGGCCAGCAGGCACCCGTGCAGCAGCCCGGTAACCCCGATAACACGGGTAACTACACCTACACCTTCAACGGTTGGAAGAATGGTAGCGACGATGTCAATGGTGAAACGATTACTATTTCCGGGAACGTTACACTGACCGGCACTTGGACTAAGACGGCAAACACTGCGCGTACACGGTCAAGCACTATCAGCAGAACCTTGCGGACAACGAGTACACGCTCGTGGCTGCGGATACGGAAACCCTGACCGGCACGACCGGCGAAGATACCAAGGCTGCGGCAAAGCCTTACCCCGGCTTCACCGCTAAGGACTTCGAGCAGAAGACTATCGCAGCCGACGGCTCCACCGTCATCAATATCTACTATGACCGCAACGAGTACACGGTCTCCTACGATTACGGCCACGCTCCCGAGGGTGCTTCCAAGCTTCCCGATGCCGTAAAGTACAAGTTCGGCGCTGAGGTAACGGTCGCTCCCGATGCCACCGCCACCGGCTACACCTTCTCCGGCTGGGATACGGAGGACGCCACCGTCAACGATGGCAAGTTTGAAATGCCCGCCAACGACGTCAAGCTGAACGGCAGCTTCTCCGCCGCGACCGACACCGCGTACACGGTCAAGCACTATCAGCAGAACCTTGCGGACAACGAGTACACGCTCGTGGCTGCGGATACGGAAACCCTGACCGGCACGACCGGCGAAGATACCAAGGCTGCGGCAAAGCCTTACCCCGGCTTCACCGCTAAGGACTTCGAGCAGAAGACTATCGCAGCCGACGGCTCCACCGTCATCAATATCTACTATGACCGCAACGAGTACACCGTCACCTTCGTGTCCAATGGCGGAACGGAAGTGAAGCCGCAGACGGTTACCTACGACAACACGGCCGACAATCCCCCTGCTCCCACCAAGGGCGGCTACACCTTCGCTGGCTGGTACACTGATAATGAGAAGTTCACCACCAAGTACGACTTTGCTACTCCCGTAACCGGGAACATCACCCTCTACGCCATGTGGACGCGCAACTACACCCCGCGCCCCTACACACCGCCGACCGTCGTGATCCCTGATGATGATGCGCTCGGTCTGAACACGACCGATCACTTCGCCTATATCGTCGGTTACGGCAACGGCGAGGTCCGCCCGCAGAACAACATCACCCGCGCCGAGGTCGCGACCATCTTCTTCCGTCTGCTGACCGACGACGTCCGTGACGAGAACCTGACCAAGACCAACCGCTACTCCGACGTGGCCGCCACCTCCTGGTACAACACCGCGGTCTCGACCCTCAGCTCCATGGGCATTATCACGGGTTATCCCGACGGCACGTTCCGCCCGAACGCCGCCATCACCCGCGCTGAGTTCGCCGCCATCGCCGCCCGCTTCGATCACGACGGTGACAAGACCGCTGCGAAGTTCAGCGACATTGCGAACCACTGGGCCAAGGACGAGATCAGCATCGCCTACAACAACGGCTGGATCACCGGCTATCCCGACGGCACGTTTGGTCCCCAGCGCGACATCACCCGTGCCGAGACCGTGACGCTCGTCAACCGCGTCCTCAACCGCCAGCCCGAGACCGAGGACGATCTCCTCCCGAACATGACGGTCTGGACGGACAACGCGAACTCGAAGGCCTGGTATTACCTCGCCGTTCAGGAAGCGACGAACAGCCACTACTACAAGTTCAAGACGAACTCCAAGTATGAGAAGTGGACCGAGCTGCGCGAGACCCGCGACTGGACGCAGCTGGAAAAGTAAGTCAAAAATCCTCCACCCCCCTATTGTAAAAGGAAGAACCGCTCTTGCGAGCGGTTCTTCCTTTTTTGCCCCGCGCAGAGCGCAAAATCCATTGACAAAGCGGGCGTTCCTGTGTATCATATCAACATACTTATAAGATAGGATTTATCTCAATGACCACTATTTACGCGGACAACGCCGCGACGACCCAGACGAGCCGCGCCGCGATCGACGCCATGCTCCCCTATCTGGAGACGATCTATGGCAACCCCTCAAGCCTGCATTCCGTCGGCCAGCAGGCGGCCGGGGCGCTGCTCAGCGCGCGACCGCATCGCAAAATGCCTGAACGCCTCCCCGCGCGAAATTTACTTCACCTCCGGCGGCAGCGAGGCCGACAATCAGGCCATCCTCTCCGCCGCGCGCCTCGGCGAACGCAAGGGCAAAAAGCACATCATTTCGACCGCGTTCGAGCACCACGCCGTGCTGCACACGCTCCAAAAGCTCGAAAAAGAGGGCTTCACCGTCGAGCTGCTCCCCGTCGGCTCCATCGGTACCGTGACGGCGCAGCAGGTGAAAGACGCCATCCGCGAGGATACGTGCCTGGTTTCCGTCATGTACGCCAACAACGAGATCGGCTCCATCCTGCCGATCAGCGAGATTGGCGCAGTCTGCCGCGAGGCGGGCGTGCTGTTCCACACCGACGCCGTGCAGGCGGCCGGTCATCTGCCCATCGACGTCAAGGCGCAGAACATCGACCTGCTGTCCCTCTCTGCGCACAAGTTCCACGGCCCGAAGGGCATCGGCGTGCTGTACGCCCGTCAGGGCGTCTTCCTGACGAACCTCATCGAGGGCGGCGCACAGGAGCGCGGCAAGCGCGCCGGCACGGAGAATATTCCCGCCATCATGGGTATGGCCGCGGCGCTCGAAGACGCCTGCGCGCACCTCGACGAGAACGCAAAAAAGGTCAGCGCCCTGCGCGACCGCCTGATCGAAGGCCTTTCCAAGATCCCGCACAGCGCACTCAACGGCGATCCCGTGAACCACTTGCCCGGCAACGTGAGCTTCTGCTTCGAGGGTGTCGAGGGCGAGAGCCTGCTGCTCCTGCTCGACGCAAAGGGCATCTGCGCGTCGTCCGGCAGCGCGTGCACATCCGGCTCGCTCGACCCAAGCCACGTACTGCTGGCCATCGGCCGCCTGCATGACGTGGCACGCAGCTCGCTGCGCCTGAGCCTGTGCGAATGGAACACCGACGAGGAAGTCGACCGCATCCTCGATGCCGTGCCCGAGGTCGTGGAATACTTACGCGGCATGTCCCCGCTGTGGAAGGACCTCGTCAGCGGCAAAAAGCCGTTCACTTTATAAGCACGCAGCAAAATAAGGCAAAACGATAAGCGCGGCATCGCTTCTCACAGGGACATTCCCTGCGCCAAAGCGTGCCGCATGATGTGAGGAAATATGGATAAGGTACTCATTGCGATGAGCGGCGGTGTGGACTCGAGCGTCGCCGCATTTTTGATGAAGGAGCAGGGCTGCGAGTGCATCGGCGCGACGATGAAGCTCTTCCACAACGAGGACATCGGCGTCAGCCGCACGAAGACCTGCTGCTCGCTTGAAGACGTCGAGGACGCGCGGCTTGTCGCGCTGCGCCTCGGCATCCCCCACTATGTCTTCAACTTTTCAGACGACTTCAAGGGGCAGGTCATCGACCGCTTCATCTCGTCCTACGAGCGCGGCGCGACGCCGAACCCCTGCATCGACTGCAACCGCTACCTGAAGTTCGAGCGGCTCTACAAGCGCGCCCGCATTTTAGGCTGCGATGCCATTGTGACCGGCCACTATGCGCGCATCGAGCAGGAAAACGGGCGGTGGCTGCTTAAAAAGTCACTCGACGAGAGCAAGGACCAGAGCTACGTGCTCTACTCGCTCACACAGGAGCAGCTCGCGCATACACGCATGCCGCTCGGTGCGATGCATAAGAGCGAGACACGCCGCATCGCGGAGGAGCAGGGCTTCTACAACGCGGACAAGCCGGACAGTCAGGATATCTGCTTTGTGCCGGACGGCGACTACGCAGGCTTTATCGCGCGCTACACAGGGCACGACTGCCCTGCGGGCGACTTTGTCGACGAAAGCGGTCATGTGCTCGGACAGCACAAGGGCATCGTGTACTACACCGTCGGCCAGCGCAAGGGCCTCGGCATCGCGGCGGACGCGCCGCTGTATGTCAAGCGCATCGATGCGCAGGAAAACCGCGTGGTGCTGAGCGGAAACGACGCGCTTTTTTCTCGTGAGCTGACGGCAAATGACTTCAACTGGATCGCCTACGATGTCCCGCCGCGCGAGCTGCGCGCGACCGCGCGCGTGCGCTACCACCAGCGCGAGCAGGCAGCGACGGTCACGGTGCTTTCTGACGGGCGCGTACATCTCGTCTTCGACGAGCCGCAGCGCGCCATCACGCCGGGGCAGGCCGTCGTGCTCTACGACGGCGACACCGTGCTCGGCGGCGGCACGATTCTCTGATGATATTCTTCTCTTTCTCTCTTCCGCTCATCCCCTGAGCGGGCGCGGGGCGCAGACATCTGCGCCCCGCGTTTTTATTCCCGCCCGGTGCTGGGACATCTCTCTTGTTGAAATGATATCTCTTCTATATTATTAATATTTTTATCGACACTATTATCCGACTTATCGTATTATAATAGCAGGGCACTCATTTATTGAAAGGTTGGTGGATTGTTTGAATTTGCCGGTAAAATCCATCTCAGACTATATTAGCGAAATTGAAAAAAAGCTCAAGCAGACTAAGGTAGATCATACTATCACCGTTTTTCGCGGAGAATCAAAAATTTATGACACTCCGTGCCAACCCAATATTTTCAGGACCCCACTTTCACAGTCCGATCAGTTCTTTGAAAAAATCTCTTCGACGAGATGTCCGCCAACCATCTGACAGATGGAAAGACCTACTCCCATGGACGTTGCATATACCTGTCCGCAGATCACGCTCATCAACTCTTTTTATGAAAACGGCACCTACCCCCTTTATTGCTTTAAGCTTCTGAAACGGGGGCAAAATGAGCCCGGCCGCTTCCATTATCAGCTTTCTGATTTTGGCCGCATCGTAACTGCCTACTATTACAACGCTCCCGGTGAAGCACGTTCCAGCCCCACACAGGTCATCGTTCGGTATAGTGATACCTCCAGCGAATATGACACAGTCGAATTTTCCGAGAGCGATCCTTCCAAACCGATATATGCTCCGTTCGATCTGTACGATGACAAGGCTGCTTTATTTCTATCCTGGTACAAGCCTGTCAACTTTGCCGTGAGCATCTCCGAAGTATACCGTTTGGTAGAAAAGCAGTATCGGAATGCGGCAACCCCCGATGCCAACACTCTGGCCGTTCTGGCAAATGGGCGGTACTTTTTTGTAGCATATGTTGTAAATGCATTAAACCACGCAGGCAAGCCTTTAACAGCAGAGCGTTCGTTTGCCAATTTCGATTACAGCGCCGACCATGTAAAGTGCGCCAAAGAATACATCATCGAATTGATCTTACAATATTCCACACTTGTGCGCAATTTGCAGAAACATATCTTAAAAACGACGGCTCCGGCAGAAACACACTGAACTCCAACGACTTTAAAATTCCAGCATTTTATCAGGCCTGGTGTGATAATACTCAAGGAAACGATCAAATCTCCAATTGCTTGAACTCGCTTATGGCCGCACTTGGCGGCACCGATGAAAAAGTTTCTGAGCCAGCGTAATAATATAGCAGGGCGATATTGTTCTGTCGGTTCATCTCCTTAATACCATAAGCGGGGCGCTAATGCGCCCCGCGTTTTTTATTCCCGTTCACCGAGGGCTTCCTCCAGCTTTTGCAGCGCGCGCTTTTCGATGCGCGATACATAGCGCGGGAACTAATGTAAGTGATTTCGTCTTGAAAATCGCGCCGCTCATAACGGCGCAAACCATTGATATGACTGGTTTTACCCAACTTCATCAAGTTCCGCGAAACGAAATTTGATGATGACCTGCTTCTCCTCGGTCAGCTCGATCCGGTCGATCAGGCTGACCAGCAGCTCCCGGCTGGCAAAGGCCGAGTCCACAAAACGCTGCACCAATTCTTTTGCCCTGCCCTCTGCGGGGACGGGGCTCTTCTTTCGCAGCTCCAGTTCCTGCTTCTTTTCTTCCAGAAGGCTTCGCTCCAGCTTGACCCGGCTGTAAATGCGCTCAAAATCAGCTTCCGGGAGCAGGCCGCTGAGCCGGTCCATATACACCTTATCCAGATTGGCCGTCAGGCTGTCGATCTTGCTCTGTACGGCCTGCAGTTCCGCCTCCAGCGCGTTTTCCTTCTGCGCCCGCTCCACCGCCTGCTGGGCGATGGGGAGCAGTTCAGCGGGATGCAAATAGGCTTCGCAGACTTCCCGCACCTTTGCGATGACCGCGTCGGTGACCGTCTTTTCCTTGATGGAGTGGCAGGTGCAGATGCCTGCCTTTGTGAACCGCTGATAGGTGCGGCAGACGAAGTACAGCACATCCTCCCCAGCGGCGTTCTTCCGGTTGAGCACCGCCAGCGGATAGCCGCACTCATGGCAGAAAATCATGCCCTTCAGCAGGAAGTCGTATGTGCGGCTCCGGGTGTGCTTGCGGCTGTTCACCAGCATCCGCACCTTTCGGAAGGTCTCGGCGTCGATCAGCGGCTCATGGGTGCCTTCCACAATGACCCAGTTCTTCCGCTCCTGATGCAGACACTTTTTTGATTTGTAACTGATCTTCACGCTGCGTCCCTGGACCATATTTCCGATGTAGGTCTCGTTTTGCAGCATATCGGAAACGCGCTCACTGCTCCACAGACCGGTATAGGGACCGGGATTGGGCACTGGAAGTCCTGCGTAGGTGGCAGGGGTAGGGACGCCTTCTGTGTTCAGTTGAGCTGCGATCTGACGGCAGCTCATGCCGTCCAGCGCCATGCCGAAAATCCGCCGCACCATGGGAGCCACTTCCTCGTCGATGACGATTTTGTTTTTCTCGGTGGGGTGCATTTTGTAGCCGTAAACCGGCTTGCCTCCGATGAACTGGCCCTTACGCTGCTTATCCCGCTTGACGCTCTTGATCTTCTTGGAGATGTCCTTGGCGTACATGTCGTTCATAATGGCGCGGAAGGGCGTAATATCATTGGCACTGGACTCCACACCGGTGTCAATACCGTCCAAGAGGGAAATGTAGCGCACCCGATGCTCCGGGAAGTACCGCTCCATGTAGTGACCGGTCATGATGTAGTCACGTCCCAGACGGCTCAAGTCTTCTTGTGTCAAGTAGGGACTAAAAAAATTTTGAGAATTTACAAGCCGTT
>ENA-UOJM01001069-UOJM01001069.1-human-gut-metagenome-genome-assembly--contig:-P116-NODE-1069-length-28603-cov-6.981995_pt1 | contig 28603 bp, 18 predicted proteins | sample MGYA00242349_ERZ723896 | MGnify/ENA metagenome assembly ERZ723896 | reverse complement strand
GACACTTTGTTCGGACGGGTCTGTCGCTTCGATTACAATTAATATATAAATATATGAAAAAAAAATTATTTGTTTTGCTGGGCATCGTTTTATTTGGTGCCGCCTGCGCCGTCGAGAAATCCGCCGATCCGAAGATGGACCGGTTTGTCGACGAACTGATGAGCCGGATGACGCTCGAAGAGAAGATCGGACAGTTGAATTTGCCCAGTGCCGGCGATATTACGACGGGACAGTCGCAGAACAGTGATGTCGCGGAGAAGATTCGTCGGGGAGAAGTCGGGGGTATGTTTAACATCAAAGGCGTGGACAAAATTCGGGAGGTGCAGAAGATCGCCGTGTCGGAGAGTCGGCTGGGAATTCCGCTTTTGTTCGGAATGGACGTCATACACGGCTATGAAACTACCTTTCCCATCCCGCTTGCGCTGACTGCCACTTGGGATATGGACGCGATCGAACGTGCGGCCCGCATCGCCGCCATCGAAGCGAGCGCTTCGGGTATTTGCTGGACGTTCTCGCCGATGGTGGATATTTCGCGGGACCCCCGCTGGGGGCGTGTTGCCGAGGGTGTTGGCGAAGATCCGTTTTTGGGAAGCGCCGTTGCCCGGGCTTTCGTCCATGGCTATCAAGGTCGCGACGGAAAATATGCTGAAGACGAGATCATGAGCTGCGTAAAACATTACGCCCTGTACGGAGCCTCGGAGGCCGGGCGGGATTACAATACGACGGATATGAGCCGTCAACGCATGTACAATGAATATTTTGCCCCTTACAAGGCTGCTGTGGAGGCAGGGGTCGGGAGCGTAATGGCCTCGTTTAATGAAGTCGACGGGATTCCGGCGACCGCCAATCGGTGGCTGATGACCGAAGTGCTTCGCAATCAATGGGGTTTCGGAGGCATGGTCGTGACCGATTATACCGGGATCGCGGAGATGATCGAACATGGAATCGGCGATATGCAGGAGGTGTCGGCCCGTGCGCTTCAAGCTGGAATCGACATGGATATGGTCAGCGAAGGTTTTCTCGGCACGTTGAAAAAGTCCCTGGACGAAAAGCGCATTTCATTACAGGACATTGACCGGGCATGCCGCCGGATTCTGGAAGCGAAATACAGGCTCGGACTTTTCGAAGACCCTTATCGTTATTGCGATTCCCGTCGTGCCGCGACACAGGTCTATACGCCCGAACATTGTGCTGAGGCACGTCGGATCGCGGCCGAAAGTTTCGTATTGCTGAAAAACGAGAACAACACGCTGCCTCTCCGGCGCAGGGGCACGATCGCCGTCGTCGGTCCGCTGGCCGATTCCCGTGCCAATATGCCTGGAACTTGGAGCGTCGCGGTTGATCTCACGAAGCCGCACACCGTATTGGAAGGGCTGCGGGAAATCGGGGGGCCCGATGTGGACATTCGTTATGCCCGGGGATGCAACATCGCCCGTGACGAAGAATTGGAACGCAATTCTACCATATTCGACCGTACCATCGAACGTGACGGGCGAAGTGATCGGGAAATGTTGAAGGAGGCTTTGACGATCTCGTCCGATGCCGACGTGATCGTTGCCGTGCTGGGCGAACCTTCGGAGATGAGCGGCGAATGCAGCAGCCGGTCTGATATCGGGATTCCGGATGTGCAGCGTGAACTGCTCGAAGCGCTGGTTGCCACGGGTAAGCCCGTCGTTCTGGTGCTCTTTGCCGGCCGGCCGATGACGCTCGAATGGGAGGACGAGCATGTGACTTCGATTCTCAACGTATGGTTCGGTGGTACGCAGGCCGCCGAGGCTATCGGCGATGTTTTGTTCGGCGACGTGAATCCCTCGGGCAAACTGCCGTCCACTTTCCCGCGTAACGTCGGGCAGATCCCGCTTTTCTACAACCATAAGAATACGGGAAGGCCGCTTAAAGGCGATAAATTCGAGAAGTTCCGCAGCGCTTATCTGGATGTTCCCAATACGCCGGTCTACGCATTCGGGCATGGTTTGGCCTATACGACTTTCCGGTATGGAGACGTTCGCCTTTCCGCCTCTGAAATGGGGATCGACGGGTCGATTACGGCAACGGTCCGGCTGACCAACGACGGCTCGTGTGCAGGAACGGAGGTCGTTCAGCTTTACATCCGCGATATTCAGGGATCGTCGACACGGCCTGTTCAGGAGTTGAAGGGATTTCAGCGTGTATCGCTCAAGCCGGGCGAGAGCCGGGACGTGAATTTCACGATCGACGCTTCGCTGTTGAAATTCTACAATTATGACTTGGACTATGTTTGCGAACCCGGTGAGTTCGACATTATGATCGGCGGGGCGAGCGACCGTGTGACACAAACCCGGTTCCGGCTTAATTAGATTATTAATTCCAAATACTTCAATAGCATGAAAATCAACATGATCATTTCCGCACTGTCGGCATTGTCGTTTATGACAGCCTGCGGATATGGGTCGGGAGCACTTTCCGACGAGGCGCTTCTGGACAGCGTGGAGCGCCGGACGTTCGATTATTTCTGGGACGGGGCGGAACCCAACAGCGGGCTGGCCCGTGAACGCATCCATACGGACGGGAACAATCCCCAGGAGGATGACATGATCGTCACCACGGGAGGCAGCGGATTCGGCATCATGGCGCTTATCGCCGGTATCGATCGCAATTATATCTCCAGGGAAGACGGGGTGGAACGTTTCGAGCGCATCGTCTCTTTTTTGGAGAAGGCAGACCGTTTCCACGGAGCGTGGCCGCATTGGATCAACGGCGAAACAGGGCGTGTGAAGCCGTTCGGACAGAAGGATAACGGCGGAGATCTGGTCGAAACCGCATTCCTGGTTCAGGGACTGCTGGCGGCACATCAATATTTTGTCGATGGGACTCCCCGCGAACGGGATTTGGCACGGCGGATCGACTCTCTGTGGCGAAGCGTCGAATGGTCTTGGTACTGTAACGGGCAGGATGTATTGTATTGGCATTGGAGTCCCGAGTATGCATGGGAGATGGATTTTCCGGTGAGGGGGTATAACGAATGTCTGATCATGTATGTTCTGGCAGCAGCTTCGCCCACATATGCCATCGACAAGGCTGTCTACACGAAAGGCTGGGGCGAGGACGGGGCCATCGTCAGCCCGAGTGAAAGCGAGGGGTACGATTTGGAGTTGCGCTATCAAGGCGGCCGCGTCGGTCCGATGTTTTGGGCGCATTACTCGTTCCTGGGACTTGATCCGAGGGGACTCAAAGACGATTTCTGCCACGATTACTGCAGGGAAATGCGTCATTATACCCTTGCCAACAGGGCCTACTGTCTGCGCAATCCCGAAAAACATGCGGGTTACGGAGAGAACTGCTGGGGGCTGACAGCCAGCTATTCGACCGTAGGTTATGCGGCGCACGCTCCTTTCGAAGAAGCGGATTGGGGCGTGATCTCGCCGACGGCGGCTCTCTCGTCGATCGTTTACACGCCCGGGGAGTCTATGCAGGTGATGCGCCACCTCTATGAGGATCTGAATGCGCAGCTTTGGGGACCGTATGGATTTTACGATGCTTTCAGCATGGAGGAAAATTGGTTCCCTCCGCACTATCTGGCAATCGACCAGGGGCCGATTGCCGTGATGATCGAGAACCATCGGTCCGGATTGCTGTGGAATCTCTTCATGGGCCATCCCGACGTGCAGAACGGGTTGAACAGACTGGGATTCGAGCGGGTTGCGCTCGATTGAAGAAGGCTCGTATGATCCGTGAAATGCCTAAACGACGAAAAGAGGCAGCTGCTTTCGGGGCGGCTGCCTCTTTTTGTCATTTTGGATTCGAGCGCTGAATCTATCGTTTTTTTATTTATATTTGTTTATTCAAATTTTCAACCATGAAGATCAAGCACGGATTCGAGGGCGAACGATTTATCATCGTTCCGTATCAGTTTATCGTTTCCATGGCACGGAACCCGCTGTGCAGCGATCTTTTCATCCATTCCATCGGAAATTTCTCAAACGCACGGCACCATTACATTTCCCGGCCCAAAGGTCGTAACGAATGTATACTGATCTATTGCAAATCGGGGCGAGGCTGGATTTGTGTCGGGGATACGCGTTATGAGATCGGTCCCAATCAGGTATTCGTCATCCCATCGGGGACACCTCATAGTTATGGCGCTGAAGACAGTGCTCCGTGGACTATCTACTGGATTCATTTCATGGGAACGAAGGCCGGTATGTTTGCCCGTCGGATGGCTTCGCGGCCTCTTACGATCGAACCTTCGGAAGAGTCGCGCATCAAAGACCGCCTGGATCTTTTCGAAGAGATTTATGCGACGCTTTATGCGGAGCTTTCCGAGGAAAGCATCAGTTATGCGAATCTTTGTCTGGCTCATTTTCTGGGGACGATTCTCTTTTTGAAACCGTTCCGCTCGGGGCGGCTGTCGCATAATTATTTGAGTACGAAGGTCAATTCGGTGATTTATTATATGAATGAGAATATCAGCGAAAAATTGACCATTCAGGATTTCGCCGCGTACATCGGCTATTCGGAATCCTATTTTTATCGGATTTTCATCCGGGAAACCGGGTCTGCGCCGATCGAATATTTCAATCGTCTCAAAATCAGCCGGGCCTGCGAATATCTGCTTCACAGTTCCATGAATGTCATGCAGATTGCGCATATTCTCGGTTTTACGGATTCGTACTATTTCTCCCGCATGTTTTCACGGATCATGAAAATATCACCCGTAAAATACCGGAACTGCGGAGGAAACATTTCTTCTGCCGAACCCGCACAACAAGCCCGTTAGTTTACACAAGACACGACGCTCCGGAAGGAGAACGCTTCCATTCCCGGAACCGCTCTGTCTCGTCACACCATTTCGAGGATGGATAAAACCCGTTTATAGGATGGACAATAATTGCTGATTTTGAGCTATTGCTCGAAAGTGCACTTATGCGTATATTATTGTTTGTTAGATGTTTATTGTTTAATTTGGAATTAAAACTCCATGTTGAATTTCATTTGCAAGGTATGGAGAGCCATCCTTTGGGTGTGGAAAATTTGAAAAGAATGATATACATTTGTGTAGATGAAATATTCTAAAAAGACGGAATATTTTAACCTACTAACTAACTTCAATATTATGAAACGAACATTGACAATGGTTTTGTGCATGCTTTTCTGCACGCCGTCCCTGCTGCTCGCCCAGCATATGACGGTTACGGGAAAAGTAACGGATCAGAACGGACTTCCGTTGGTCGGCGTGACGGTTATCGTGAAAGGCACGACGGCCGGTGTTTCATCCGGTAGTGACGGAGCTTACCGGATATCGGGACTTTCGTCCAAGGATGTCCTGCAATTCAGTTCCATCGGTATGGTGAGCGCTGAATTCACCGTTGGTAACCGAACCGTGATCGACGTGACGCTCAAAGAGGACATGCTTGCCCTCGAAGATGTCGTTGTCGTAGGTTACGGCAGTATGAAAAACAAGGACCTCACGGCGCCGATCTCCACCGTCAAAGGTTCCGAGATTGTCAAGCATTCCACCCCGAATCCGTTGCAGGCATTGCAGGGTAAGGTTGCGGGCGTGCAAATCTCCAATTTCGGTGAACCCGGATCAAGCCCCAATATCCGGATTCGCGGCGTCGGCTCGTTTACGAACGAGAATCCGCTTTACGTAGTGGACGGGATGTTCTACGACAATATCGATTTTCTGAACAATTCCGACGTTCAGGACATCGCTATTCTCAAAGATGCTTCGGCTGCGTCCATCTATGGTGTTCGTGCTTCGAACGGTGTGATTATCATTACGACCAAGCAGGGGCAGTTCAATCAGAAAGCCAAGATTTCGTATGACGGGTATGTCGGCGTACAGACCGTGACCAACATGCTCGACATGGCTTCTTCCTCGGAATACGCCACTATGATGAAAGAGCGGGGCGATACGGATATTCTTCAGAAATCCATCGACTATTGGGGTGGAAACGACCTCGTTCCGGCAACCGATACGGATTGGTACGACCAGATTACGCGGAATGCCATCATTCACAGCCACAGCCTCGATATTACGGGCGGAACCGAGAAGGCCGCTTATGTCGTCGGCGTCAATTATCTTTATCAAGAGGGCATTATGAAGGCGAAAAGCGATTTCGAACGTATCAATGTCCGCACGAAAGCCGATTATCAGCCCTGGAAATGGCTCAAAATGGGTGCAAATGTGATTATGAGCCATTCGGAACGCAATTCTGCCAGCAATAGCGCTTGGGAACGTGCCTATTATGCGCCTCCCATCCTGCCCGTCTATGACGAGGCCAACGAGGTTACCTATCCTGAGAAGTTCACCTCGTTCGACAAGCTCGACCTGACCAACGGCGTGTACGGCAATCCGGTGGCTATGGCCTATTACGGAGAGAATCTTTCCAAGACGGTACAGATCATGCCTTCCTACTACATGAATCTCGATTTCCTGTCGAACAACAAACTGGTGTTCCGGACCAGCTTCAACCAGGTTGTGGCATTTACCCGCACCCGCAATTTTACGCCGGAATTTCACGTTTCGCAGGCTCATAATTCGACCAAGTCGTCTCTGACCAAGAGCAATGATTTTTGGCAGAATTATACGTTCGACAATACGCTGACCTATCAGGACAGTTTCGGACAGCACAACTTGACCGCCATGATCGGCGCTTCGGTCCGCAATGAAGACTGGCGTTCGCTGTACGGGTCGGGACGCGGGCTTCTCGGCACCCGGGAGGAGTACCTCTATCTTTCGCAGGCCGAGACGGAATCGTTGACAGCCGGTGACAACGGAACGACTTACCGGGGTGCCTCTTTCTTCGGCCGTGTTTCTTACAACTATGCAAGCAAGTACTTGCTGACGGCTTCGCTGCGTGCCGACGGTTCTTCGAAATATCAGGAAAAATGGGGCTATTTCCCCTCCGTAGGCGCCGCATGGGTTATCTCCGAAGAGAATTTTATGCAACACCAGCGTACGATCGACGACCTGAAACTGCGTGTCAGCTACGGCCAGCTGGGCAACGACAAGGTCAGCGCCAGCAACGGATTCCCGGAAACCCTCTCCGGACTTAACTATTCGGGAGTTTTCGGAGATGTGCTCTATCCGGGATTCCGTATCAACGAAAATTTCAGCTGGCTCTCGTGGGAGACCGTCGAAGAGGCGAACGTTGGATTCGAATTGGGCTTGTTCAGAAACCGTCTGCGTATGGATTTCGACTATTATCACCGCATGACGCGCGATGCCGTGATCTCGGTTCCCGTTCCGACCTCTACCGACATGGTTCCGGGCAACTGGGGCAAAATCCTCAATCAGGGAGTCGAGCTTACGTTGGGTTGGTCCGATACGGTCGGTAAGGATTTCTCCTACAACATCGGTTTTAACATGAGTACGCTGAGCAACAAGGTCAAGTCGTTGAAATACGGCGTGCCCTATGTATTGGGAGGCAACACGCAGTTCCGCACGATCACCCGGCCGGGTGATTCGATGTATTCCTTCTTCGGCTACAAGGTAACGGGGGTTTACCAGAACGACGCACAGATTCAGGCCGATCCTATTGCCGTGGCGAATGGATTGCAGCCCGGAGACCTGATGTATGAAGACATCAATCACGATAATATTATCGACGATCGTGACCGTCAGATACTTGGGTCGGCCCTTCCGTCCTTTACCTACGGCGGTAACATCGATCTGGCTTATAAAGGCTGGGATTTCAGCTTATCGTTCATGGGCGTTACCGGCAATGAGATCGTCAATCAGAAGCGCGGGTCGCGCGGTACGGCCGACCGCATGAATTATGAAGCCGATGTCGTGAAGAACCGCTGGCACGGTGAAGGCACGTCGAACAGCTCTCCGTCCGCCGCGGGTCTCAACCGGTCTTGGAATTTCAATACGATGAACACCTATTTCGTGGAAGACGGCTCTTATTTCCGGATTCAGAACATCCAGTTGGGTTATACGTTCAAGGTCAAGAACGGTCCTACCTTCCGTGTCCATGCGGCAGCGGAGCGTCCGCTGACCGTATTCAAATACAACGGTTTCACACCCGAGGTCAGTTCCGGATTCGATATGCAGACCTATCCCCTGGCCGCTGTTTACAGTTTCGGTTTGAGTATCACTTACTAAAACTCGGTCTCTTATGAAAACAATGATGAAATATATTTCGATTTTACTGCTTGCAGCGATCGTTGCCTCTTCTTGCAGCGATTTCCTCGGCAAACTTCCGGAAAACGTCGTGCCGAAAGATGAGGTGGACTATTCGGATAAAAATATTATGTACCAACCCGTTTCCGGCGTTTATTCGCTTTTCGCCGATGCGGTTTCTTCCTGGTCGCTCTATGGATTCTACGTTATCCGCGACGACCAGTTACTCAAAGGGTTGAGCTCCGATACGGATCAGGGCGATTTGCTGGATTTCAAGAAGTTCAACTACGTCAACTGCTCGGCGAACTGGATAAACGACGGCGCCTGGGTTTGGTTCTACGATGTGATTATCGCCTCCAATTCGGCAATCGAGGCGCTGGATCGTTTCCGGGAGCATCTCACCGAAGAGGCGGATCTGCGGAAGAATGATATCTATAAGAGCGAAGTGAAGTTCCTGCGGGCCTACATGTATCTGTTCATGACCAGGCTATGGGGCGACGTGCCCGTATTTACCGACAATGCGGAAGTGGACGGCATTTTCCGCTCCCCGCGGGCGAAGGTTTATGAGTTTATCATCAACCAGCTGGAAGAAGCGGCTGCAGTTCTGCCGGACGAACATCCCAGGAATCTTGAACATGTCGGCGCTGCATCCAAATACGCCGCACTGGCATTGCAGGCCAAAGCCGCTGCCGACATTGCCGATTGGGAGACGGTCTACGCTGCGACCGAAACGATCATCAATGATGACAAGTTCGATCTTTACCCCGATTTCTACCAGTTGTTTAAAAAACCGGGGCAGATGTGCGAGGAGACGATCTACGAAGCGCAGTTCACCGATTTCGGAAAAGCGGACGACATCGTCAAAGCCGGCGGTTATGCCGCGAACGTCCAGGGCCCGAACGGGAATTGGATAGACAACGAGGCCGGTATTCCGATTTGGGGCGGCTGGGGTTTCCTGCCGGCCAGTGACGCGTTGGAGAAGAAGATGATCGACCGGGGCGAGACGGTGCGCCTGACGACGACGCTGCTTTATTCGGCCCAGACGAATCCCGATGGAGAACGCGATTACAGTGGAGTGAAATACCCGTACCGATTAACACCTTCGGGGGATCAGATTTTCTCCACACAATATAAAATGTACAACGGAAAGACCTATGTTCCATCCGACCAAATGACATCTGGCCGTGCGGACTGGGGATGCTACAACAACATGCGGATGCTTCGTTTCGCCGAAGTGCTGTTGCTGAATGCCGAGGCCCGGGTTCACAAGAATATGGATGCGGATGCGCCTTTCAACCGAGTGCGGGTGCGCGCCAAGATGCCTGAACTGACAGGTGTTACGCTGGAACAGATCTACGATGAACGCGACATGGAACTGGCGCTTGAATGGGGTGAGCGTTATTACGACCTGACCCGCACAGGACGGGCGGCAGATGTGTTGACGGGATACTCCGAGGCTGTGCGCTACTATCCGATTCCCCGTGCACAGATCGACTTGAATCCTAATTTGGGGAAATAGTTCCTCCCCTTCGGAAATGCCGATAAAAAAACAGGAGACTTATAAAAGTCTCCTGTTTTTTGTGCGAAAACCGGTTAGTTACCGGTTGAATTGGGCGAGGGCCCGGTAAAAAGCCTCGATGTTTTCAACGGGAACCCGCGGTGGAACGTCGCATCCGGTCGAGAGTACGAAATTCGGGAAAGCTGCCGTCCTTTCCAGCAACGAACTTGTTTCGGCATACACCTGCTCCGGGGTTCCTTGTTTGAATACGCCTACCGGGTCGATATTGCCCATTACCAGGGCATCCGCAGGGCAGGACTGAAGGGCTTCCACCATGTCGGCCTTGTTCCCGAAATGGTACCCGCTGGCCCCGACGGCAAGCATGGCCTGTGTGCAATGTCCGGTATTGCCGCAGTTGTGGAGGATCACGGCAAACGATTCGTCCTGCACGGCTTTCACGATCCGGCGGATATGGACCGAGGAAAATGTCCGGCAATCCTCATCGGAAAGCAATCCGGCCGCAGGTTCGGCCATGATGACCCCGGCCACTCCGGTTCGTTTGATCGCCCGGCAATAGCGGAGCAGGAATTCCGTACATTTTTCCAGCAGCAGCTGCATGGCCTCTGGCTCGATGTAAATGGCCATCATGATTTCCGTCATGTCGTAAAGGCGTCCCGCCAGGGAAAACGGTCCGATACACCCGGCGAATACCGGAATGTCCAACTGTTTTGCGGCGAGCTCGTCGGCTTTCAGGTACTGCGGAATGCGTTTCTCGTCGAGTTCCGGGATCTGCAATGCCTTTATTCCGGCACAATCCGATATGAGACGTCCTTCTACGCTCGGAATGTCGTCGGGACTCATATGAAGGCCGGCACCGAACGCTTCCGCCTCGACCGTAAGGTCCATGATCGTCGTCGATGCCGCGGCCTGGGGGAAGCGCCGGGCCAGCGCTTCGACCGCCCTGAAATGTGTTTCACCATCGGTTACCGCATCGACGATCCGTTTGTCGATCAACTCGATGCCGGGGTGCGTCATAATCGGAATCGCCGTGCGTCCTTTTTGTCCGATCAGCGTCTTGATCCATTGAGCCGTGTTCATATTTTCTGTTTTAATCTGTTTTTATAACAATCTTTCCTGCCGCATATCGCGCAGCCATACGGCATTTTCTGCACCTGGCTGCCGACAGCGATAACTCCGCTGACGGATTTGACGGGAGACATGAGACTCGAACTGTTCAGTTCTACCCCGCATATTTGGTGGGGAAACAATTCGAAGAGTTGCTGTTGGTCGCTGACCGGCCAGCCGCAGTATCCGGGGCTGTAAGAATTGCTGATCCGCATGCCCTTTTCTGCGAGGGAGCCACTCATTCGCCGGGCCATGATCCGGGCGGTGGCTTCGGCGATCTCCGACCCGATGGCATCGGCCAGGAATTCTTTCAAGATGTCGTCTTCCGTTTTGAGTTCCCGGAGCCATGCGTCGAATTCCCGACCTGCGGTAGCAATGAAAAATGCCAGATATTCCGCATTTTTCAGATAACGGGTGATGACGTGTCCCGTTGCGAACCTTGCCCCGCCGGCCGAAATGCTGTCGGGATCAATCCGCTCGGTCGGGAATAACCTGTACGCATACTGCGGGCGGCATCGCCGGGCAGCTTCGGAGATCGCCTCGTCGAGTAGAATCTCGAATTGTCCGGGTGCGGAAGCCTGCGTGATCCCCAGTCCGCGACAGACCTCTGCGCGGTCGAACGGAAGGTCCGCGAATGGAATTTCCGCCTGTTCCATCGTTATGCCCGGATAAGGCGGCGGGCCAGAATTACGGCGCCGTTCGCATTGGAGCTGTATCCGTCGGCTCCTATCTCGGCCGCAAAGGCTTCCGTCAACGGAGCTCCTCCGACCATGATGCGGGGTTTCAGTACGAGGTCCGAGGCCTGGATAGCGGCTGTGACATCCCGCATATAGTTCATGGTGGTAGTCAATAGCGCCGACATGCACACGATGTCGGCATGGTGTTTTCGTGCGGCTTCGATGAACTGGTCGCTGGAAACGTCCACTCCGAGATTGATGACCTCGAATCCGCAGCCTTCAAGCATGGATGCGACCAGATTTTTTCCGATGTCGTGGAGGTCTCCTTTGACTGTGCCGATCACAATCGTTCCGGCGGAAGTCGTCGTACCTGCCGTGAGCAGGGGTTTCAGCAGATTGAGCACGCCCTTCATGGCCCGGGCACTCATCAGCAGGTTGGGGACAAAAGCTTTTCCGGATTCGAACCGGGCGCCGATCTCTTCCATGGCCTTTACCATGTAATCGTTGATAATGACCTGGGGATCTGTCCCTTCATCGATGGCTGTCTTCGTTACTGCGATCCCTTCTTCGAGTTTTCCGTTCAGGATGGCGTCGTACAATTGGGTTAAGTTCATAATCGTGTATTTTTAAGCCTCGGTCCTGTTACCGGACAATGGCTTTGATTTTTTCAATGTCTACCGTTATCCGGGGATCGAAATCCTCCGTTTCCATATAGCTTGTCAGCGAATGCAGTAATTGCCGCGCTTCGAGGCGGTTTTCCCGGTCGCTCAGCAGATCGACGCCGGAGACGAGGATTTTACCTTTTCCCACGCGCGCCTCGAATATCAGGCCTAACGACCAGTTCTGGAACCAATCGTCGACGATCCGGACGATCGGCTGGATCTGCGGGTCTATTTCTGCCAGTTTGACGGCGTTTCCATGAAGCATCGCATCCCACCACTGATAGTTCTGATGAAATTCCGTAGGGAAGAGGCGCAGTGCAGGATGTTCGGGGTCGGTCAGTACGCCGAACGCATACGGCGGTTGGAGATGCAGGGTCCAGCCCGTGTTCCAGAAGATCGTGGAAAAGCCTAATGTGACCTCTCCTCCCATTTCCTTTTTAATCGCTCCTTTACGGGGGGTGAAAAGCACTTTTCCTCCGTTTTTCAGGAACTTTACCGTCCGGGCGTCCAGCGTGTCGGTTACTGTGATGTCCCGGGGAACGGAATGTTCCGTGTCGGGATATACCCAGATGTCCCAATCGTTGACGTGGCCGTCGACATTGACCGCGAATTTCAGTTGTTCGGGTTCGGCGAACTTTTTCAGCGGATAGTGCACATCACCCAACCGGATGCAGTTGCCGATGGGAATGTCCTGCTGCGGCAGGTTGCCGAAAGCCACGATCTCTCCGCTGGTCCGGGACAGCGTCCAGGAGGGAACGACCGATTTCAGCGGTTTCCTGTCGAAATGCGCGATCTCGATCTCGGCCTCGAAATTTGCACTGTTCGGGAAAATCAGCCGTTTCATGCGGGCCAGCGGCACCGTCTTGCCTGCGAAGCGGTTGAATTCGGCCGGTGTGATGTAGCCTTTCTGCTCCCAGAATGCGTCCAGAATCCCGACGAGCGCCGTGCCCTGTCCCGGAAAATCGGAAAGGCTCAACATTTGGAATCCGGCGAAATCAGGGGTGCGCAATTCGGCTTCCAATTCTGCTTTCCAGCAGATTGCCTGCAACTTGCCGGATGCTTGCAGAAAATCTTCGCCCAGATGCGACATGCCGTTGTCTGCCAGCATTTCCCGGAACACCTCGAAATTCCGGGCCCGCACCGCACAGCCCTCGTATTTGTCGATCTCCTTGAAATTGGGGTAGACGCACCAGTTGCCGATCTCATGGGCGATGTGGGGTATCTGCCGCTGATCGATGATCTCGTACCAGTCGTAGTCGGTGGAAGGCGCGTGTTTGTTGATGTAGCTTTCCAATCCGGCGAACCACCAATAAATGCGCGGGTAGCCGTCGTTGTGATAGTCATTGTTCGGGTTGTCGGGCCAGCCTGCGCCCGACGTATATTTATGCCGGGGGTCGATTTGCTTGTAGTGGCCGACAAATTCATTGAGGAATGCCTGCATGCCTTCGCCCGACGGTTCATTGCCGTATGTATAGAACATGAACGACGGGTGGTTGCCGTATTCCTTCATAATACGGTCGGTTTCGTCATAAAGGAATTTGTTGAATACGGAATCCTGGCCGACTCCGTCGCTCCAGCTGGCTCCTTCCACTTGCAGATAAACTCCCAGTTGATCGGCGGCTTCGAATGCCGCCTCGGGAGGGCACCACGAATGATAACGCACGTGGTTGAGCCCGTGTTCCTTGATGACGGTGAACACCCGGCGCCATTCGCCGATGTCGGTGGGGGGATACCCGGTCCTTGGGTAAGTTGCGCAGTCGAGCGTTCCCCGCAAAAAGGTCTCGCGCCCGTTTACGGCGAAACGGCGTCCGATCCGCGACACCTCCCGCATGCCGAACGTCGTGGCGAACGTGTCCGTTCCCTCGCCGGAGGTCAGACGGACTGTCATCCGATACAAATACGGCGTATGTTCGTCCCACTCGAAGAAATCGTCTCCCATCGGGTATGCTACCGTCAGGCTGTCGGTTCCGGGGGCGATTGAAATTTCATGCTCCGCCAGCCCCGGGCAATGCTGCCAGGGGGTGAATTGCGATTCGGCGGTCAGATCAATCCGGGCGGTGATCCGCCGTCCCGTCCTGTTCTCGAAGCGGAGTATGGCTTTCGCCTCTTTACGGGTATTGTCCGGGAAGACGGCGACTTGTGCGATCCGTACCTTGCTGTGAGGTGTAACCGTTATTTTTCCGGCGATCCCGTTCCAGTTCGTCTGTGTGTGGTCGGCCAGACTGTGGGCATTGATACCGACATTGATTTTATGGGAGTTGTCTACCCGAATGGTGATTCGGTGTACACCCGGCGACAGTTCTCCGAGATCGTAGCGGTGGGGTGCGGACAGCGAATTCTGCATGCCGTAACTTTTTCCGTCGATCCATACGAGGCTTTCCCAGTGGACCCGTTCGAGAGTCAGGATCATATCCTGTCCGGCCGCCGACTCCGGAATGCGGAATTCACGGCTGTACCATGCCGGCCCGACATACTCTTTTTCGGGCTGCATCCAGAAGATCACTTTCGTATTCCCCGGGCGGCGCCATTTTTCGTATAACGGCTTACGGTACCACGAGGAGTCTGCCACCCAGCTCGTCCATTTGGTATCGACCGTAATGTCGTTTCCTTTTCCGTTCGTGGTCATCGATCCGGGGAGTTTTACCGTTTCGTCATATGTCTGCAAGTACCATTTTTCCCGGATACCGATGTCGAGGGAGTCGATCCGAAAATTCCAGTCTCCCGAAAGGTCGATGCCTGCGGCCCGTGAAATCAGGGGCAGGAGTGCCAAAAGGCATAGTAAAAGTCGCATATTCGTCGTTTTTTCGCTTATTCTTCCACGATATATAGATCCCAGGCCGGAATTTCCACCTGTTCTCCGGTGGCGATACGTTTCCCGGTCAGCAGGTCGCGGCCGGACTTGAATTGATAGGTGCATACGGCCGGTTTTCCGGAATAGTTGAGCAGGAAGTGCACGTTCCGGCCCTGTTCGTTTATTCCGCTGCGAACGACGACGGGAAATTCCGCGTCGACGGGCGGACGGGTAATTCCCGCCTCGGCACATGCCGTTTGCAGCAATTCGCGGGTCAGCGCCGGAGTGGGATTTCCTGCTATATAGGTCACGGCGCCCCGTCCGCTTTTATGATGGGTGATGGCCGCGTACTCTCCCCAATAGGGGCTGTCGTAAGTCGCCCATACTTCGGCTCCTTCCGGCATCATCAGTTCGATCCAGCTGTCGAAAGCAAGGTCCGCACCCGGGGTCTTCAGTTTCTTGCTTTTCAACGGTATTTTGTCGATGGCCGTGAATTGCTGGTACGAAGCTCCGACCTGCTTCCGGAAGGGTGCCGGCTGGCGTATCGGGTGTACCTTGACGTTTTCATCCGTGAATCCGCTGCGGAAGGTATACACCACATGCCCGCCGTTGGCGACGAAGTCGTTCAAGCGTTCCGTTTCCTCTTTCGAAGCCGAATACAGGGCCGGGACAACGATTAATTTATAGCGGGAAAGGTCTTTTTTGGTGTGATCGACAAAGTCGCATTCTATGTTCAGCTTATAGAGCTGCTCGTAGAATTTCAGGAGTAATGTGTTGTAGTCCGTTTCGGGAGATATGGCGTAGTAGTTCATCGACGTCAGCGCTTCGTTGCTGAAATAGATGGCGACCTGGTTCTCTTTCCTGAGATTGTAGAGATGAGGAGACAGTCGATTCATCTCGGCGGCGATCCGCGTGGCTTCTTTCGTCGTCTCGTTCATCTCCATATCGTGCGCCAAGAGGCCTTTGCAATACATCTCGATCCCGTTGTGGATCGAATGCCATGGCCAATAGGCGACCATATTGGCCCCCGAGGCTATGTGGCTGAATGCTTGCAGGCGCAGTTGTTTCGGATAGGCCAATTCGTAGAACATGTTTTGTCCGCTGGCCTCCATGACGAAATAATTGCCGTCCTTGTTGCTGCGAGAGAGGTCGCCCAGCATCCCGATCATCATTCCGTCCAGTTTGTCTTGTACATGGTGGTAGATATCTATGCCGCATATATCCAAGGCTGCGGACGCCTCGAAATGATCGACTTTCGAATTGATACCGTGGCTCAGGTCTTTCCAGTCTGCATCGAAATTCTGGATGATGAATTGATCCGGCCGTTTCAGGGACCGGACGATGTCGGCCTGCCAGGCCAGGAACCGGGTAACCAGACTGCGCTGGAATTTCTCAAATTCGCAAAGCTGACTTTGGTTGACGGCGGCGATTGTCGAGGGCATATCTTCCCAGGTGTGAACCGAATTGCTCCATTGATGCAGCCCGAATGCGAGATTCATCGCTTCGGGGGTCTTGAACCGATCTTTCAGGTGTTGCAGGAACAGGCCTTGCACATGATCGTTCCAGTTGTCGTATTGCTTGGTTTCATTGTCCAGCTGATAACCGATTACGGCCGGGTGGTCTGTCGTGACCTCGACCATTTTGCGAATCACGCGTTCCGCATAATATAAATAGGTGGGATGGGTGATGTCCATGTTTTGGCGCGTTCCGTAACGAAATTTGCCGTGATAGTTTTCACCCAGGATCTCGGGATGTTTCTTTGCCAGCCACGTCGGCAGCGAATAGGTCGGTGTTCCGATGATGACGTGGATTCCGGCCTTGTGGAATTCATCCAGGCAACGTATGAGGTAATCCGTATTGAATATTCCGTCCTGCGGTTCGAAATAGCCCCATGTGCTTTCTCCCATACGGACGACATTAAGCCCGATTTGCTTCATCATCTTTACATCTTCCGTGAGACGGTCGGAGGGCATGTATTCGTAATAGTACGAAACGCCGTAGAGCAGTTTCCGGTTGGTTTCCAGAAAAGTTCGCGGTTCCGCACCCAATAACGATGCGGCCAGTAAAATTCCAGCAAATGATGCAAACGCTTTTTTCATAATTGATTTGGCATTATAAAATGACCGACTGCGGTCGGTTATACAAAAGTATAGTTATTCCATGCACGGGAAAATAGGAATTAGTTGCAATAAAGATGGACAATAATTGCCTATGCTCGGTTGTCCGATCAGATCGGCTTAAAAGGCAGTATGCGGCAATTGTTTGATATGTATATTGTTGCGCTGCAAATTCGGATTTCTGTCAGGGCGGATTATTGATGTCGGGTAATTGTGGGGGATGTTTTTTTCACCGGATAAAGTATTTATCTTTGTTCTGAATAAAGTAAATCGGGATCATGAAAAAAGCGATTTTTACCGGATTGGGATGCATGTTGTGTGTATTCGTGTATGCCGCAGCCGATACTGTGCGCCTGGCGTCTCCGGATGGCAGGACCAATGTTGCGGTATGGTATGAAAACGGATTGAAGTACAATGTTTTGCACAATGGAATGCCGTTGCTTGCAGCTTCGGAGATCGACATGGCCGTGCTCGACGGGGGTGTCCGGAAGAGAATAGGGCGGATAAGGGCTGTGTCCCGGCGGAAAGTGAATGAACGGATTCCGGTCCCGATCCCTGAAAAGCGCCGTGTTGTTGTGAATAAATGCAATGAATTGGAGATTTGTTGCAGGAATAACTATGTGGTTCGTTTCAGGGCCTATGATGACGGTGTGGCTTATCGTATAGAAACCGGATTTCGGGACTCCGTGCTGGTTGTCGGCGAAACGGCCCGGTTCAACTTTCCGGCGATGAGCCATACTTATTTTCCGCGAATTACCTGTCGGGCCGATGCCGATGTCTTTCATACGGCATTTGAAGAGAACTATTCGTGTGTCCGGGTCGATTCTCTGGGACCGGATGCATTCGGTTACCTGCCTGTTTTGGTCGTTCCCGAACGGGGCGCAAGGATTGCCGTTGTGGAGTCGGACCTCGAGAGTTATCCGGGAATGTTTCTGAAAGGGTGCGGCGGTCCTTCGCTCGAAGGCGTTTTTGCCGGATATCCGTTGGAGTGGGAGCAGACGAAGGGGGAGTATCCCGATGTCATCGTGACCCGACGGGCCGATTATATCGCACGTGTCGAAGGAACGCGGAATTTTCCGTGGCGGATCGCCGTCGTGGCCGAAGAGGACCGCGACCTCCCGGGTAACGACTTGGTGTACAGGTTGGCTTCACCTTCGCGAATCGGGGATACCTCGTGGCTGCACGGAATCAAGGGGACGGATGAATGGATTCCGGATATCAACCTGTACGATGTCCCGTTCAAGGCCGGTGTCAATACGGCATCTTATAAGTATTACATAGATTTTGCAGCCCGTTTCGGGTTCAGTCATATTATGCTGGATGCCGGTTGGAGCAATGTGACCGATCTGAACGACATATCTCCGGAGATCGACATCGAGGAAATCGCCGGTTACGCCCGTCAACGGGGAGTCAAGCTGTGCATATGGACTTTGGCTCTGGAGCTGAACCGGAATTTGGAGAAAGCCCTTACGCAGTTCAACGACTGGGGCATTGATTGTATCATGACCGATTTTATCCATCGGGACGATCAGCCCGCGGTGGATTTTTACCATCGGGTCGCCGCCGCATGTGCAAAACATCGCATCCATCTCATGTTTCACGGGGCTTTTCCGGGCAAGGGTTTCAATCGTACTTACCCGAATGCCGTGGGGCGCGAGGGGGTGCTGGGGGCGGAATACAATATCTGGTCGGAGCGGGCGACTCCGCAGCATAATGTAACGCTCCCGTTTACTCGGATGCTGGGCGGGCCTATGGATTACGAGCCGGGGCTGCTGAACAATGCCGTCCAAAATGGATTTCGGGCTATTCCCGGCATGGTGATGAGTCAGGGAACACGATGCCATCAACTTGCGATGTTTGTCGTTTATGACAGTTCCATCCAGCTGTTCGCCGGCAATCCCTCGCAAGGGATGCGTGAACCTGAATTTATGGAGTTTCTTGCTGCGATTCCCACTACCTGGGACGAGACGATGATTATAGACGGAAAGATCGGAGAGTATATTGTTACAGCCCGTAATAATGGAAATGAATGGTATGTCGCGGGCATGAATAATTGGGGTAAGCGGGATTATAACCTGAATCTTGATTTTCTGGATGCCGGAAACTATGTGGCGACGGTATGCAGGGACGGGATCAACGCCGACCGTTATGCGGCGGATTATGCATTTGAAACCTTTGAAGTGACCAAAGAATGCCGTCTGCCTCTCTCTATGGCATCCGGAGGCGGTTTTGTCATCCGGATCAAAAAACGATGAACGCATTCTTTTTTTGGCAAAGACGCCGAATCCTGAAAAGGATTCGGCGTCTTTGATAGGGCTATTGCTATGACTTGCTGATCTTTTGTGCGCAGTTATTCGTGCGCTTCGCGGATCAGTTCGCCCAGCACTTCGATGCTGTCGGCCGTGATATGGGGCTGCGGGTCGGCCTTGTCGGCCACGTCGAGCGTCGTTTCGCCCGAGAGCACCAGCACGCCCATCGCCCCGGCGTTGTGGGCCATCTGGACGTCGGTGTAGATGCGGTCGCCGACCATGGCGATCTCGTAGGGCTGCAACCCGTGGCGCGAGAGGATGCCCGAAAGCATGTTCGGGTCGGGCTTGCCCAACGTGATGTCGGGGCGGCGTCCCGTGGCGTGTTCGAGGCAGGCGCAGATCGAGCCGCAGTCGACCAATACGGTCGGCTGATCGGTGGGGCACACCCGGTCGGGGTTGGTGGCGATATAAGGCACTCCCTGTTTGATCCACCAGGCCGCGCGGCAGAGCCGTTCGTAGCGGAGCGTCATGTCGAACGCCGCCACGATCACGTCGGGCACGTCGTCGGCCGAGTCGGCGCACGACTCGAAGCCCGCAGCCTCGAATTCCGAGATCATCGACGGCGTGCCGAGCAGGAACAGCCGCTTGGCCGCAGGGTGATGGGTCTTGATGTAGTCGATCGTGGCCAGCGCCGTGGTGTACATCTCGTCGCGCGAAGCCCTGATGCCCAGCGTGTCGAGTTTATGGAGGTAGTCCGCGATGCTTTTCGACGGGTTGTTCGTCAGGAACGAGTAGCCGATCCCCTGTTCCTTGAGTCCGTGCAGGAAGGCCTGCGTGTAGGGGAACAGCGACATCCCCATGTAGATCGTGCCGTCCATGTCGAGCGCCACGTGGCGGATGCGGCGCAGGCGTTCCATCAGTTCGGCGTGCTCCCAGACGGAGCGGTACTTGTGAAAGGGTTTGTTTTCCATGTCGTTATTTGTTCTTTTTGTCGATGCGGTGTTGTTTGATCACGGCGCCCGCGGTGTTGACCACCTTCAGGTCGATGCCCTTCGCGTCGGCCGACACGCGGAGGCAGTCGTTGTTCGAGTTGACGAGGATCGGGAAGTCGACCCCGCGGCTGCCGTCGTCGATCCAGTGGTAGCGGTGGTAGTGGCCGCAGAGCATCAGGTCGATGCCTTTGCCGGCGAGTTCGGGTACGAACAGCCTGCGGATCTGCTGCTCGCCGTACCAGCTGTCCTCCTTGCCCGGGATCATGTGCATCAGCACGATGCGCACGGGGGCCGCCCGGAATTCGTCGCTGTTGACGACGCCTTTCAGCCATTCCGCCTGCTGCCGGCGGTATTCGTTCCAGTCGCCCATGCCGTAATAGCGGGGATCGTTGTCGGGCTTGTCTTCACAGCCGTCGAGCACGATGAAGAAGGCCGGGCCGCGGCGGAACGTGTAGTAGGTTTCGCCGGTCGGTGTGGGGAAATAGTCGAGCCAGTGCTGTGCATAGGCGCCGCGGTTCTCGTGGTTGCCGCGCGTCACGGCGAGGGGGATGCCCGCGGGCGTGAGTATTTTCGATGCCGACCCGAGGCAGGCGTCCCAGAGCGTCTGCTCGGTCTCGGTCTGGCTGGCCAGGTCGCCGTTCAGGCAGACGAAGTCCGGCTGGGCTTCGGGGGCCTCCTTGATCAGCAGCTGGAAAACGGAGTCGCGGGCGTGGATGTCGTTGACCATCCAGAAATCGACCTTTTCCTGTGCAGGGTCGAGGGTTCTGATGGTGTAGGGCTTGCGCCGGTACACTTCGCTGCCGTCCCCGTCGTCGAGGATGACGCGCCGGTTGCCCTCGTTCAGGACGATTCCCCGCTGCATGATGCGGTAGCGGTAGGTCGTGCCGGGTTGGAGTCCTTCGATCCGCACCCGGTGCATGCGTCCGACGCGGCAAAGTCCGAGATGCGAGTCGTAATACCTGGGCCGTTCGGCCGAGTAGAAGTGCGATCCGTCCATCGGGGCGAGTTCGACCCAGCCGATGGCGTCGGCCTTTGCGTCCCAGACGACCGTGAAGCCGTCTTCGGTGACATTCAGTACATAGGGTCCGTGTGCGATGCGTACCGTAGGCGGCACGGCGGTTTGGGCGAGGGCGGCGGCCGTCAGCAGGAGCGCGCCCAGCAGCAGGGTAAGTCGTTTCATGGTGAAAGTTGTATCGGTTCGAAATCCAAAGGTATGTTTTTATTTTCTTTTATCCAATTTTTCGTTTTATTAATCCGAAAAGAAATAAAATGCATCGTGAAAGGAAAATTTTTTCGTCGCTTTTGGCTGTCGAAAGGAAAATAATATCTATATTTGCCTTTGTTTTGGGAAACCCGGGAGCTTTCCTGCGGGTTTCGTTTGTGAAAAATTGGAAACGGTAAAATCAAGCAGATATTCTATGAATAAGGTAGAGAGCGCCCTTCAGCGCACGACCGACACCAAAGCGCTGGTGATCGGCGTCGGAACCCTTCCGCGGACGGCGGAGATGTTCAACGAGTTGTTTCCCGGCTGCCGCGCCGTCGTGGTCGCCGACACCAATACGTGGCGCGTCGCCGGCGGCGAGGTGCACCGCATCCTCGCCGATGCGGGGATCGGGCAGGACGAACCGCACGTGTTCGCCGATCCGAAACTCTACGCCGAATGGTCGTTCGTCGAGGAGCTGGACGGTGTGCTGGGTGCGACCGATGCCGTTCCCGTGGCCGTCGGTTCGGGCGTGATCAACGACCTGACCAAACTCTGCTCCCACCACAACGGCCGCCGTTACATGGTGGTCGGCACGGCCGCTTCGATGGACGGTTACACGGCCTACGGAGCCTCGATCACCAAGGACGGCAACAAGCAGACCTTCGACTGTCCTGCGCCGCTGGGCATGGTTCTCGATCCGTCGATTTCGGCCGCTGCGCCCGCCAGAATGTCGGCTTCGGGCTACGCCGACCTGATCGCCAAGATCCCTGCCGGGGCCGACTGGATGCTTTCCGACGCCGTGGGGTCGGAGCCGATGGACGATTTCGCCTTCGGATTGGTGCAGGACGGGCTGAAAGAGGCTCTGTCCGATCCCGCAGGCGTGCATGCGGGCAATTTGGAGAAGGTCGAACAGCTGGCCGAAGGGCTGCTGTTGAGCGGTTTCGCCATGCAGGCCACGCAGTCGAGCCGCCCGGCTTCGGGCGCCGAACACCAGTTCAGCCATCTGTGGGACATGGAGCACCTGAAATACAACGGCGCTTCGGTGTCGCACGGCTTCAAGGTCGGTATCGGCACGCTGGCCTCGACGGCCTTTCTCGAAATGCTGCTCGACGCCCCCGTGGAGCAGCTGGACATCGAGAGGTGCGTCGCTGCGTGGAAATCGTGGGACGAGACCGAGCGGGACATCCGGGCTATTTTTAACGACGATCCCGAATTCGTGGCCCGCGGCCTGAAGGAGACCCGCGACAAATATGTCGACAGGGAGGGGCTGCGCGACCAGCTCACGCGGCTCAAAAAGGCGTGGCCCGAACTGCGCGAACGCATCCGCCGGCAGATCATTCCTTTCGACGAGGTGCGCCGCCGCCTGGAACTCGTCGGGGCGCCTTATGAACCTGAACAGATCGGCGTTTCGCGCACCCGTTTCCGCGAGGCGTTCGGGAAGATTCCCTACATGCGCAGCCGCTATACGGTCATCGACACCGCCTTCCGCTGCGGCTGGATGGAGGAGTGGCTCGACCGGCTGTTCGGCAAGGGCGGCGTCTGGGAGGTCGGAAGCCCTGCGCCGGGTTCTGGCGAACCGGCTCGCTCCGCCGCGGCTCCGGTCCCGGGCGCATAGAGCCGTGTGCGGCTTCCGGGCGATAAAACGGAAAAATCACGAAAATAATTTAGAATATCGCTCCGAAAGTTGTATATTTGGCTTCTGAAACTACTAACTTTCATTTCGAAATGACATCTGAACAAACCAAGCGCTTCAAGTATTGGCAGATGCGTACGATCATCGCGACGATGGTCGGTTACGCGCTCTTCTACTTCGTGCGCAAGAATTTTTCGCTGGCCATGCCCGGCCTGGAAGCCGATCTCGGCATTTCGAAGACGAGCCTCGGCATCTTCCTCACCTTGAACGGCCTGATCTACGGCTTTTCGCGTTTCGCCAACGGCATTCTGGCCGACCGCATGAACGCCCGCTGGTACATGGCCGTCGGTCTGGCGCTGTGCGCGCTGGCCAACTTCGCGTTCGGATTCGGCGAGGACGTTTCCTACTGGATCACGGGCGAGCATTCGGGCGACCAGTTCGGCAACACGATGATCCTCTTCATGGGCGTCATGTGGGTCGTCAACGGGCTGTTGCAGGGTACGGGATTCCCGCCCTGCGCGCGTCTGCTGACCCACTGGATTCCGCCTACGGAGCTGGCGACGAAAATGTCGGTGTGGAATACCTCGCACTCGATCGGCGCGGGCCTCGTGGTGATCCTCTGCGGTTACATCATGGGTACGCTGGGCACGAACATGGCGGGCGATCCCGACGCCGTGGCTTCCATCGCCGCCAACCTGGGCGTTTCGCCCGACGATGCTGCGGGCATGGAGCGCGTGATGACCTCCGCGGCGCATGTCGGGGCGTGGAAGTGGTGTTTCTGGATTCCGTCGGCGATCGCTTTCGCCGGAGCCATCGGGCTGGTGGTTTTCCTGCGCGACACCCCGACCTCGGTGGGGCTTCCCGAACTGGAAGGAACCGAGACCAGGCAGGTGAAAACCGAAAAGAAGGGCGCCGAGCACAAGGCGTTCCTGATGAAATACGTCTTCAAGAATCCGCTGATCTGGATTCTGGGCTTCGCCAACTTTTTCGTCTACATCGTCCGCTTTTCGGTGCTCGACTGGGGGCCTTCGCTGTTGAGCCAGTCGAAGGGCGTCTCGATGTCGCACGCCGGATGGCTCGTGGCGATGTTCGAGATTGCCGGCATCCTCGGCATGCTCTTCGCCGGCTGGGCGACGGACAAGTGGCTCAAGGGCCGTGCGCACCGCACCTGCGTCTTCTGCATGGCGGGCGCCGCGCTGTTCGTCTTCCTGTTCTGGCAGCTGCCTGCCGACGCTCCGATCTGGCTGCTGTTCACGACGCTCTGCGCCGCAGGGTTCTGCATCTACGGCCCGCAGGCGCTGATCGGCATTGCCGCCGCGAACCAGGCCACGAAGAAGGCCGCCGCCACGGCCAACGGCCTCACGGGGCTGTTCGGCTACGCTTCGACGCTCGTTTCGGGTGTGGGACTGGGCTTCGTGGCCCAGCACTACGGCTGGAATTGGGCCTATGTCGGCATCCTGGGCATGGCCGTCGTGGGCATGCTGGTCTTCCTCCTGATGTGGGGCGCCAAGGCCGACGGCTACGAACCCGAGGCGGAATAAGGGAATCGAAGGTTCTGTTTTAGATGATGATACGGACTTCGGTCCGGAAGGGTCCGGCCCGTCACGGGTTGCGGACCTTTTTTTGCGAAATACGGAATCTTTTTTTATCTTTGGTGGCGTAACGATACTTTTATCAGTCGGAAGGTTTTGCCGAACCGTTAGTTAATCCGGGTGTGCGCCCGTCCGACTTTTTTTGTATCTTTGCTTTTATAACACTTTAAATATCCGACCGATATGCTGAGCATTGCCGAACGGCACAAATACATTCTCGACAGTCTGAACAAGCACGGTTTCGTCCGGATTACCGACGTTGCCAACGAACTGGGCGTTACGAAGGTGACCATCCGCAAGGACATCAAGATTCTCGAAAGCAAAGGCCTGTTATATAAGGTGCACGGCAGCGCGCGTCCGGCCAATCCCCACGTTGCGGACCTCGACGTGCATGTGAAGGACAACATCAACCGCGACGCCAAGCGGCGCATCGCCCAGCGGGCGGCGGAGATGCTCGGCGAAACCGACTCGATCATCGTGGCCTCCGGCTCGACCGTCTACGCCTTCGCCGAGGAGATCAAGATGCGCATGTGGCATCACCTGAACATCGTCACGCCGTTCCTGCGGCTGGGCGTGCTGCTGAACGAGTCGGAGAACGTCAACGTCGTGCAGCTGGGCGGCTCGGTGCACAAGAAGTCGCTGTCGGTGCTGGGCGAAGAGGCCGCGCGCGAACTGGACGACTGCATCTGCTCGAAGGTCTTCTTCGGGGTGGACGGCATCGACCCCGAGCACGGCATCACGACTTCGACGATCGACGAGGCGAAACTCACGCGGCGGATGATGCACGCCGCCTCGCAGGTCATCGTGCTGGCCGACTCGTCGAAATTCGGACAGCGCGGTTTCGGCCGCATCTGCGCGCTGGAGGACATCGACGTGATCGTCACCGACGAGCGGATTCCCGAACAGATGATCTCGATCATCGAGGAAGCGGGCGTCGATCTGATCATCGTCCGATAGTCCGCTCTCCGGGGCGGGCGGTTCCGGGAGCCGGGGCCTGCCGCGCCGGAAATCCGCGGACATGCGTCTTCCGCCCCGCCGCATGCGGAGTGCGTGCGGCGGGGCGTATACGGCATGTTGAAAAATTTTTCCGGAAAAAGTGTTGCAGAGGCGGCGAAAATGCCCTATCTTTGTGCACAATTATAGCGACACCTGAATCCTATGAATTGTAAACCCAACATAGCATCGGCGCAAGCGTTCTGGCAGCAGGATTACTGGTCGGGTTTCCAGTCTCCGACGGATTCGGGCATTATTGTTTTATTAGGGTAACTGTTTTGGTTGCCCTATTTTTTTGTGTCCAGCGACGAATGAAGACATTTTACACCAACGCGAAGATTTTCCGCAACGGTCGTTTCGAACCGGGGCTGATCGCCGTCGAAGGGGGCCGCATCGCGGCCGCCGGGGAACCGCGCCCGGGCGACCGGGTGGTGGACCTCGGGGGGCGGCACCTCGTGCCGGGGCTGGTCGACGTGCATGTGCACCTGCGCGAGCCGGGCTTCCCGCAGAAGGAGACCATTGCGACGGGTACGGCCGCCGCGGCCAGCGGGGGGTATACCACGGTCTGTTCGATGCCCAACCTGAACCCTGCGCCCGATACGCCGGCGACGCTCGGCGAGCAGCTGGAGATCATCCGCCGCGACGCCGTGGTGCGCGTGAAACCCTACGGTACGATCACGATGGGCCAGCGCGGATGCGGCGAACTGGTCGATTTCGCGGCCTTGGCCCCGCAGGTCGTCGGCTTCTCGGACGACGGCCGCGGCGTGCAGTCGGCGGAGCTGATGGAGGAGGCGATGCGCCGGGCCGCGGCTGTCGGTAAACCGATCGTGGCTCATTGCGAAGTCGATGAACTGCTGCGCGGGGGCTATATCCACGACGGGGTTTACTGCCGCGAGCACGGACACAAGGGCATCTGCTCCGAGAGCGAGTGGCGGCAGGTCGGGCGCGACATCGCGCTGGCGGAGAAGACCGGCTGCCGGTATCACGTCTGCCACGTCTCCACGAAGGAGAGCGTCGAACTGGTGCGCCGCGCCCGGGCGAAGGGGCTGCGCGTGAGCTGCGAGACGGCGCCGCACTACCTGCTGCTGTGCGACGAGGATTTGCAGGAGGAGGGTCGCTTCAAGATGAACCCGCCGCTGCGGAGCCGCGCCGACCGCGAAGCGCTCGTCGCGGGCATTCAGGACGGCACGATCGAGGTCATCGCCACGGACCATGCCCCCCACACCGCCGCCGAGAAGGCGCGCGGACTGGCCGGGAGCGCCATGGGCATCGTGGGGCTGGAGACCGCTTTTCCACTGCTTTATAAATACCTGGTGCTGAAGGGGGTGATCACGCTCGAAAAGCTCGTCGCCCTGATGTCGGCGAATCCCCGCCGGATTTTCGCGCTCGAAGGAGGCGTGGAGGAGGGCGATGCCGCCGATTTTACGGTGCTGGACCTCGGGGCGGAGTATGCCGTGGACCCCGGGACGTTCCTTTCGAAGGGGCGGGCCACGCCCTTCGCCGGATGGAAGGTGCAGGGCCGCGCCGTGCTGACGGTGGTGGGCGGCAAAGAGGTTTATGACGATAACTACGAATCAAACAGATAAGGATGAAAGCTTTTACGAAAAAAATTGTCTTGGAGAACGGCCGCGAGTTCTACGGATACGGTTTCGGCGCCGACCGCGAGGCCATCAACGAGATCGTCTTCAATACCTCGATGGTGGGGTATCAGGAGATCATGTCCGATCCGTCGTATACGGATCAGATGGTCGTGATGACCTACCCGCTGATCGGCAACTACGGTATGGCCGACGAGGATTACGAGACCAAAACGCCGACCATCGGCGGCATGATCGTGCGTGAGTACAACGACTCGCCGTCGAACTTCCGCTATACGAAGACGCTGAACGAGGTCTTCGAGGAGCACGACATTCCGGCCATCTGGGGCGTGGACACCCGCGCCCTGACGCGCATCATCCGCGACGAGGGGTCCCAGAAGGTGCTCATCACCGACGTGGCGACGCCGCGCGACGAGGCCCTGCGCAAACTCGGCGAATACGTCATGCCGCGCGACATGGTTTCGCGTGTGAGCTGCAAGAAGCGCTGGATGTCGCGAGTCCCCAACCACAAGTACGACGTCGTGGCCGTCGACTGCGGCATCAAGTACAACATCATCCGTCTGCTGAACCGTGTGGGGTGCAACGTGACCGTCATGCCCTACAACTCCACCGTGGAGGAGATCATGGCCTTCCATCCCGACGGGCTTGTGCTTTCGAACGGACCCGGCAATCCCGAGGACGTGACGCCGGTGATCGAACTGGTGAAGCAGCTCCGCGGCAGGCTGCCCATCTTCGGAATCTGCATGGGCCACCAGCTGATTTCGCTGGCCTACGGCGCCCGGACCTTCAAGATGAAGTTCGGCCACCGCGGCGCCAACCACCCGGTGAAGAATCTCGTGACGGGGAAACTCGAAATCACGAGCCAGAATCACAGCTACGCCGTGGATGTCGATTCGCTCGCCGGCACGGGGCTTACGCTGACGCACGTCAACCTGCTCGACGGCACGGCCGAGGGCGTGGAGTGCGCCGCCGACCGGGTTTTCTCGATGCAGTACCACCCCGAGAGCGCTTCGGGTCCGCAGGACAGCGCCTATTTGTTCAAGAAGTTCACAAAAATAATGGAGGAGCACAAAAATGCCTAGGAGAAAAGATATCAAGAAGGTTCTGGTCATCGGTTCGGGTCCCATCGTCATCGGACAGGCCGCCGAGTTCGACTATGCGGGTACGCAGGCGTGCCTCGCGCTCAAGGAGGAGGGTTACGAGGTGATCCTCGCCAACTCGAACCCCGCTACCATTATGACCGACACGCACATTGCGGACAAAGTCTACATGGAGCCGCTGACGCTGGAATACGTCGCCAAGATCATCCGCTTCGAGCGTCCCGACGCCATCGTGCCGGGGCTGGGCGGACAGACGGGCCTGAAC
>ENA-UOJM01001059-UOJM01001059.1-human-gut-metagenome-genome-assembly--contig:-P116-NODE-1059-length-28842-cov-7.298468_pt1 | contig 28842 bp, 19 predicted proteins | sample MGYA00242349_ERZ723896 | MGnify/ENA metagenome assembly ERZ723896 | reverse complement strand
TATGGTAGGTCGTCCGCCTTTGTGAATCGGTATTTGTTTCATGGGTTGATTTCGGATTAATAGACCAGCGGGATGTTGCCACCGAACAGCGGCGGCACGTTTTTGTACTACAAAAACACAAACTTGCATTACTACATTTTCATACCCCGCTTGCGTTTGGGAGCAAAATGCGGTCGAGACTGTTTCGCCTGCCAATACTCGTTCAAATCCTTATGCTCCCGATAAAGATGCGACCGATCGATGACGGAGCTGTTCGGGCATAGCCGTTTCAACTTGGCCATCGCATTACGTCCCGCTTCGTCGTTATCGAAGAACGCATGAATCGTCGCATGCCGTTCGAGAAACGGAATCGCTTTCGGAAGATGGACGACCGAGTTCAGCACCGCAATGTCGATATGCGGCCATTCGTCCGGCTTCATCGAAAGGTAGGAGAGGAAATCCATAAAACCCTCGAATGCGACGACGGTATCGGAACGGTTGTCGATTGTCGTAATGTACTTGGGGGATACACAGCCTTTGAAGCGTTCCGAACGCAGCTCCCAGCCGCCGGCATCGTTGCGGAATCCGACAGCGAAATAGTTGCGTCCGCCGACGTCATAATATACTTCCCGACAGCAGGCCGATGCGATTGCCGGGTCAATTCCACGTGACGAAAGATAGCCTGCCAAAGCCGGATGGTGGAGCGGGATGTCGGAAAGCAAGCGGAGCGCGGGGACGGTCGGCGGAACCGACAACGGCACAGGAACGGCCATCGGTGTTCTCTCACCGCTGCCGAGGGACTGGACGGCTTGCGCAAAATCGCACCATTTCAATCGCATCACAAGGTCAATGATTGAACCGCCCACACCCAGCCCGAAGTCATACCATAAGTTCTGCACGTAGTCCACCTTGAAACTCGGCGTATGTTCTTTGCGCAACGGTGAAAGATAAAGACCGTATCGCGGATTGTCTTTGGTCGGGCGCAAACCCCGTTCGGCAAGGTAGGCCCTAATCGAAAGGCGTTTGATAGCTTGAATCGTTTTCATAAATCTGTTTTCAGTGAAAAAAGAATATTTATTCTTTCACTGAATTATTTAATGGGAACGATTCGATTCAAAGCTGCTTCAACATCGCTGTCGCGAAACAGGACACGCCCACCGATTTTGTGGGCGCAGATTTTACCGCGATTCACCCAGTCGGTGAGCGTCACGAGCGAGATGCGCAAACGACGGGCTGTTTCATGCCGCGTGAGATACTTCGTATCGGTTTTCGGATGTACGGGACGCAGCTGTTGCAGCTCGTCGCGCAGGGACTCCCGAATCATCTCCGAGAGTTGGTTGGCAGTCATGCCGTTCAGATAAATTTCCTTTGCCATAGTTCATTCAATTTAACGCTGCAAAGGAATGGTTTTATCAGAACTATTTAAAATAAGTAATTGTGTTACAGGGCAGAGACACTTCAAAGATACACGATGCCAAGTTAGGACAATCCACAGATAATTATCCAGTTTTTCGAAGGCGGATTTCCATAAATTGCGGAGATTTGCACGATAAAATCCCTGCGTGTAAAGTGATTAAAAAATCATAAAAAAAAGGGAGCGACGATTCGTGCTCCCTGCAAAACGGATTGGCGGTTTCTTAAGCGTTATTCGCTTTGTTCTCTGGCAAGATACCTTTGCAGTGCTTTGCGAACAGCTGCTGAAGAGTAATATTCATCCCGAGACATCCGTTCGTCGCGACAGCCTTCGAACCACTTGCTGCTCAACCAACGGTAGAGCGTCGGGCGGGTGATACCCAATGCGGCGGCTAACTCCTTTTTGTTCATCAACCGCCCGCCGTCGAATGCCCGCAACTCGTTTTTGTCCTCGTGGATATATAGCCAGCGGTCAAGATGCCGAAGAGCCTTATCCACGTTTTTCAATTCCTGTTCATGGCTCTCGTATGCCCACACACGCAGACTTGTCGGGTCGAAGTCTGCAAACTCCGGCCGGGTGCGCAATTCCTCAACCAGTGTGTCGAAGCACGCCAGTTCGGAAGCCTTGATTTCTATTTTGCGACGACGGGGCATATTTCGTGTAATATTTAAGTTTGCTTTTAATTTTATTAAAATACAAAATGCTGATATACATCGATATATACTTGAGGCATTTGAAAAAGCATTTGAAAAAGCATTTGAAAAAGCATTTGAAAAAGCATTTGAAAAAGCATTAAACGATAAGCCAATCTGAGTTCGGCCCTTGTGATTTATTCTTTATTTGCCCGCGCTTTCTCAACTTGGTAAGAAGATTGGTAATTTTGTCCTTTTTTTGTTTATCATCAAGTAAATCAGGCAATAACCGCCATAATAGTTTATCGATTTCTTTGCGCGATAATGATTTGTGATCGCGCAATGCCGCCATCAAAAACTCTTCGCAACTCTTATTTCCAAGTCCTTTATGCTCCGAATACTCAATCTTTTGTCCTACTTTTTGGGCGATATGTTTCGCAATATATACTTTGGGCTTGCGTCCTTCGATCAGACGTTTGCTCCTCAACCGGGCAATCTCTTCGTCGGATAACGGTTTCCCCAGCTGCACGCGGTTCAGCAGCTCGATGTCGAGCAGGTTCAAATCGCTATTTCCTGCCAAAATATTGGCGTAGTTCATATCGAGGATTTTGCCCGTTATGGTAACTTCGACACGATTGCCGGCCAAATTGTAATCGGGCAGAGGGAACAGCCGCAGTCTTTGGTAGTTGTACATCTTGCGAATACCGCTGCCGATCGTATCGACCATTTTCAAACCAACCATGGCCGTTACCAAAAATTGATTTCTGTATCGCTCCTCGGGAGCATCGCTGATAAGCACCCGTTCGATATTACCCGGAATAAACGACCCTTTATTTGAAAATACCAACTTGTCGTCGTATTCCACTACGTTGATCTGACCGCCGAGCGTATAATCCTGATGGGCGATGGCGTTGTTCAATGCCTCGCGGATGACATACGGTTCATAAGTATCGATCTCTTCGGGGAAGAGCGTTTTGTGCTCCGGATTGATGTAGCGGTATTTCAGATTGCGAATCTTGTCGTATATTCTATCAACAGCCAGAATGAACGGGCAGGAGGCAATCATGTAATCGCGCTCGATATTGTCCTGTCCGCGCAGAATCCATTTGATTTTGGCGACCGCGGGAGAGATCAGATACTCGCTTTCCTCTTTACCGAGCAGCACCACGGCCGTTTTGGTAATCTTTCCCCGAATCGTGATTTTCGCCTTGTTCAGAAAGGTCGTGTCGTCCCACGATGCGATCTCATCGGCCTTGTCCTTATGGGCGTTCGTGTATAACTCTCTCGCCTTGAAAATGGCCGCCGAATCCAAATCTTCCAACGAAGCGTCTTCGATTATCTCCGCACTCCAATCTTTCAATTTGGCTTGATTTCTTATTCTCTCGATTTTGTCCATACTCAACGCCTGCAAGGATTCTCCGTCCCGACCGTAATAATGGCCTTGATAGTCTATGGGAATGCCCTGCGGAGCGGGCGGTATTTCGAACATCACAACTCTTTTGCCGTTCTTGTACCGCAATTCATGTATCTCGACAAACGTATGCCGGCCCGTAGTCTGATCGGCGATCTTTTTCTTCATCGCATCGAGCGCCGGACGGCTATTCTTGTATTGGCTTCCGACAACCTCGTGCGTATGATTCTCCACGCCGAAAACCAGCCATGCGCGCGACATGCCTTTCAGATTAGCTTCGTTACTCAATGCTGAGAAGTATTGTCCCAAATCTCTGTCGTCAAAATTGCGTTCGGCTCTCTTGAACTCCACCACCTCCGTTTCCGCAGGTAGATTAAGTAATGAATCGAGTATGTTTGTCAGTTCCTCAACCGTCATATATTTCTAATTTTCTGTAAAGTTACAATTTATTTGCGAATAATAGGAGCAACAACCGTTCATGCCGGAATTTGTTTGACATTTTGTTACCGCGGTAAATTTTACGGTGGTAACATTTCGAATTACCTACCGCTGAAATACGGATGATTCATCAACTCCATTGCGGTCTGCTCTTCCGTAATCTTGATGTATTTCATAAACTCCTTTTCGGTTTTGTGGCCCGTGATTTTCATGATGGCGATGGTCGGAATGCCTGCCAGATACATGTTCGTTGCTCCGCTGCGGCGTGCTGTGTGGGTCTTTACCAAATCGCATTTATCGACCAGATGCGTCTTCTTTTCCCCGTTCTCGACGTATGAAACTTCGATTTTCTCCGTAATACCCGCCTCGCGTGCGACCTCCTTGATGAATTTATTTACTTTCTGTTCGTAGGCTTTCGGCAACCGGTTTTCGTACTTGTCCAGTATCGCCTGCAATTCGGGCCGAATGGGAATGACGACGTGATTGCCCGTCTTCTGCTGTTTAAGGTCGATGACCCGTATCCCGCTTTCCAGCGTGCGGATATTGCCCTCGTTGATAGTCGAATAGTCGCTGAATCGCTGTGCCGTATAGCAACCGACCAAGAATATATCACGGGCAATATCCTTGTGTTTGTTGCTCGATAAGTCGAGGTCGGCAATAGCTCGAATCTCCGATTCAGTCAGATAGATATTCTCGACATCGGCGGTCAATACACGGAATTTGCGGCTTTCAATCAAGCCGTTGTCGTGCAGCCCCTCTTCACGTGCGGCCCGCATGATGATTTTCAACTCCTTGACATGACGGCCGATGGTATTAATCGAATAATCTTTCGCTGTAAACCACGCTACGAAATCGTCGTAGAATTTCAGGTCGATGTCGCCGAAGTCGAATCGCTTCCGCTTCGCCTTGCAGAACTCGTCGAACTGAATGATAAACCCTTTGTAGTTCTTGATTGTCGATGCCCCGTAGCGCAGCTTGTGGATATTGAGCCTTGTGCCGGCCTCCATTTCGCGTGTATAACGGGCCATGTAGTCGGTCAATGATTCTCTGTTGCGTATATTGCGGCCGCCGGATACGCTACGCGGGTGATGGAAACTGTAAACGATCTTTTCCAGCTTCGTTTTCGTCATCGCATGTTCCGGGTCTTTCGCCATTTCGCCGAGGATGAAGCTGCGCAACTCCGACAGATTCTTCATCAATTCCCGCCCCTGCTGCTCGGTGAAATCGTCCGTAAAGGCGTAGCGGCTTTTAACAGCTTGTCGCTTACTATCCCACGCATCGGTCAAAACCAAATACTGACTGTCAACGTAGAATTGGTTTCCACGCCCGATAGTAAACAATATTTGAACCTTGACCAGCTTGTTTTTCTGTGTCGAGCGAATGCGATAACAAAAGGTTGCCATAATCGTCGATATTATTCGTTGCAAATGTAATTATTTTTTGTAATACATTTGTCATACATCGACGGAATTTTCTAAAATTTCCAGCCATCGCAATTAATAAAATATCCTCATAATATACTGAAATACAAATTAAATAAGATAAAACAGAGTTAAAGCCGATTAGTTTTTATGGCGTTCGCTTCATACGCCGCGCTGCGCAACGTGACCATCGGATACACGCTGCCTCAGAGCGTCTCGAAAAAACTCCACCTCAAGAGCCTCCGCGTCTTCGTAACAGGCAACAACCTGCTGTTCATCATGTCCAAAAGCTACCGGGGCATCAATCCGGAGTACCGCAACACCTCCAGCCCCTACAACGACACGCTTATTTCTGGCTATCAGCGCAGTTCGTTCCCGATGATCATGACGTTCACCGCCGGAATCGACATCAACTTCTAAACTGACGAACGATGAAAAACATTCAAATACTGATAGTAGCCCTTGCGGCCTTCGCACTCGGGGCGTGCAGCGATTTCCTCGACCTCAAGCACGAGTCGAACATCTCCGCCGACAATTTCAACAAAAACGCCGAAGAGCTGTACGCCTCGCTCGTAGGATGCTACAACGGCATGCAGGAAGCCCTTTACCGCGAATGGGCGATGACGGAGCTCCGTTCGGACAACACGCGTATCTACGCACGTACGTCGACTACGGCGATCTTCGACGTGATACGCCAGCTCGACCTGTCCACCATCCAGCCCATCAACTACCTCGTGGACGAATACTGGGCAGGCAATTACCACAACATCGAACGCTGCAACACGGTCATCCGCGACTTCGCGGTTGTCGACGACCCCGACCTGCGCGCGCAGTACAAGGCAGAAGCAATGTTCATCCGCTCCTACCACTATTTCAACCTCGTACGGCTGTTCGGCGGCGTGTTCCTCGTCACCAAGCCCATCACGGCCAACGAAGCCCGCTACATGCAGCGGTCCAATCCCGAGGCCATTTACGACCTGATAATGAACGACCTGAAGGAGATCGTCGAAAACGACATGCTGCCCGACGTGCGCAGCGGCGAAGAGCTTGGCCGCATCACCCTGCCGGCCGCCAAAGCGCTGCTCGCCAAAGTTTACATGACCCGCTACCCGGTGGGTTCCGACGAATACGCCAAAGCCAAACCGCTGCTCGAAGAGGTCATCACCGCCGCAGGCAATCCGCAGTCGGCATCCGATCTGGTCCCCTTCGCCGATATTTTCGACATCACGAACGAGATGAACAAGGAGATCATCTTCGCGATACGCTACAAGGCGGGCAACCTCGGCATCGGATCGCCGTTCGGCAACGAATTTGCCCCGGCAAACAGCGGGACCAACGTCATAAACGGCTCCGGAAGATCGTACAACTACCCGTCCACAAGCATAATAACCGCATTCGATGCCAATCCGAACGACAAGCGCAAGGATGTTTCGCTCGCCGAAAAGTACTACAACGCACAGAGCAACACATGGGTCGACGACGACGAAACCACACAGTGCCGTTTCGTAAAGAAATACCTCTCGCCCGTCGAGACCGTCAATGACGGCGAAAGCGACTGGCCCGTGATCCGCCTGGCCGACGTACTGCTGCTCTACGCCGAAGTGACCAACGAACTGGAAGGCCCTACGGCCGAAGCCGTGAAATACGTGGACATGATCCGCGAAAGAGCCGGTCTGGAACCGCTCGAAGCCGGCAAGAAAGCCAATTCATACTATTTCCGCACGGCGATCCGCAACGAGCGCCGCCTGGAACTGGCCTTCGAAAACCAGCGCTGGTTCGACCTGCTCCGCTGGGGAATCGCCGTGCAGCGCATCACCGAGTATTACAATCAGGAGTACATATACACCAACCTGCCCAACAGCTACAAGCCCACGATTGTCGAGTGGCAGACCGTACTGCCCATTCCGCTGAATGTCATGAACATCAACCCGGAACTGACCCAGAATTACGGATATTAAAAGAGACCCAACATGAAAAAGATATTTGCTTATCTGTGCATGCTGACGGGGACAACGCTCCTGGCGGCATCCTGCAACGAAGAACTTCGGATCGACAGTTACAGCCAGCCAGATCCGGTCATCAACTCGTTCAGCCCCTCGTCCGGCCCTGTCGGAACGCTGATCACGGTCAAGGGAGAGGGTCTGGGCAGCATCCGGTCCGCCAAAATCAACGGCGGCGAAGTTGCAGTCAAACACATGATTTCAGGGAATGAAATAGTCCTCCAGACCACCTCGGCGGGAAGCACGGGCGTCATCACGCTCGAAAACGCGGACTGCGCCGTACAAAGTACCGAAAAATTCACCTACACCTATCCCACACCCTCCATTACAACCTATCCGCCAACCTATACCGTCGGTGAACTGGCCGTCTTTTTCGGTTCCGGACTCGATGCCATACAGAGCGTGAAATTCAACACGACAGAGACGCCGATCACCGAAAAAAGCCCGACGGAACTCATCGTGAAAATTCCGGACCTTCGCGAATCCACCGCCGACATCACGTTCGCCTACTACGACGGCTCGTCCGAAGTCACGTTTCAAAAGAACGGCGTCCACATCGTGCGTCTGATTCCGCAGGTGACGTCGCTCTCTCCGGCAACCGGCATCGTCACCGGCAGCGAAGTCACGGCGGAGGGAATGTTCCTGCATCTGGTCGAGAAAGTCACGATTGGCGATGTCGAAGCCCGTATCACCGGACAGCCCGAAAACGGACAGTCGCTGACCTTCCGGATGGCCGACGATCCTTCATTCACGGACGGAAACAACACGAGAAAACTCCGATTCTTCTCGCTGAACGGCACCGAAATACTCGACGTAGACGACAACTTCACATTCTTCGTCCCCTCGTTCTACACTTGGAAAAATGCCAACCTCAACGCACATTCGACGTCGAAGCTCAACCACTTCTTCTGCCTCGACACCGGAGACACCTATGCCGCGGCCGATTTCGCGACGAGTGTAGATCCGCTGACCATGAGTCTGAGCGGAGCGGTTTGCAGCGCCAAGAACCAGCTCGCCGCATCCGTAACCGCAGCGCAGTATTATGCGGTAAAGCCCTATATCTTCTTTGCATACCTCGGTTCGGGATGCTACTTCTACGGACCTGCGAACAACAACAACCGCATCTCCAACTTCAAGAATTCCAGCCCGGACCTCTCGGCCAGCATCTACGGAACGCCGATCATCCTCTACCGCACGCTCTGCGAGATGAATCCGGCCGAAAAAGCCATCATCGACAAAATCAAGGGAGGGACGTTCTCAAGCAGCGACTTCACGCCCGCATTGCTCGACGACATCGACCTGACGAAAACGGGAGCCGCGAGCGAAGACGGCTGGTCGAACATTCCCAACGGCGAATTCGGAGCGTTCAAGGCCGCCTCGGCGACCAACCATCGTCCCTGGGCCCCGACGCTCACGAGCGCGACCGAGACGGTGGATATAAATCCCGGCACGGTGGTCCTCGTCATGTATTTCAAACCCAACTGGGAAACGTTCAAAGCGGACCCGGAAAACATCTGCAAGTTCGGGTTCATCCATATCACCAAACTGGTGCAGGATAAAACCGTCGAGAGCGGACGGCAGAACAACGCCACCTTCGACGTCTACTGGCAGCGCACTCCGGTCACCGATACAACCGCTGCGAAATGAAAACCCGGGTTTGGTTAATGAGCCTGATGCTTGTCGGGTCTGCGTCGTGTGCAAACACGGCGCAGGCCGATGAGCCGGGCAACGGACCGCATAAAAAGACGCATACGATCGCATGGAGCCAGGAGGCTTTCGACGAAGCCGGAATAAAACCCGGAGACATCGTTGTCATCCGCAGCGGCACGTACCGGGACCTGCCGGTAAAGATCGACATCGACGCAACAGCGGAAAGGCCCGTCCTGATCCGCGCCGAGAAACCCGGCAGCGTCGTGCTCACAGGCATGTCATCGTTATCGATAGGCGGTTCCGACATCACGGTTTCAGGACTCTATTTCAAGGACTGCGATGTCGCTGCCGGCGACGCGGTATTCAACTTCCGGACCTCGGCAAAAAAACATGCCGTCCGCTCGCGGCTCGACGACTGCATCTTCAGCGGCTCGGGACTTGCCGAAAATAAGGACAAGGACATAAAGTGGGTGTCGGTCTACGGCCACGACAACGAAGTGACCCGCTGCTCGTTCATCGACAAAAAGATTCTCGGCTCGCTTCTGGTCGTATGGATAGACCCGCAGGTCATTCCCAACCACCGCATCCGCGGCAATTATTTCACCCACCCTTTCTCGCTTCAGAAAAACGGCTCGGCAATCAACGGTCAGGAGATGATCCGTATCGGCACGAGCGCCGTTTCGATGTCCGAAGGACGGTGCGAAATCTGCGACAACTATTTCTTCCGATGCAACGGCGAGGTCGAAATCATCTCGAACAAATCGTGTGCGAACACCTACCGCAACAATGTGTTCGACAGTTGCGAAGGCACGCTGACACTCCGGCACGGGAACGACTGCGCGGTCGACGGAAACTACTTCTTCGGACGCGGTGCACCCAACACGGGCGGCGTACGGATCATCGGCGAACGCCATCGGGTGTTCAACAACTATTTCGAAGGGCTGGCCGGAAACAGCCAACGGTCGGCAATCTCTCTCGTGCGCGGCGTCGAGAACTCCGAACTGTTCGAGTATTTCCAGGTGAAAGATGCCCAGGTGGCTTTCAACACGATCGTCAACTGCAAAAGCGGCATCATGGCCAACATCGGAAACAGCGCCAGCACCATGCCCGTCACAGACAGCCGCGTCACGGGCAACCTGATCGTAAACAACGCCGCAGGAACACCCCCCGAAGGCGTCACGGTAATCACCGCATACGGTCCCGGGATCGTATGGGAAGCCAATCATTTCCACGGCGTGACAGTCTCCGGTCTCACGGGAGGAGGAGTCGACGACACGGGGCGTTTCGACCTGATCCTCGACGGAGGGCTTTATCTGCTGCCCGCGGACAAGGCGGCCCTCTACGGCAAAATCCGGGGGTTCGCCTACGTCGCCACGGACATCCGGGGCATCGCGCGCCCACAGGCCAAAACGCCCGGCGCAAACGAACCCGTCGGAGAGTGCACCCGCACCATGCCCTCCCCGGCGACCACAGGAGCAACATGGCAACCAACTTTATAGTATGAAAATGAAAAGCAAACAGATCGTCACAATCCTGTCGGCACTGATTTTTCTATGGGCGACGAATCCCGAGGTCCGGGCGGCAAACATCCGCACGACCCCGGAAAAAGCGGCGACAGCCGTTCGGAAAGCGGCCCCGGGAGACTCTATAATCATCACCAACGGCACATATGCCAACATCCGGCTGGCCCTGCAGGGTGACGGCGAGCAAGGCAAGCCGATCGTCATAACGGCCGAAAACCCCGGGAAAGTCATCTTCGAAGGGGAATCGAACCTGCGGATCGCCGGTAAATGGCTGGTGGTGTCGGGGTTCTGGTTCCGCAACGGCTGCTCGCCCACGGGAACCGTCATAGAATACCGACAGGGCACGCGCCACGCCACCGACTGCCGCGTCACAGAGTGCGCGATCGAGGCGTTCAACCCTGAGAGCCGCCAGACCAAAGGCAACTGGGTGCAGTTTTACGGACACCGCAACCGGCTCGACCACTGTTCGATCGTGGGGAAGCTGAACGAAGGCGTAACCGTCACCGCCGTCCTCAACGGTTCCGACAACCAGCATCACCGCATTGACAACAACTACTTCGGCCCACGGCCCGTATACGGGTCCAACGGTGCGGAGACGATCCGCACGGGAAATTCGTTCACGTCGACCACGCCCTCGTTCATCGTCATCGAGGACAATTACTTCGACCGTTGCAGCGGCGAAGTGGAGATCCTTTCGATCAAATCGGCCGACAACACGATCCGCCGCAATACGTTCTTCGAGTGTGAGGGCGGCATCGCCCTGCGGCACGGCGACCGCAACACGGTGGAATCGAACGTAATGATCGGCAACGGCAAGCCCAACACGGGCGGCATCCGCATCATCAACAAAGGCCACAAGATCCGCAACAACTACCTCCGCGGGCTGGCCGGCCGACGGGCTTTCGCACCGCTGGCCATCATGAACGGAGTTCCGAATTCGCCCGAATACCGTTACCATCAGGTGACCGACACGGAAGTGTCGAACAACACGCTGGACAGCTGCGGTGAAATTCTTTTCTGCCTCGGCAGGGATTTCGAACGTACGGAAACGCCCCGGCGCGTGACCTTCAGCGGCAATCTGATCACTGAACCCTGCGGCACGGCGCTTTATACCGCCTTCGACGACATTTCGGGAATCCGGTTCGCAGATAACAAAGTCACCGACGGGACCGGAATGAAGCTGCCGGACGGATTCGTCCCGGCAAAAAGCATCGAACGCACCGTCGAAGGAGCGGCTTACGACAACGCCCCGGCGCCCAAACGGAAAGCATCCGACCTGCGCGACCTGACCGGAAACCCCTTCCGCACGCAAGGGTCCGCAGGGTCCATAGACCGCGCCAACGCATCCAGGCCCGTAACCGCAGCCGCCAAAGACAAGGTCGGAGCGAAGTGGTTCTCCTACACCGAGCCCAACCCCCACAAACTCTCGGGCCGGATCATAGAGGTAATACCCGGCCAAAACACCCTGCTCCGGGCCGTCGCCCTTTCACAATCGGGTGATGTGCTCCGGCTTACGGCCCCGGGCGAATACTGGAACGACGCTTCGGTCGTCATTCCCCATTTCCTGCGTATCGAAGCAGCCGGAAAGCCCCAGGACAAACCCGTGCTGCGCTACAACGGCCGCGGCAACGAACCGATCATCACGATCGGCAACGGCGGTCGCCTCGATCTGTCGGGCGTGGCTTTCAACGGCATTCCCGAAGAGCAGCTGCACGATCCGAAAGGGTTCATCGGCACGGCCGCTACCATGATCGAAGATTATACGCTCAACGTCTCCGACTGTGACTTCAGCCGCTTCAACCGCTCGGGTACGTATGCCATATCGTGCAGCAGGGGCACATTCGCCCAACGCATCACCATCCGCAACTGCCGGTTCTTCGACCTGCCGTGGGATGCGATCGTGCTGACGCGGGAAACCGACTTCTACGGCCGCTACAACGTCGAGAATCTCGAAGTCACGAACTGCCTCTTCGCCAACATCGGGGGCCGCGGCATCGACCTCTCGCGGCTCGGCTATGACGAGAGTACCGCAGGTCCGAACGCCCGTATCAGCCACTGTACATTCTACAACGTATTCAACCGTGAACAAGGGAGCGTGATCGACCTCACAGGCGTACAGAAAGCCTCGGTCACCGACTGCACATTCGAGAAGAGCGGGCAGGGCGGAGCCAGCATCCGGTTCAACGAGATGCGCTGGGATGAAATCGAAGTCTCGCACTGCAATCTCTACGAAGCGGGACTCATCGCCTCGTTCTGGAACACCTGCGTGAAAGGAGACATGCTCCAGACGAAACCCGTCTACGCGGACCCTGCAAACAACGACTTCCGCCAGTCGCCCGCTTCACCCCTTGCGAACAAGGCGACGGACGGAAAGAATATCGGAATAAATTAACCAGACAATTCCAACCATGAACAAATTCATCACGCTACTGATCCTCTGCCTCTCGTTTCTGACCGCATCGGGAACGGAAACCTCCCGTCCGCGGCTGCTGTTGACCAAAGAGGGCGTCCGGGAGATCAAGGCCCAACTGGGGCGCAACCCGCTCACCGACGCCGCCTTCGCAAAAGCGAAGGCCGTCGCCGATGCGGCTGTCGCAGGTCCGGTAGAAGTCCCCGTCCCGCAAGACGTGGGCGGCGGCTACACCCACGAAAAGCACAAGCAGAATTATACCGACATGTATAATGCCGGAGTTGTTTACCAAATCACGGGCGATAAAAAATACGCAGACTTCGTGCGGCGCATGCTGCTCGCCTATGCGGAAATCTACCCTTCGCTCCCGGTACATCCGGCCCGGTTCACCAAAACCCCGGGAAAGATTTTCTACCAGATACTCAACGAGGCGGTATGGCTCACATTCACAGCAAACGCCTATGACTGCGTCTATGAATACATCCCCGCCGCCGAACGCCGGCGAATCGAGGACAACCTGTTCCGCCCGGTGGTCGAGTTCATGGAAAACGGCACGCCGGCCAACAACACGGCATTCAACTCCATGCACAATTTCGGGACGTGGATGACCGCAGGAACCGGTATGATCGGCTACGTCATGGACGACCGGGAGATGGTCGACAAGGCGCTCAAAGGCTCGGCCAAAGACGGCAAAACAGGTTTCCTGCCCCAGCTCGACGCTCTTTTTTCACCCGAAGGCTACTACGATGAAGGACCCGGATACCAGCGTTACGCCATTTATCCGTTCATAACGCTGGCCGAGTGCATAAACAACAATCAGCCGGAACTGCATATCTTCGATTACCGCGGCGGCATTCTCCGGAAAGCGGTGAACACCCTGCTCCAATGCACCTACGAAGGCGACATCTTTCTGATGAACGACGCCATCGCCAAGGACATCCACACCTACGAAATCCTTTTCAGCACCAACATCGCCTACAAAGCCGCTCCGAAGGAAAAGGGCATGCTGGGCATGGTGCAACAGCAGGGAATCGTCACGCTGACCGATGCCGGCGCGACGGCGGCCAAAGCGATTGCCAAAGGCGAGGCAAAACCGTTCGCATTCCGCTCCGAAGTCATCAAAGCCGGTCCCGACGGCAACGACGGCGGACTGGCGATCATCCGGGGCAACGACGCAAACAACTCCTGCGTGACGCTCAAGGCCACGACACACGGCGGCGGACACGGCCATTTCGACCGGCTGTCGACTATTTTCTTCGCCAATGGAACGACGATCGTTCCCGATTACGGTTCGGCGCGCTTCATCAACGTCGTGGCGAAAGCCAAAGGCGGATACGCCCCCGAAAACAAGTCATTCGCACAGCTTTCGATCGCCCACAACACCGTCGTCGCAGATTCGACGACCCATTTCCGCGGCGTCGGGCGCGACGCGCTGAAGGCCGGCGCAAAGATCAATTTCAGCGACTTCGCCGACCCTGCGTTCCAGATCGTTTCGGCTACGGAAAACAACGCTTACAAAGGCGTTTCGATGAACCGTTCGGTAGCCCTCGTCCGCAACGAAGCGTTGGAATACGCTTTCGTACTCGACATTTTCCGCCTCACGGCCGACAGGGAGCATGTCTACGACCTGCCCTATTATTACAACGGCCATTTCATGTCATCGAACTTCGCATATGACAAGAATGCCGCCCGGCTCGAACCCATGGGGCGCCGCAACGGCTACCAGCACCTCTGGAAAGAAGCCACAGGATCTCCGGAAGGCAGTTTCATGCAGTTGTGCTGGCTTGAGAACAAGCGGTTCTATACGTTGAGCACCGCCGTGAGCACCCCATGCACGCCCTACCTGGTCAAGACCGGGGCCAACGACCCCGATTATAACCTCGTGACACGCAACGGCGTGCTGCTGCGCACCTCCTCCCCCGTAGCGAACCATACCTACGTCTCGGTGATCGAACCGCACGGCAGCTATGACCTCGTGACAGAAACCACCCGAAACGCCGAGTCGGAAATCGAAGAATTGACGATCCTGCACGACGCGGACGACTACACATTCGTCCGGATTACGACCAGGCAAGGCAAACACCTTCTCATCGCCGTAGTGAACAGCGGCTACGACACGAAACGCAGACACACTTTCCTGCTGGGACCGGAACGGTTCGAGTGGACGGGCAATTACGCCTTATTCAACAAATAAAGCTATGAAAATCACCAGATCAATTCTGCTTACGACCGTATTCGGACTGCTGTGCTGCTCCGTCGACAAGACGGGCGACGATCCCGCACCGGCGCCTCCCGCCCCTACGGACGGACGCTATCCGGTCGTGAAATCCGACTGCCTGCCTGCACGGCAGCCGACCGGCGACATGATCCCCGACTTCAGCCGCGTGGGCTATCGCTGGGGCGATGCCGAAATTCCGACAGTCGCCGTCGTCGCAACCCTGACGCCACCGGCCGGCGGTGCAGATGCCACGACCCTGATCCAGTCGGCGATCGACAAAGCCGGCGCCGGCGCAATCGTACTTAAAAAAGGTGTCTACAACATTTCCGGGACAATCCGCATCGGCAAAAGCGGAATCGTCCTGCGCGGGGAGGGCGATACGGAAACCGACGGCACGGTGCTCGTAGCCACAGGCGCGGTGCAGCGCGATCTGATCGTCATCAGCGGCACGGGTCCGCGCAGCGTGGAAGACAACACGGCGGCTTACGACATCAAGGACGACTACATCCCGGCCGGGCAGTTCTGGGTGCGCAGTCCCCAGGCCGCTGCATTCAAGAAGGGTGACAATGTCGTCATTTACCGGCCTTCGACACAGGAGTGGATTACGGATATGAAAATGGACCAGATTCCCCAGCGGGCGGACGGTCTTCCGATCACACAGTGGCAGGCGGGCAAGTTCGACACCTACGCCGAACGCGTCGTGACTCTCGTTTCGGGCGATACGATACACTTCGAAAATCCCGTGGCGATGAGCCTCGACCGGAAATACGGCGGTGGCCGGATTCTGAAATACAGTTATCCGAACCGCATCGAAGAGTGCGGCATCGAGCACATGTACCTCAAGTCGGAGTACACAGGACCGGAGGATGAGAACCACGGATGGAATGCCGTTGCCGTAAAAGTGGCGGCCCACTGCTGGGTGCGCAACGTCACGAGCCGCCATTTCGGCATGGGGCTGGTTACGATGGACAACGGGGCAAAAAACATCAGCGTCCTGAACTGCACCTGTCTCGACCCGGTTTCGAAGATCGCCGGCAGCCGCCGTTACTCATTCCACATCAGTCAGGGACAGCTGTGTCTGGTCAAGGGATGTCGTTCGGACAACGCACGGCACGACTTCGCCACAGGAGCGCTCAACTGCGGACCGAACGTCTTTACGAACTGTACCGCATCCCGCACGCACGCCGACATCGGCCCTCACCAGCGGTGGAATACCGCAACGCTTTACGACAATGTCACGAGCGACGGCGAAATCTGCATCCAGGACCGCAGCAACTACGGTTCGGGGCATGGCTGGGCCGGAGGCAACAACGTGCTGTGGAACTGCACGGGGAGCACGGTGATCGTGCAAAGCCCGTGGGTTTCGGCCTATAACTACTCCGTAGGCACGATCGGCAACAAAAGCCCCGGCAAATTCACCAATCCCCGCCGTCCCGACGGCATATGGCTCTCGCAGGGCCGCAAAGCCTCGCCCTCCTACCTTTACGAAGCCCAGCTGGCCCTGCGGAAGAAAACCTGGCCGGGCGGCGTGATGGACATCCGATAAATCCCTCAAAAAAACAAACCTATGAAGAAGATCAAATTCCTGATTTTAGCGGTTCTCGGAACGGCCCTGGCGTCGGGTGCGAAAGCCGGCATCATCGAAGTGGAGTCGGGCGGAGACATCAAGGCCGCGCTCCGGAAAGCCTCGGAAGCGGATACCGTCCTTCTGAAAGCCGGAGAATACACCCTGCCGAGTCAGATCGAGCAGACAAAGGACATCGTCCTTATGGGTGAAAGCGGGAAGATGCCAGTGGTCAACTTCACCAATTTCGTCCTGGGAACCGGAGCGGACAAGCTCGTGCTCGAAGGGCTTCACATTATCTACAACCGAAAATATCTGGTCTACAACGCCAGCGAAAAAGACGTGGAGATCGACCTCATCGCCATACGCAACTGTATCGTGAATCTGAACGGAGAAAACGGAGCAAGCCTCATACTGAACCGTTCCACAGGGGCAAAAAACCGTATCGGCCGCATCGAGATCGACAACAGCATCGTCTACAACGGACAGGCTCCGTCGCACGGCGTGGTGAACGTCGGCAAGGAATCGACCGCACAAGTCGGCTCAATCCGCCTTACAAACAGCACCTTCGCCGACTTCGTGCGCGGAGTGATCATCGTGAGCGCACGCATGGACGATCTCAAAATCGGGGTGGATGCCTGCACGTTCTACAACGTCAACACCTCCGAAAACAGCGCAGGGGTGTTCCACGCCAATCTGGGTAACACGGAAATAGAGATTACGCGGAGCATTTTCTGCATCCCGGGGGCATCGCCGAAATTCATCGACGCCGGTGCGGGCGGCATCGTCAAAGTCACCGACTCCTATCGCGTCAAAATGCAGCCCAGAATACGCAACCCCTACGGCCTGCAAACAACCGGAGGCAACGCCCGATCGGTCTTCGCATCGCCGGCCGACGACCCGCTGGACGGATGCACGAGTTACCGTATCGTCGACGGGGCGTTATCCGGCAAAAAGCTCGGCGATCCGCGCTGGGAATAAGAGATTCAGTCCGGCGTCAGAGAAAGAGCATGGCGGAACAGCCTGTCCGGTTCATCCGCAGCAGGTCTCATCATACGGAATCGGAACCGCCCGGAATTACGGTGTTATTTCGGTTTATTTCGTATAGTTTCGCATATTTTCGTATCTTTGGACGCAGAAACCGTTTAAAGCGTATGAAAAAACTACTGATCCCCCTGATTGCCGCCTTTGCCGCGAACACCGTATCGGCCGCCGCGCCGCAGCAGGTCATCGACATCAGCACCGACAAGGTCTCGATGGTGCTCACCGCCGCCCCCGGAGGCGAAGTTTATTTCCGCCACTTCGGCGGACGCATCGACGACCCGGCGCCGCTGGCCGACTACAAGAGCAACCGCCGCAGTGACCACGGAACCGAGGACCTGGCCTATCCCGCGACGGGAGGCCGCAACTTCCGCGAACCCGCCCTGCGCGTCACCCATGCCGACGGCGACATGAACACCGAACTGCGCTACGTGTCGCACGCCTCGAAACAGCTCTCCGACAAGAACGTGACGGAGACCGTCGTGAAGATGACCGACTGCTGCCAGGCGCTCGACGTGGAACTGGTCTTCACGGCCTACGCCCGCGAAAACGTCATCACCACGCACGCCGTGATCCGCAACCGCGAGAAGGGTCCCGTCACGCTGCACAGCTTCTACTCCTCGTCGCTCCCGCTGAAGGCCGACAAATACCTCCTGACGCACCTCTACGGGGCCTGGGCGCGTGAAGCGCAGGTCGACCACACGCTGCTGACCCACGGATCGAAAAGCATCGAGTCGACGCGCGAGGTACGCACGACCCACACCGAAAACCCGGCGTTCCTGCTCACGCTGAACAGCGATTCGTTCAGCGAGACCTACGGCGAAGTCATCGCCGGAGCGCTGGCCTGGAGCGGCAATTTCCGCCTCAACTTCGAGGTCGACGAATTCGACGTGCTGACCGTCCTGGCCGGCGCCAACCCCAACGCCTCGGAGTACAGGCTCCGCCCGGGCGAGTCGTTCACCACGCCCGAAATGATCTACACCCACTCGTTCTGCGGCGCGGGCGGCGCCTCGCGCAACCTCCACGACTGGGCGCGCAACTACGGCGTCTACCACGGCCACGAGGTCGTCCCCACGCTGCTCAACAGCTGGGAAGGCGCCTACTTCAAGTTCGACGCCAAGGTCCTGAAACAGATGATCGACGACGCGGCCTCGATGGGATTGGAAATGTTCGTCCTCGACGACGGCTGGTTCGGCAACAAATACCCGCGCAACAACTCCAACGCCGGACTGGGCGACTGGCAGGTGAACGCCGCGAAACTCCCCGAAGGCATCGACCACATCGCCTCCTACGCCCACTCGAAGGGACTGAAGTTCGGCATCTGGATCGAACCGGAGATGGTCAACCCCAAGAGCGAGCTGGCCGAGAAGCACCCCGACTGGATCGTCCGTCCGCCGAAGCGCGAAGCGCCCACGACCCGCAACCAGTGGCTGCTCGACCTCACGAACCCCAAGGTGCAGGACTTCGTGTTCGGAGTCTTCGACAACACGATGAAACTCTCGGACAAGATCGACTACATCAAGTGGGACGCCAACCGCAACGCCAACAACGTGGGTTCGGCCTACCTCCCGGCCGACGAGCAGTCGCGCTTCTGGATCGACTACGCGCAGGGCTTCTACAAGGTGATGGAACGCATCCGCGCCAAATACCCCGACGTGCTGATCCAGGCCTGCGCCTCGGGCGGCGGCCGCGTGGAGTACGGCGCCCTGAAGTATTTCGACGAAGTGTGGACGAGCGACAACACCGAGGCGCTTTCGCGCGCCCGCATCCAGTACGGCACGAGCCTTTTCTACCCCGCCGTCGTGATGGGTTCGCACGTCTCGGCCACGCCCAACCACCAGACGGGCAACATCACGCCCATCAAGTTCCGCTTCGACATGGCCTGCGCCGGACGCCTCGGCATGGAGCTTCAGCCCAGGCAGATGACCGACGAGGAGCGGCAGTTCGCCCGCCGGGCCATCGCCAGCTACAAGGAGTACCGCGACATCGTGATGCAGGGCGACCTCTACCGCATCGGCACGCCCTATGACAAGAGCGGCTGCTACGGCCTGATGTACGTTTCGAAGGACCGGAAGCAGGCCGTGCTGTTCACGTACAGCCTCCGGTACCAGGGCCGCTCGCTGATCCCGAAATTCCGCTTGCAGGGACTCGACCCGAAGACGGGCTACACCATCCGCGAACTGAACGTCGACAAATCGCGCAACTGGTTCGACGGCAAAACCTTCAGCGGCGAGATGCTCTCGAACGCCGGCATCAACCCCTCGATGCCGAAGATTTACGACAGCGGCGTATTCCTGCTCACGGCGGAATAGAAGCTGCTCCGTCGCGAAAGCCACCCCGGGATTTGCCGCCGGGGTGGCTTTTTCCTATCTTTGCCGAAGAACATTTTTCCGAACATGATCGAACAAATCATATCCCGACGACTGCAAATTCCGCTGCACCAGGTGCAGGGGACCGTGCGTCTGCTCCGCGAAGGGGCGACGATCCCCTTTATCAGCCGCTACCGCAAAGAAGCGACCGGCTCGCTCGACGAGGTGCAGGTCGCCTCCGTCAAGGAGTGGCTCGACCGGCTCACCGAACTCGAAACCCGCAAGCAGACGGTGCTCACGACCATCGAGGGGCAGGGCAGGCTGACCCCGGAACTCCGCCGGCGCATCGCGGAGTGCTGGGATGCGGTGGAGCTGGAGGACATCTACCTGCCCTACAAACCCAAACGCCGCACGCGGGCCACCGTGGCGCGCGAACGGGGCCTGGAGCCGCTGGCCGAAATCATCCTGGCGCAGCAGTCCCGCAACGTCGTGCAGCAGGCCCGGCAGTTCGTTTCGGCCGAAGTGCCGACCCCGGAGGAGGCCCTCGCCGGGGCGTGCGACATCGTCGCCGAACGTATCTCGGAAGACGAGCGCGCCCGCAACACGCTGCGCCGCACGTTCGCCCGCGAAGGCATCGTCCATTCGAAACTCGTCAAAGGCAAAGAGACGGAAGGGGCGAAATACGCCGACTATTTCGACGCCGCGACGCCCCTGCGCAGCATCTCGTCGCACCGCTTCCTGGCCATGCGCCGCGGCGAGGAGGAGGGCATTCTGAAAATCGCGGTCGACGTGGATGCCGAACATTGCATCGAAAGTCTCCGCCGGCTGTTCGTACGGCCCGGCTCGGCGACGCGCGAATGGATGGAAGCGGCCGTCGCCGACTCGTTCAAACGCCTGATACGCCCCTCGATCGAGACCGAACAGCTCGCGGCGGCCAAGGAGAAGGCCGACGACGAGGCGATCCGGGTTTTCGCAGAGAACCTGCGCCAACTGCTGCTCTCCTCGCCGCTGGGGCAGAAGCGCGTCGTGGCCATCGACCCGGGATTCCGCACGGGATGCAAGGTCGTGGCGCTCGACGCGCAGGGCAACCTGCTGCACAACACGACCGTCTACCCCCATCCGCCGCAGGGCCGGGCGGCCGAAGCGGCCGAGACGCTGAAATCGCTGGCCGCCAGGTACAAGGCCGAGGCGTTCGCCATCGGGGACGGCACGGCGGGCCGCGAGACCGAACAGCTGGTTCGCGGACTGGGGCTGGAAGGCGTGGAGGTATTCATGGTGAACGAGGACGGCGCGTCGGTCTACTCGGCGTCGGCCGCGGCGCGCGAGGAGTTCCCGGACTACGACGTGACGGTGCGCGGGGCCGTGAGCATCGGACGCCGCCTGATCGACCCGCTCTCGGAGCTGGTCAAGATCGACCCCAAGTCGATCGGCGTGGGGCAGTACCAGCACAGCGTCGACCCGGCGAAGCTCAAGGCGCGGCTCCGGACGGTCGTCGAAAGCTGCGTCAACCGCGTCGGCGTCAATATCAACACCGCCTCGAAACACATCCTGACCTACATATCGGGGCTGGGACCCGTGCTGGCGCAGAACATCGTGGCCTATCGTGCGGCGAACGGGGAGTTCAAAAGCCGCAGGGCGCTGCTCAAAGTGCCGCGGCTGGGAGCCAAGGCTTTCGAGCAGGCGGCCGGGTTCCTGCGGGTCGTGGGAGGCGCGAATCCGCTGGACAACAGCGCCGTGCACCCGGAATCGTACGCCGTCGTCGAGCGGATGGCCGCCGACGCGGGCGTGACGGTCGAACGCCTGCTGACCGACAAACAGCTGCGCAGCGGTCTCAAGGCCGAACGATACGTGAGCGGAGAAACGGGGCTGCCGACCGTGACGGACATACTCGAGGCGCTCGACAAACGGGGGCTTGACCCGCGCGAGCAGTTGCAGGTCTTCGCATTCGACCCCAACGTGCACACGATCGGCGACCTGCGCGAGGGAATGCTCCTGCCGGGCATCGTCACCAACATCACGGCCTTCGGGGCCTTCGTCGACATCGGCGTCAAACAGGACGGGCTGGTGCACATCTCGCAGCTGGCCGACCGCTACGTGGCTTCGCCGGCCGACGTGGTGCATCTGGGACAGCACGTCGAAGTGCGGGTGACGGGCGTGGATGCCGTTCGCGGACGCATTGCGCTCTCGATGCGCCGCGAAGCATAAAAGACCGGATCAAGCGAGGCCCTGCAACGGATGCTATCGTGGCGCAATGACGAATACCGGTCCCGGACACAGGAGGAGATGGGCGACCCCGATGCCACAAATGCCGGACGTACCGGAGGGTTTGCTCTCCCGTCAATGGAAATCCGAACGAATAACAAGGGAGTAAAATCTGAACAACCCGGAATTATGAAATGCACCCTGCTTATTCCTCGCTTTCGAAGCGGTGATCATCCAACGGAGGGAAAATCTCCGCAGGAGAACATCCGAGGTTCCGAGCGATCAGATGGAGTTGATGAACGGTATACTTGGTAGTGAACCGGTCGCTTTCGACCTGCCCCACGAAACCGGCAGAGCGGCTGATGGTAAAGGCGATTGCCCGCTGGGAAACGCCTTGTTCCAACCGCTTTTCGCGCACACGGGCGATCGCATATTTGTCAAGTCCCGATTTCATACCCTTTATTATTTGCAAAACAACCGATTTTGCTTAATTTTGGCGCCCATTATTAGCGAGCAGTACCAAACAAAACAGCAGAAACCAGAAACATTCAAACAAATATCATGAAGAAAATCTTATTCCTACTGGCAGCTCTCTTTTCGCTGGGACTGTCGCAGGGCTACGCGCAGGGGCTCAAGACCGTGCGCACGTATTACGACCTGTTCAGCACCAGGCCTTACGAGGTCTACACCGTAAACGCCCGAACCGGACAGAAGCACGGCACCTACAACCTCTATATGGAGGACGGCACACTGGGTATCACCATGACCTATGCGAACGGAGCCCTCAACGGTCCCTATCGCCAATACGGTTTTGCCGACGGCACGGCCGCCGACCAAAGCAAGCCCCGCATCGAGGCCAACTACCTCAACGACAAGTTGCACGGACACTATATGGAGTACATGATCCGGAACGGCCAGCGCAAGCCCCGCATTGAACGGACGTACGACAAGGGCATCATCGTCGAGGAGACGACTTGGCACGAATCGACCGGCGCAAAGGAAGAGTACAGTTGCATGAACGGTGTCAATCGTTCGTGGTACGAGAATGGCAAGCCATATCGCGAATGTCAGGTCGTAAAGGGACTGCCTAACGGCAAATTCGTCGAGTATCACCCCGACGGGAGCATTGCGGAGATAAGCTACTACAAAAACGGCGAGTTGGACGGCAAGCTGGAAAAATACCATGAAAACGGGCAACTCCGCACCATACAGCACTTCGCAGACGGAAAACTCACAGGCGAAATGGTCGGCTATCACCCCGACGGCAGGCTGGCCGAAAAATACACGTTCGAGACACCGGGAGAGGTCGCAACCTGCGTACTCTACTTTGCCAACGGCAACAAGCGTTCGGAGACCACCCGCACGGGAGACAACGAATTCCTGACCATCCGCTACGACAGCATCACGGCATCGAAAACGGCGGAACTGGTACAGAACTGGCACGAGGTCTCCTCCAATTCCGACGAAGGTACGGAAGTGAAAGTATACCGCGCCGACGGCACACTTCACAAATCATGGACGCGTAACGGATCGAAGAAATACCGCGCCTGCACCTATGACGAAAAAGGAGAGCTGGAATCGCTGTACGACTATGACGGCACGCTGATCTACGTCTTCCCCGGCACGGAGATCGTCTCGCAGCGGATAAAGCCCGCCGTCATCAAAGGGCGCTTTCCCTACGAATGTTATGACCGCAAGGGAAACGTGATCGAAAAGGGGGAAATGGACAACGACGACCATAAACTGACTTTCACGAAGTACGAAAATGGCAGATCCGTCTACGAGCGGGCGGATAACGGAGATGAATACTGGATATATCCCAACGGCAACCGCAAGGCCTATGCGTCGGCAGACAGTTCCTATATCGTCATGTACGACGAGCAGCAGCGGTGGATCGGCTGCCGTTCGAAGGAGGGGTACAACTGCGTCTACCGTTACCCCAATTCGTCCGTGAAAGCCAAAGGAGAGGAGGATGCAGCGGGTAACCGCATCGGAAAATGGTATCTCTATTCCGAGACCGGCCGCCTATCCGTCGAGGAAAACGGCGTTGTCCGCAAGCCTACCAAAGAGGAGAAAGCGAGCCACGAAAGTTATTTGCAGGAGTTGGTCGATGCCAAACGCTGACCGAAAGCCCTCTGTCGGTCAATACCGTCGCAATCTTCGGACTGCGGCGGTTTTTTGATTTTACACCCGAATAATGAACCAATCTATGGAACGAACAATGCATCGACTAATCATCCATATCACGGATAACGATAAATTCGACAAGCTCGTCGAACTGAACGGACTGCAACCCTATGCCGAAGCGCTCCCGCCTTCGGGCCCTGACAAAGAAAAAGCCCTCGGAAGTTATTAGCTTCCAAGGACTTTCTTGGTGGAAAATTGTCGTCCGGCATTGCTCTCGCGCCATTTCCGCGCACGCCGTCCGGCGACTTTCCGGCAGCATTCGCTGCTTCAGTTGAGGTCTGAAGCGTCTTCCACATCGTAGTCGGTGTTGATCCAGGGCACGCCGAAGGTGGTCGGAGTTTTGCCGTCGCCGACGTGCTGTTCGCTTACCCAGCGTTTGCGGATGTTGTATTTCTCGTTGCGGATCTGCATGTCCTTGTAGGTGGCGTCGGCGTTGATCACATCGCCGCCATGAACGCCCTGGAATAGAATCTGCACGTCGAAATTCCAGATCTTGAACGTGTTGGTGATGCCCCACGTGAAGTCGGGATAGGGATTTCCGATAACGGTCATGTCCTTGTCGTTGAGTTCGCCATCCTTGTAGGTGTCGACCACCTTGAGACCGCCGACGCGGTCGATGTTGGTCGAGAATTTGGGTCCGGCATCTAACTCTTCCTGGGTTTTCCAGATGCCGTCCGTTTTGTAGCCGTAGAACTGGATGGCCGGGCCGCCCACGATGTTGATGTAACGCTCCTTGCTGTACCCCTCCTTGATCATCCGGGCTTCGCCGCCGAGATCGAGCAGGCGGTTGCGGTTGAGCGAAAAGTTGACGGACGTGTTCCACGTGAAATTCTTCTTGGTAAAATTATAAGTGTCCAGCGTCAGTTCGATACCTTTGTTACGCACTTTGCCCTGGTTGGTCCAGTACTGGGTGTGCCCCGTGATCGAGGACGCTGTACGCAGGAAGAGCATGTCGCGCGTGGTCGAATAATAGTAGTCGAAGACGAGGTTGATGCGGTTCTTGAACAGGCTCAAATCCACTCCGAAATCGAATTCCTGGATTTTGGCCCAGCCCAGGTCGGGATTTCCGATCAGCGAACTGATGTTTGCGAGGCCGGGGACGGCGGTTCCGGTTCCCTCGCCGAACGAATAGAGCGCACTGTAGAGCAGGTTGGTCGTGGCATTGGCCGAGAGACTGTTGTCGCCCGTTGCGCCGAAACTGCCTCTCAATTTGAGGGCGGAAATGGCCTGGACATTCTTCATAAAGTTCTCCTCGCTGACGCGCCAGCCTACCGAAACGGAGGGGAAATAACCCCATTTGTTGTTCGATCCGAAATAGGAATCGCCGTCGGCGCGGATGGCGGCCGAAACGAGATAGCGGTCCTTGAACGCATAGTTGATACGGCCGAGGAACGACAGCAGGTTGTGTGCGGGAATCTTTTCGGTCGAGGTGAGTTTGTTGCCGTTGTCGTCGATGACCTTGAACGAGGTTGCGGCGCTCAGCGTCTTGATGTAGTCGTTGGGGAATCCCGTTCCCGCCAGCTTGACGATTTTCTGTTTGGCCTGCTCGGCGGAAACGCCTGCCATGACGTTCAAATCGTGGTTGCCGGTCTTTTTCATGTAGGTCAGCGTGTTGTCTGTCGTCCAATTGGTGTTGAAGGTGCTCAGGAACGACCCTTCGCTGGGCGTCCCGGGTTTTGTGGCGTCCTTGCTGCGGTAGCTTTCACGGGTGTTGTAACGCGCAGTGATGCTGTTTGCCGTGCGGAATACGAGGTCCTTGGTGATTTTCACGTTCAGGTAGGCATTTGCCGACATCTGGTATTGCTGGCTCTCGTTCGAGGAGCGCTCCATAACCGATATGGGGTTGTGATTCTGCGAATTGTAAGGGTTGGCTTTCTTGTAGGCAGGTTCTCCGGTTTCGGGGTCGATTTCGCCGATCGGGTAGATTGCGGTACCGGTGTTGAAGTGCGCCGGTTGGGCGTAACTTCCGACGGGCTGGCCGGTCAGTTCGGATGTGAACTGGTTGTGGCGGACCGGAATCCATTGCGGGAAACGCATGAAGTCCACGAAGTTGTTGGTGGGACGCTGCGATTTCGAGTATACCATCGAGATGTTCGTACCGATGCTGACTATTTTGCTTAACTCCACGTCGAGACGCGAGCGCAGGTTGAACTTGTTGTTGAAGTTCTGCTTCATAAGTCCGTCGTCGAGGATAAAGCCTCCGGATACGGTGTATTTCAGGTTCGTGCGGCCGCCGGAGATGTTTAGCTGGGCATTTGTCGTCATGGCGGCGTCGCGCAGGGCCAGGCGCTGCCAGTCGGTGGCTCCGAGGTTGCCTTCCAGCCAGGCCGCGGCGAGGTCGTTGTCGGGCACGACCGCTCCGCCCAGTTCCCGTTCGCGTTGGAGAATGCCGACATAGTCGGTGTAGTTCATCATCGGATGCAGTTTGTATGGCTCCTTGATACCGGTGTAGACCGAAACGGCGTAACGGGGTTTCATGGCCGAACCCTCCTTGGTCGTTATGATGATGACGCCGTGTGCCGCGCGCGATCCGTAGATGGCTGCCGAAGAGGCGTCTTTCAGAATCTCGATCGAAGCGATGTCCGAAGGGTTGATCATCTGCAGACCGTCTTCCATGACGAAGTTGTCGACCACTACGAGCGGTCCCGAGCCGGTGTTGAGCGCGCCGCTTCCGCGTACGCGGATTTCAGGAGCGACTCCCACTTCCGAGGTGGTGTTCTGGATCGTGACGCCCGAGAGACGTCCCTGGAGGGCTGTTGTGATGTCCGATGTCGGAACGTCGAGCACATCCTGGGGGTTGAATTTGGTGATTGCGCCGGTCAGGTGCGACTTGCGCTGCACGCCGTAGCCGACTACGACGAGTTCTTCGACTTCGATTGCGGTCTTCTTGAATGTGGCGTCGAGTCTGGTTTGTCCCTCGGCCACCGGAATCTCAAGGGTTTCGTATCCGATAAAGGAGAATACGAGCACGGCGTTTTTGCCTGTGACATGGATTGTATACATACCGTTGGAGTCGGTCGTGGTCCCGGTTGCAGTTCCTTTGACCAGGACGGTTACGCCGGGTACGCGTCCCGATTCGTCGGAGACCGTGCCGGATACTTCACGTGTTTGGGCCTTTGCCTGGAAGCTCTGCGACAGCATTGCGACGGCAAATGCGAAACTTATAAGTATGGTTTTTGTCATTTTGTGTGTTTTTAGGTTGGTGGCGAATGAGTTCTACCGGGTTACGAGCGACGCACTTTCTTTGTCCACATAGAGCGTCACGTCTTTATGGGTGCGGAGAATCGATGCTGGGCAGGTCGTACGGATGGGACCGTCACACGTAGCCCCTATGGCCTTGGCTTTGGCTTTGGAAGGCACGATCGCGTAAAGCTTGTCCACGTGCAGCAGTTCGGGAATCGTGATGGTGAGAGCGTGGGTGGGAACTTCGTCGAGGCTTTTGAAACAGCCGTCGTTGATCTGCTGGTTGCGGCACTCGGGGGCGAGGTCGACGACCTTCACGGATTCGGGATCGTCGAAAAAAGCCACGTGGGGATCGTTGAACGCGAGGTGTCCGTTTTCTCCGATGCCGAGGAACACGATGTCGGCGGGCATCTGCTTGAGCAGCGCAGCGTATCGGCGGCACTCTTCTTCCGGGTCCTGTGCCTGCGGGTTCATGTAGTGGACGGATTTGGGTGTCACTTTGGAGAAGATGCGGTCTTTGAGGAATTTACCGAAAGCCTGCGGGGCATCGGGATCGATGCCGATGTACTCGTCCATGTGGAATGCATTGATGCGGTTCCATTCAATTTCATGCGTGAGCAGCGCAGCAAGGAATTCGTTCTGGGAGGGGGCGGAGGCGAAAATGATATTAACTTCGTCCTTCCGGGAGAGAAGCTCTTTGATGTACGCTGCGACCTCTTTCGCTGCGACTTCTCCCAACTCGGCTCGCGTGTCGGACATTTTTACTTTCAAACGCCCTTTTGCAAATTCAGTTACCATGGGTAGAAATTTTTTAGGTTGGGTGGTTGTTTTCGGTTATTTTTGGTCGTTGTCTGGTTTTCCGTTATCGTACACGGAAATATATGAATCGAACCTGTTACATTTAATGTATTGATATATAATATAATAATTGATATATTGTGCGTTTGTGAATGTCCGGTATCGGTTACAAATTTATCTATTTTTTCTAAAAAACCAAATATTTCTGTTTTTTTGTCTAAACAGCGCATTCGATAAAAGCGGGTCGGGGTTTCATTGTGATTGAGTTTTTTTATACATTTGCACAAATTTAATCCCCTGTAAAAATGTCGGCCAATGAAAAATACGCCACAATGGAAGATGTGGCCAGGCTCTCTGGCGTGTCAAAAGGCACGGTCGATCGTGTTTTGCACGATAGGGGCGATGTGTCGGAAAAAACAAAGCAGAAGGTTCTGAAAGCGATCAAGGAGGTTGGTTATAAGC